>Ga0075011_10001988_pt1 | contig 11115 bp, 7 predicted proteins | sample TARM_MetaG_T_14_FD_72354 | JGI IMG/M metagenome (GOLD analysis project Ga0075011, IMG submission 72354) | Freshwater microbial communities from Pennsylvania, USA, analyzing microbe dynamics in response to fracking - TARM_MetaG_T_14 | ecosystem: Environmental > Aquatic > Freshwater > River...
GCGCCTGAAATCGTGGTCTGGTTCGCGATGCCCAGCGCACGCAGTTCATTGCCGACGGGCAGCGGACCGGCAGGCTCTTTACCCTCAACGTCGTTGATACCGCGTTGTTTTCGGGCCTCAATCACCTTCATCAATTCATTTAAGGCATTGAGACTGCGGGGAAAACCGGTATAGGCATACAGCTGAACAAGAATTTCTTTGCTCTCATTTATTGTCAGTCCGGCGTCCAGCCCCTGATTAAGCGCGGCATTCAGTTTTGCCATCTGGCTGCTGGCCATATAAGCCGCAATCAGGGGGATGGCCTGCTGACGTGCAGACAACGTGTTGGAGACGACCTGTTGCTGATTCATTTTTGACTCACCTGTAGAAGAGGGCGCGGCATTGACGATGTGGCTGGTACTGAACGCCAGCACCACCGCTGCCGCCAGGGTGTTAATGCGCGAGATATTGTTCATCTGTCACTTTCTCCAGCCATGTAACATTTTTCCCGTTAACATTCCCGGTCACCGCCAGATGCGTCATGGCATTGCCCGGCGTTGCGCCATGCCAGTGCTTCACGCCCGCCGGGCAGGAGATAACATCGCCAGGCCGGATGACCTGAACCGGCTGGCCTTCTTGCTGGGTGAGGCCGACGCCGGAAGTGACAATCAGACGCTGGCCTGCCGGATGGGTATGCCAGGCCGAGCGAGCGCCGGGTTCAAAGGTCACCCAGGCGGAGGAGACGTTGATTTCGTTATCCGCAGCGAACAGCGGATCAACACGAACTCGCCCGCTGAAATATTCCGCCGGGCCAGCAACGGATGCCTGGCTGCCTGCGGGTGAGATTTGTACTGAAGCGGGTGTGTTTCCGGCGACAGAGGGGAACGTAAAGAGTGAGAATAACAGTCCGGTACAGCCAATTTTTCCGATCATGCCGTGCGTCCTTTTGCTGAGAAGTGGATGCTGTGTCGCCCCGATTCTAATGAGGGGACGGGTCGGCAGGCTGACGCAATCCTGACAATCCTGTCAGGTGGCCGGGGACATTGGCTTCGTAGCATGTGCGACTTAAGGCTGGGATGACGGCCTGACTTCAAGCACATACCCCATACCGCGAACGGTATGCAGCAGCTTGCTGGCAAAAGGGGTATCAACCTTGGCGCGCAGACGTTTTATCGCCGCTTCAACCACATTGGCATCGCTGTCGAAATTCATATCCCAGGCCTGTTCCGCAATCATCATTTTTGACAGGATTTGCCCCTGATGACGGGCCAACAGGCTGAGCAGCGTGAACTCTTTCGCCGTGAGCTCCAGCCGGATACTGTCGCGAAACACCCGGCGGGCCAGCAGATCAAGATGCAGATCGTCAATCCGTAACTGGGTGATATCTGCGCCATCGGTGGTGCGGCGGCGCACGAGCGCCTGAATGCGGGCCACCAGTTCAATCAGCGAAAAGGGCTTCGGCAAATAATCGTCAGCGCCAAGGCGAAGGCCTTTTACCCGCTCATCCAGCGATCCGCGAGCCGACAGCATCAATACCGGCGTGTGTTTCTTTGCGCGCAGCCCTTCAAGTACCTGATAGCCGTCGATTCTCGGCAGCATGACATCGAGGATCACCGCGTCATAGTCGAATTCCAGCGCATAGTGCAGACCTTCCACACCCTCCGCCGATACCGAAACGATAAACCCGGACTCACTCAGCGCGCGACTGAGCCAGGCCGATGTCTTTTCTTCATCTTCGACTAACAAAAGGTGCATAGGGCGTCATTCCTTTCCGGGAAAACCAGGGCAGCACAATAATGCGTGAAATTAAATTCCAGCTAAAAATTGAATTTAATCACGTCAATGAATCTGAGGAATAAATAGCTCGTGGTTTGTTATCGCCATTATGCTGCTTTTTGTCTTTATTATTATATCTCGCAGCCTGATAGGGGTTATTAGCCTGATTCATTAATCATCGGCAATAACAGGGCGACCAACGGAGAGCGCAATCTTTGACGCTGATATACCATGCGGCTCAGCCTGATCCTGACAAACTTGTTATGTTCGCGTCATCATTCTGACAGTCCTGATTTTCTAATCTTAACGCGACATATTAACCCGTATAAACGGCGAAGTAGATTATTCAGGAGGTGGAGTGAACAGCGCGTTATTAAACATCATGCTTATTACGGCAGCAGCCGGTCTCTCTTTTAGCACCGCGGCAGCGGATTACCGGCAGAATCCGTTTACCCTGACCTATGAGGCGGCGATAAGTAAAAATGTACCCGGACAGGTGAATATTCACCCGGTGACCTACAAACTTAACGGGCTGGATATTGTGGCGAATGTGTATACGCCCGCCAATTATTCCCCGGACAAAAAATACCAGGCGATTGTGGTGGCGCATCCTAACGGCGGCGTGAAGGAGCAGGTTGCCGGACTGTATGCCCAGCGACTGGCAGAAAAAGGCTATATCACCATCGCCGCCGATGCGGCATATCAGGGCGGGAGCGGCGGTTATCCGCGCCATACGGATAAACCGGCCAATCGGGTTGAAGATATTCGCGGCATGGCGGACTTTATCAGCCATTATGCCGGCGTGGACCCGGAGCATTTGGGGTTATTCGGCGTCTGCGCCGGTGGCGGCTATTCCCTGAAAACGGCGCAGACCGATAAACGCTTTCGGGCCGTGGCGACGCTGAGCATGTTTAACTCCGGGGTGGTCAGAAAAAACGGGCTGCAAAACAGCGACGTCGCCACCCTGCAGGCGCGTCTGCAAAAGGCGACCCAGGCCCGTGCGCAGGAGCAGGCCGGGGGGGAGATTATTTATGCCGGAGCGGCTAATCCAACGGACGAGGAGATCGCTAAAATTCCTTCCGATTTATACCGAGAGGGCTATGAATATTATTACCGCAGCCATCGGCATCCCAACTCCACGTTCTTATATCCATTAAGCAATATCCTCGATTTGGTGGATTTTGACGCCACGTACAATATGGAACTTATTCATCAGCCTCTTTTAATGATGGCCGGGGATAAAGCCGATACCCTGTATATGACCCAGGAGGCGTTTGCCAAAGCGACCGGGACGCAACAAAAAGAGCTGTACCTGATTAAAGGTGCAACTCATATTCAAACCTACTGGCAGCCGGAATACGTTAATCAGGCGGTTGATAAGGTCAGTGCTTTCTACGGACACTATCTCTAGTTAAGACGATAACGCGATAATCTGCGCCAGAGATAACCCTCTGGCGCAGACGATTAATGGTGCTGCCAGCGTAAGGCGTTCGCCGCCTTCTCCTCCGCCTGCATCACCAGGCTCAGCGACACCGGCAGTACCGTTAAGGTCACCAGCGTCGCCGCCAGCAGCCCACCGATAATGACAAACGCCATCGGCGCCCAGAATGCCTGACCGGCAATGGGCAGCATACCGAGGACAGCTGCGGCAGCGGTAAGCAGAATGGGCCTCGCCCGGTGCGCTGCCGCCGTGATAATGGCCTCGTCACGGGGCAAATTGCGTTGCAGGTTACTGTCCACTTCGCTAATCAAAATAACGGCATTACGGATAATCATTCCCGCCAGCGCAATCATCCCCAGAATGGCCGCAAACCCCATCGGTGTGGCGGTGGGCAGCATCAACAGCACAATGCCGGGCAGGCAGAACGGGGCCATAAACAGCGCCAGCAGTACGCGTGAAAACCGCTTTAGCTGAATCATCAGCAGGATAAGCGTCAGCGCCAGTGAGAAGGGCAGCACGCTAAACACCGAGAGGTTGCCTTTTGCCGATTCAGCCACCGTGCCCCCTTCGTCAATCTGGTAGCCGCGCGGCAGCGTCGCCCGCAGCGCGTTTATCTGCGGCGCTAAGGCGGCAGAAACGGTTTCGGCCTGCAGGCCCGGCGCGATATCCGTCTGCACCGTAATCACGGGCAGGCGCTGACGCCGCCAGATCAGCGGATCGTCAACGCCCCAGGTCGGAGTGGCAATTTCGCGCAGCGGGATTTTGCGCCCGTCATCGGCGGTGAGGAACAGCGACGCGAAGCTGCCCAGATCCTGTCGCGCCTGGTCATTGGCCCGCAGGATCACGTCGACCAGCCGGTTGCCGTCGCGGATCGCCGTCACCGACTCGCCGGTCCACAGCGTATTGAGCGTCTGCGCGAGGCTTTGCGACGAGATCCCGGCGGCCCGTGCGGCGGTCTGGTTGACCTGCAGGGCGATCACCCGCTCGGGTTCACCGGCGGTCATATTGACTTCGCGAGTGTGCGGGTCACGGCCAATCTGCCCCGCCAGAGTCTGAGCTATCTGCCGGACTTTGGCATAATCCGGCCCGCTCACCCGATACTTCACCGGCCAGCCGACGGGCGGGCCCAGCTCCAGCGGAGAGACACGGGCAATAATATCGCTGAACTGGCGGGCAAGAATATCGCTAATCTGCTGTTGTAGCGCGTTTCGCGAGGCCAGGTCTTTCGCCACCACCACCAGTTGGGCGATATTTTCATTCTCCAGCGCCACATCCATCGGCAGGTAAAAGCGAATCGCGCCGCTACCGACGTATGCAGAAAAATGGGCAATATTGGCGTTGCCCTGTAGCGCTTTCTCCAGCCGTGCCGTCTGGCGTGCCGTTTCAGCCTGCGAGCTGTTGCCCGGTAACGTCAGATTAACCAGCAGCTCAGGGCGATCGGAGGGGGGAAAGAAACCGCCCTGCAGTAAGACGGTGGCCGCCCCGGAGAGGGCCAGCACCGTCAGCGCGGCCGCCAGCGTCAGTCCGCGATGGCGCATAACCGTATTCAGCCAGCATAAATAACCGCGTTTGATGCGCGACGGCGGCCGGTCGCGGCGGGGCTGAGTTCGGGGCAGGATCCAGACGCCGGTAAGGGGCGAGAACACAATGGCGACCACCCACGAGCAGACCAGGGCGATCAGCACCACGGCAAACAGGGTGAAGCAATATTCCCCGGCGCTGGAGGCGGCAAAACCGACGGGAATGAACCCGGCAATCATCACCAGCGTGCCGGTCAGCATCGGCATCGCCGTGGTGCTAAGGGCATAGCTGGCGGCCTTGATTTTACTCTCTCCCGCCTCCAGTCGACCCACCATCGCCTCAACGGTTATCATGGCGTCATCCACCAGCAGGCCCAGCGCAATAATCAGCGCCCCCAGTGAAATTCGCTGCAGGCCGATGCCGAAAATCAGCATCAGCGTAAAGGTCAGCGCCAGCACCAGCGGGATCGCGGCGGCCACCACCAGCCCGGCGCGTAACCCTAGCGAGACAAACGAGACGGCCATGACGATGACGATCGCTTCCATCAGCACCTGGATAAACTCATCCACCGCCCGCGCCACCACCGCCGACTGATCGGCGACCCGGGTCATTTCAATACCGTGCGGCAGGGCGTCACGGATGCTGTCCATTCTGGCGTTCAGCGCCTTGCCGAAGCGCAGCATATTGCCGGTGGGCGCCATCGAAACCGCCAGGCCGATGGCGGGCTGGCCGTTAACGCGAAACAGCGGCGTCGGCGGTTCAGCAGGCTCCCGGCTGATGGTGGCAATATCAGTCAGGGGAATAAATCGGTCATCGACATGCAGGGTGACCGCCTGCAGGCTCTGTTGTGAGGTGAACGCTCCGCTGACCCGCAGGGCGATATTCTCTTTATCCGTACGCACCGTGCCTGCGGGCGCGATGGCATTCTGCGCGTTCAGGGCGGCGGTTATCTGCTGTAAGGTTACGCCCATTCCGGCCATTTTTTGCGGTGAAAAGGCGATAACGACCTCTTCCTCTTGCTCGCCCAGCAGTTGGATCTTCCCGATATCCGCGAGCGACATCAGGTCACGGCGAATGTTGTCCACCCGATCGCGCAGCGCCCGGTCAGAAAAGCCGTCGCGGGTGAAGGCGTAAATCGTGCCAAAGGTGTCATCAAACTCATCATTTACCCACGGGCCGGTGACGTCCGCAGGTAATGTGGGCGCGGTATCCTGCATTTTTTTACGCAGTTGATACCAGATGTCGCTCACCTTCGCCGGGGGCGTATCGTCGCGCAGATTGACAAAAATCACCGTTCTCCCGCTGCGGGTTTCGCTTTCCACATAATCCAGCCACGGGATTTCCTGTAACTTTTTTTCCAGCGGATCGGTAACAAAACTGAGGGTGTCCTTCAGGGTTGCTCCCGGCCACTGGGCTGAAATTACGGCAGTTTTGATGGTGAAATTAGGATCTTCATTGCGCGACAGCATGTTATAGCTTGAGATGCCAACCGCCATAATCAGCAGCATAAAAAACACCACCAGCTGCTGGTGGGCAATGGCCCAGGAGGAGACGTTCATCTTCAGGGAAGGGGGATTCATTGTGCGTCATCCCCGGGGGATACTTTTTCGCCCGCCCGCAGCGTTGATACGCCCGCAATCACCACTTTATTGCCCGGCTGTACGCCGTCAGAGACAAAAATATGCTCAGGCGAAAACCCGGCCAGCGTGACCGGGCGCAGCGCAAGCTGCATGCTGTTATCGTCGAGGATAAACACCGCCGGTTTGCCCGCCGAGCGGGTCAGCGCGGAGGCGGGAAGCGACATAGTGGCGGGGTGATGTGTGGAAAAAGCCGCCTGCACGCTGGCACCCAACGCGAGTGCAGGCGGGGGAGAAATCAGGGTCAGGCGCACGCGCCAGGTGCGGGTTCTGGCATCGGCCTGCGGGCTGATATCACGAAATATCGCCTGGGCGTTGACCGACGAGGCCGACAGTAATGACACGGTGAAGGGACTATTGCGCTGTTGCGCCATGTCATCCGGCGAGGCGACGTCAAAGACCGCATCGCGTGACTCACCGGCGGCAAGCGTGGCGATGCTTTCTCCGGCGCTGACAACTTGCCCGACCGAGGCGTTCACGGCGGTGATCACGCCTGCGGCTGGCGCAATCAGCCGCGACCAGCCGACATTCTCGTCGGCAATTTTCAGGCTCGCCTGCGCGCTTTTACGCTTCGCGGCGGCAGACTGCCATTCGGCCTGGGCGCTGTCCAGCGCGGAGACGGAAATCGCCCCGGAAGGCATCAACTTCCTCATCCGCCGCAGATTTAAGGCCGCCACCTGTTCGGCTGCCCGGGCGCTGTCGAGGTCGGCCCTGGCGGACAGCAGCTGATTGCGGCTGGTGTCGCTGTCCAGCGTGGCCAGCACCTGTCCGGCCTGTACCCGCTCACCGACGTCGACGGTACGGGAGACAATCCGCCCGCTGATCCTAAAGCCGAGCGCCACGTCGTCATGGGCGTGGATCTCCCCGACGCGCAGCTCGGCATCCCGCGAGGACGGCGGCGGCACAATCAGCGTTTTTACCGGGCGAGGTGGCGCCGTTTCGTCCACCGTCTGCCTGCCACAGGAATGGAGGATAACGGCAATAAACAGTGGGCTGAAGGCGAGCAATAAAGCGAGCGGCCACCAAAACGGGTGGCTTTTCATCACAACGTGGTGCATTAAAAAGTGCAGCAGATGGCGCAATCGGGTGATAAGAGAGTCTGTCATGTTGGCTTGTCCTGACCGTGATGACGCTATCTAACCCGTACGATATCCAGATTCGGTGCAGGAATTATCAAGATTCTGTCAACGCCGGAGAAACCCGCGGGAGGGTAACCCTGACGGCCAGCCCGCCGGACGCAGGCAGGGTGGCGGTGATTTCGCCGTGATGAGCGTGACAAATCGCCCGGGCGATAGACAAACCCAGCCCGCAGCCGCCCGAGTGGCGCGCCCGCGAGGTTTCCGCCCGGGTAAAACGCTCAAACATGGTGGCGAGAAAATCCGCTGAGACGCCGGGGCCGGCATCGCGGAAGGTCATCTCAAGGTTCGCTGCCTGCGGAGTAACGCAAATGGTTAAGATTATGCCTTCGCTGGCATACGCCAGCGTATTTTCCAGAAGCAGGGTGATGAGCTGCCCGATTTTACCGGCATCGGCCTGTAACAGGCAGTGGCTGTCCGCTTCAAGGGTGATAACCAGACCGGCCTGTTCGGCGCGGTTATGGACCCACGCGATGCGCTCTTTGAGTAGCTCCGTCAGATTAAAGCGGTGACAATCCAGCAGCAGACGATCGGCGTCGGCCAGCGACAGCAGTTGCAGGCCGTCTGCCAGCTGGTTCAGGGACTGGAGCTGTTTCATCACCCTCGCTAACTGGTGGTTATCGGCGGGAAACACGCCGTCCATCATTCCCTGTAAGCGCCCCATGGCGGCGGTGAGCGGCGAACGTAATTCGTGGGCCATCGCCACATGGGATGCCCGCAACTCGCGGTCATAGCGGGCCAGTTGTTGGGTCATATGGTTAAAGTCGTGTACGAAAGAGGTCATTTCCGTCGGGACATTGCTCAGCGGCCGGGCTTCAGCGCTAAAATCACCACCGGCTACGGCGCGCGCCGCGCCGGTTAACCGGCTGAACTGCACCGCCAGCGGGCGGACGGTTTTCAGCCCCCACAACACCAGGCAGGGGATCAGAATGACCAGCAGCACACCGATGGTCAGCCAGTCCTCAGTGGCAATGTTGGGGTCACTAAAGCTCAGCCCCCACCACTGGTCGATAATCTGATGAAAGCGGGCGGGATCGGCGGGCGGGTGGGCTTTGATCCGCGCAAACTCCTCGCGCACGGCGATGGGCATCTGCTGTTTGAGCCACAGCGCCTGCAGGGCATAGCGCAGCCAGATCGAGGCGACAAACACAAAGACTGAGCAGATGGAAAAGATCGAAATGCGGATGCATATCCAGCGCCACAATGATTGATCGGCGGATGTTTTCATGGCTGTCTGAACCTGTAACCCACGCCACGGACGTTGAGCAACACGTCGTTTATTCCGGCTGCTTCGAGTTTTTTGCGCAGATTATAAATATGGGTATCCACCACCCGTTCCAGCGCATCGCTGTCGGGCAGGCACTGTTCCAGTAACGAAAGGCGGGAGTGCGCCCGCAGCGGGGCGCGCATCAACTGGGTTAAGAGGGCGAATTCGGTGGGCGTCAGCTCCAGCGGCAGCGGCTTGTCATCCTCGCGAGCGACCATCGCCGTCAGGGCGGCGGTGTCAACTTCCAGCCCTTGCCAGCGCAGCGTTTCTTGCGGTTCGCTCTGCTGCTGGTAGCGCCGCAGCACCGCCTGCACCCGCGCCACCACTTCTCTGGGATCGTAGGGTTTGACGATGTAGTCATCCGCGCCATAGCGCAGCGCACCGATTTTATCCGGCAGATCGCCCATGGCGGTGATCATGATGACCGGGGTCTGGCCGTCGCGGCGCACTGCCGACAGCACTTCGGTGCCGTTCATCGACGGCAGCATCACATCCAGCAGAATAATATCCGGTTTCCACTGGCGGGCGAGATCCAGCCCGGCGCGGCCATCGCCGGAGACGGTAATGGCGTAGTTTTCGCGCCGCAGGTAGGCATCAAGCACGTTCGCCGCATCGGCATCATCCTCAATAATCAATACCCGACGTTGATTCATCAGCAGATCACCTGACAGAACAGAATGGATTGCACAGCATAATACGCCAGCCGCGGGAAACGGCGTCAGGCTAAATTGCAGAGAATTGAAGCGATCGTGATTGCAGAAAACTTGACTACCAATATTGGTAGGTGATTTGACGAAAATACCAGCATTCTTTGCGTTTATTTTTGCGTAAGAAAAAAGGGAAACTTAATATCCGCACTTAAGTAAAATCGTCGGCAATATTCAGGATTAATAAATTATTTATTTTTTCCTTAAGCTAAATACCTTATCACCATTAACAACTGTACTTCAGGCATATAAAAACAATGCAACAGTTGTGCTTCTGTTTCGAAATGTTTTTTGCTAAAAGATATTAAAGTATCAGATTTATCCCAATTGCCCGTGACACCGCTATTCGGCAACGGTCCGCAGAGGTTGTGGCTGCTGTTCGCGCAAGGAATTCGCGCCTTACTAAAAAGTATATTTCATTCAGGAGCAAAAAATGGTATGGCGTGACTGGCTTAATTCGGCCCGTAATAAAAGCGAGAATAATAAAGCAGCAGTAACCAATTCTTCCGCCTCTACTGAATCATTAGCCTGGTCATTAGAGCCGCGCATGTTATTTGATGGGGCGATTGCCGCTACCGTCAATGACACGGCGGTGGCTGAGAATAACCATAGCGAGACTACTGCAGATGCCAGTAAAGCCGCGGCCAGTGAAACCCATAACACTGCCAGCGCGCAGGATAATAATAGCGTAGCACCTGCAGACAGCGGTCGTGCGCAAAACGGTGAAAAAAGTGCGCAGGCGGATGTGGCAGCCCCGGCTGAAGATAGCGCGCGTCATGAGGTGGCGTTTATCGACACGTCGCTGAAGGATTACCAGACCCTGGTCGATGGGGTAAAACCCGGCGTTGAGGTGGTGCTGATTGACGGCAGCAAAGACGGTCTGGCGCAAATTGCCGACTGGGCGGCGAGCCATAGCGGCTACGACGCCATGCATATTTTCTCCCACGGCTCCGAAGGTAAAATTAACCTTGGCAGCAACGTGCTCAGCAGCAGTTCTCTTTCCAGCGATGCGGTACAGACGGCGCTGGCAACCATCGGCAACGCCTTAAACAGCGACGGCGATATTCTGCTCTACGGTTGCGATGTGGGGGCCAGTAACGGCGGTGATGCCCTGCTGGCAGGCATGGCCAGCGCCACCGGTGCGGATGTGGCGGCCTCAACCAACGCCACCGGCAGCAGCCTGATTGGCGGTGACTGGACGCTGGAAAAAACCGTTGGCACGGTGGAGACCGCCGCCCTGCATGTGGAGGGGTATCAGGAGTTGCTGGAGGTGGTCACCTTTTCGTCTGCAGATACGGGAACTTTACCCACATCAATCACCCGCAGCGTCGATGGAATACCTGTCACTTTCTCGTCCGGAGTGAATGGTCGTCTGGAGGTAGATAACTGGTTCATGTCGTCAGAAGTAGGGGTATTCTCTTCAACACAGTTCGGACTGACACAACTGAATATTACTGTGCCAACGGGGTACACCTTTGATCTTACCGGGCTGCGCGGGGCGGCAGATTTTGGAACTGCTCATTTTACCCTGACCTATGTCGATGGTTCGACCAGCGGGTTTGATGTCTCATTAGACTATTCCAACATGAATGATATCGTTTTTCCGCAGGTGATTAACGATGTGGCGAAAATCACGATTACCAGCGATGCT
>Ga0075011_10001989_pt1 | contig 11112 bp, 8 predicted proteins | sample TARM_MetaG_T_14_FD_72354 | JGI IMG/M metagenome (GOLD analysis project Ga0075011, IMG submission 72354) | Freshwater microbial communities from Pennsylvania, USA, analyzing microbe dynamics in response to fracking - TARM_MetaG_T_14 | ecosystem: Environmental > Aquatic > Freshwater > River...
GGCCTTCATGGTTTAGTTGATGAAGTGAATGAGACGAATAACACTGTTGTTCTTGATTGTGAAGGGATTTACCTGACATTTGAAAGACGTGCGGTTGCTAGAATCGTTACAAAAGCAACAGCAGCTGGAACAACTCAGGTTGAAGACCTAGGTTCGAATAGCCCTGATAACACTGGTAACGAAGACTAATAAAAAGGGAACTTGCTTTACTCCCTTTTTTACAGAGTAAAGGAGGTCACCTCTTGGATGTTCTGTCACATGATTTCGATGAGTATGAATTATGGCTAAAAAAGAAACAGAAAGAATTTAAACGTCATGGTTACGATCAAGTCACGATTGACGATTTATGGGAATTCTGTACGAGCTTTTTATGGAAGCATCATCGACCGACTCGATACTATCAGGAAGTCGACTCCATTTTATCTATTCATATGAATGATTATTTCAACTATGCTTCATTAAAAGCACAAGTGTATACCATCTCATCACTCGATGACATGGAATTGGATGATTTATTAATATAAATATAAAACAAGCAGGCTATTATAGCACTGCTTGTTTTTCTTTAGGTCGAGACAGACCAGTCAAGTCGTTTTTAACCGACTAACTGTTCATAATAGAGTTAAAATCAAATTCGTTATTCGCCTCTTTTTCTTGTATAATAGCTTAAAAGAAGGCTTGTGACAGGAGGTTTATATGAAGTATGGTATTTTGCGTTTTGATGAACCTAAACGAGACACGTCTCGAAAAGTTATTCACATCGATATGGATGCCTTTTATGCCTCGGTTGAAATGAGAGAAAATCCGTCGCTAAAAGGCAAGCCGGTCATCATAGCCAGACATCCAAAAGAAACTGGCGGAAAAGGTGTCGTAGCGACTGCTAACTATGAAGCCAGAACCTATGGGATTCATTCCGCCATGAGTGCTCAAAAAGCCTTTGAGTTATGCCCACAAGGGGTATTCATACCAGCTAATTTTACACTTTATAGAGAAGTGTCAGAACACATGCACCGTATATTTAAACGGTATACCGATAGAATTCAACCTTTGTCACTTGATGAAGCGTATCTAGATGTGACGGAAAATTTTATTAACCAAAAAAGTGCGACGATTATTGCCCGACAGATTCAAGAGGACATCAATCGAGAGTTAAATCTAACCTGTTCTGCGGGCGTATCTTATAATAAATTTTTAGCTAAGTTAGCAAGCGATTATAAAAAACCAAACGGTATAACCGTTATCCCTCCTGACAAAGCTCAAGAATTTTTATGGGAGATGCCAATTGAAGCATTTCATGGTGTAGGCGAAAAGTCTGTTGAAAAGATGCATGGCATGGCCATATTTAATGGACGGGACCTTTATGAAAAAGACGAACTGACCTTAGTTCAAGCCTTTGGTAAAATGGGTCACTCTCTTTACCAGAAAGTACGGGGAATAGACGACAGCGAAGTCAAAAATGATCGAGAGCCCAAATCAGTTGGAAAAGAAACAACTTTTTCAGAGCATCTAACTACTGAAAACGAAGTGGTACAGTCTCTTCGGTCTCTCGCTCAAAAAGTCATGATAAACTTGAAACGAAAACAAAAGCATGGAAAAATAGTTGTACTTAAAATTAGGTACGAAGATTTTGAGACGTATACAAGAAGAAAGTCCTTTCCAGATTATATCCGTGACGAAGAAGAACTCTTTCAAGTCGCTCTTTCCATTTGGGAAGAAGAAAATGATAGTCGAGGGATTCGGTTGCTAGGCATTACTGTCACAGGACTGGAATCAGTCATCTATGAGACGATCCCTTTGCCTTTATGGAAAGAAAGTTACAGCGAAAGGAATAAGAGCAAACATGAAGACTAAACATGAACAAATCTTGGAATTCATTGAATCCTTGCCTATTGGAGAAAAGCTGTCTGTCCGTTTAGTTGCAAAAGAGTTAAAAGTGAGCGAAGGGACAGCGTACCGAGCAATTAAAGAAGCAGAAAATACTGGATTAGTCTCAACTATAAAACGAGTAGGAACGATTCGAATTGAATCTAAAACAGGTGAACACATCGAAAACTTGACATTTGAAGAAATTGTTAATATAACAGATGCAGAAGTACATGGTGGTCTATCTGGATTAAAGAAAACACTAACAAAATTCGTTATTGGCGCCATGACTGAAGAAGCCATGTTGCGCTATATATCGGAAGAGTCATTGATGATTATCGGTAACAGAGAAGAAGCCCAGCAACTGTCTTTAGAACATGGCGCCGCTGTATTGATTACTGGGGGATTTAAACCTAGTCAGCGAGTGATTGACATAGCAAATGAAAAAGAATTGCCGCTGATTAGTACCTCTTATGATACCTTTACAGTAGGGACCATGATTAATAGGGCCATGACCGATCAACTCATTAAAAAAGAAATAGTCCGAGTTCAATCAATTTACACCCCTTTGGAGCACACACAGTACCTAAATAAAGATGACACAGTTTATACTTACCGTATGTTAAATGTAAATAGTAGTCATTCTCGTTTTCCAGTCGTTCACTCAGATAATAGGCTCGTTGGTATTGTCACTGCTAAGGATGTAGTTGGAAAAGAGGATCACGTGCCTATTGAAAAAGTGATGACAAAAAATCCTGATCACGCTAAAAAGCATATGAGCGTGGCGTCCATTGCCCATACCATGATTTGGGATGGGTTAGAGGTTATGCCAGTTGTATCTGATGAACTCACTTTAATAGGGATTATATCCAGGCAAGACATTATGAAGGCGATGCAGTCGATTCAAAAGCAGCCACAGTCAGGTGACACCATATCGGATCAAATCAACCAGTTAATTAATGAATCCGACAATGATCAATTCACTTTTTCAGTCACTCCACAAACGACAGATAATATGGGAACTATTTCATTTGGAGTGTTAAGCGAAGTGGTAACAGAAACAGTATATAACCACTTAGCAAGCCGCAATAAGAAGAATTTGGTTGTGGAGCAAATGAACTTGCATTATTTCAATATGATTCAACTAGGTAATGAGTTGACAATAAAGCCATCTATATTTGATGAAAATAGACGATCAGCCAGGCTGGATGTTCAAGTGTTTTCAGAAAACACACTCGCTGCTAAAGCAGTAGTTGTGTGCCAATTGATTCAAAAAAAATAAATGAGTGAGTATAAAGCATCATGTATTGATGTAGTAAACAGACAAAAGGAGCAATTATATTGAGATTATTATCGAAGAACAAAGAGGACATGCCAATAAAAAAAGACGTTTGGGATATCATTGAAAAATGGGATAGAATCATTATTCATCGTCATGTTCGACCTGATCCGGATGCTATTGGCTCTCAATGTGGATTAAAGGAATTAATTAAGGCAACTTACCCTGAGAAAGAAGTCTATGCAACAGGAGCCAATGTTGATGATTTAGCATACTTGGATGTGATGGATGAGGTTTCTGAAGATTTATATGAGCAAGCATTAGTAATCGTGACAGATACGGCTAATATTAAACGGATTGACGGCGATTATTATAAATTAGCTAAACAATGGATAAAAATTGACCACCACCCATTGGATGATTCATACGGTGAAGTGGAGTGGGTCAACACAGAAGCTAGTAGCTGCAGTGAGATGATTGCTGATTTATGGTTAAGCTTTCCAGAAAAAATCAAGATGACTGCTAAAGCTGCACGACTACTATATGCAGGAATCGTTGGGGACACCAATCGGTTCCTTTACGATGCAACGTCGCCTTATACGATGCAAATTGCTGCTGAATTAATGACGTATCCTTTTTCTCATACTGAAGTAAACAATCAGATGAACGTGATTAAGCCTCATACAAGTAAGTTAATGGGCCACGCTCTAGACAAATTTGAATTGTCAGATGACGGGGTGGGTCACATTATGCTAACACAAGATATATTGAAATCTTTAGGAATGGATGATAAAGACACACATGCGATTGTTCCTCTTTTAGGAAAAATAGAAGGGGTTTGTGTTTGGGCAGTGTTTGTTCAGCAGTCTGATGGGGCTTACCGATGCCGTTTAAGATCAAAGGGTCCAGTTATTAATACGGTCGCTCAGAATCATGGCGGTGGTGGGCATCCATTGGCAAGTGGCGCTCATGCAAAAGACGAGAAAGAACTGGAGCAAATTTTGTTAGAATTGAAACAACAGGTTGATAACTACTCAAAAGAGTCATAAATCATTCCTAGGTCCGAGTACAAGCTGTTTACTGTATGCTACTATAGAAGAGGAACTATTCAACCATCGACACATAGATATAGAGGGACGTTTTATGAAAACAAAAAAATTACAAGATATCTTTGAAAGAAAGTTAAAGCAACTGTGGAACTATCTTGGTCCTTTATTGAGTCGCTTTTTCATAGTGACCAAGAGAAAATGGAAAAAATACCATGTGACTAAAGTGCTCATTCTATCAGTATTGACAATTGCATTAGGATTTAGCATATACCTGGCCATATTGGCTCGATCGGCAAACGTCAATACGCTAAGAGTTGGTTTAGAACAATCAACGACCATTATTGACGAGCAGGGAGAAATAGCGGGGACTCTATATGCCCAAAAAGGGACGTATATAGATATAGAAGAAACCTCTCCTCATATCATAGATGCCATTATTTCTACGGAAGATCAACGATTTGAAAAGCATAGAGGGTTTGACCCTATCGGCTTGGCCCGTGCTGCATTTGGCTATGTAATCAATCGTGGTCAAATCGTTGGTGGGGGAAGTACCATCACCCAACAATTAGCGAAAAATGCTTACTTGTCCGCTGATCAGACCCTTATGAGAAAGTTTAGAGAACTGTTTTTAGCTATAGAGATAGAAAAGCATTATTCCAAAGATGTCATTTTAGAAATGTATTTAAATCATGCGTATTTTGGTAATGGGGTTTGGGGAGTTGAAGATGCTTCGATGAAGTATTTTGGTAAGTCAGCCGATGAGGTGACAGTACCAGAAGCAGCTACGATAGCGGCTATGCTCAAGGCACCAAGCCATTATAACCCTATAGATAATTATGAACGGTCGATCGAACGACGAAATATTGTCTTGAAATTGATGACAGATACTGAAGTCATTACTGAGGAAGAAAAAACGACCTATCAACAAACTGAACTACATTTGGTGGATCGATATAATAGTGAAAATGGGTACCGTTACCCTTATTACTTTGATGCAGTCATCAATGAAGCGGTCAATAAATATGGTTTTGAAGAAGAAGATTTATTGAATAAGGGCTACACTATATATACGTCGTTAAACCAGACTCACCAACAGCAAATGGATGCGGCTTATGCAAATAATGCCCATTTGATTGAAAAAGCTGCAGATGGCACATCTGCTCAGAGTGCCTCGGTCGCTTTAAACCCGGATACTGGGGGCGTAACAGCTGTTTTGGGTGGCGTGGAAGGTTATACATTCCGAGGGTTTAATCGTGCAACACAGATGCGAAGACAGCCTGGTTCAGTAATTAAACCGCTTGGGGTCTATACCCCAGCATTGGAAGCTGGATACACGCCTCACTCTCTGTTAAAAGATGAGTTACTGTCTTATGGTTCGACTGAATACACGCCGACCAATTTATCTGGAGAGTATAAAGGGGAAGTTCCCATGTTTGAGGCAGTAGCAAAGAGTTACAACGCCCCAGCGGTTTGGCTCCTCAATGAAATTGGGATAAGCAAAGGGGCTAGAAAACTGGAGCAATTTGGTTTGACCGTGACAGATATGGATAAGCAGTCGCTCGGGAATATTTCTCTTGGAGGAATGGAGCGAGGGGTGAGTCCTCTTGAATTAGCCAGTGCCTACAGTGTGTTTCCTAATGACGGACAAAAAGTAGACCCGCATTTCATTGTGAAAATCGTGGATGCAACCGGTGCTATTGTTGTTGATAATACCTCACCTAAAAGCAGACGAGTTGTTTCTAAAGAAGTGGCAGAAGAGATGAACAGTATGCTGTTAAGTGTCTTTGAAAATGGGACAGGGCAGCAAATAAAGCCAGCAAACTTTGACGTAGCTGGTAAAACGGGAACCACTCAGTCTACAAATGGTCAAGGCAATTCCGATCAATGGATTGTAGGTTATACGCCTGACTTAGTTATAGCGAGTTGGATGGGCTTTGATAAAACAACAGACCAACACTTTTTGACGAATTACAGCTCACAAGGCGTGGGTAGAATCCTGAAAGCAAAGTTGGAAATGATCTTACCGTATACTGAACAAACCACATTCTTAGTGGAAGAAGCCGGACATGATTATGTTGAAGAAGGATCGACCTTTGTTGATCAGTTATCCGAAGGTATGCAAGAAGCAGGAAAAGCGATTAAAGAAGGCGCATCAGTTATTCAGGAAAAAGCAAGTCAGTGGTTCAACCAATTCCGCGACCAGATGAACGGAGAATAAAGGCGGTAAGCATAAAGATAGACATGGAATAAGCAGCATAAATCAGTGGATTCTTTTCTGGTAAGAGCCACTTATTCATGATAAACTGAATAAGATGAAATAACGTTCTCAAAAAGAACGATAGGGAAGGGATGAAAGCATGTCAGTTAATATTTATGATACTGCTAATCAGTTAGAACAGGATTTAAGAAATTCAGAGGAGTTTGCCGAATTAAAACGCGCATTCGCAGCAATTAAAGAAGACGAAGAAGCGAATGGTGTTTATAATGAATTCCGACAAGTTCAGCAACTCATTCAACAGAAACAAATGATGGGTGAACAAGTAACAGAAGAAGAAGCAAAACAAGCCCAGACTATTTCTGAGAAAATTAACGAAAATGAAGTGATTTCTCAACTCTTAGAAGCGGAGAAACGCGTCGGGACAATGATTGACGACATTAATCAAACCGTACTAAAACCAGTTAGAGAATTATATCAATAAAACCATTGAAAAAGGACTTACTTGTCAAGGTAGGTCCTTTTCTAACATGGAGGAAAGAACGTACGTACCCATCATTAATTAGAAACAATAAATACTTAACAAAAGAGAAGAAGGGAGGAAATGCTGATGATAAAGTTTATTCACGCCGCCGATTTACACTTGGACAGCCCGTTTAAAGGGTTGAGGCGCATACCAAAAGAGCTTTTATCGACAATTAAGCAGGCGACCTTTGATGCACTGACTAAAATTGTGGATGAAGCCATTTCACATCAAGTGGATTTCTTACTAATTTCAGGAGATATTTATGATGTAGAGGACAGAAGTATTAAAGCGCAAGTTGTTCTTAAAAGAGAATTAGAGCGATTAATACCGCATAATATTCACGTGTTTATTATTCATGGTAATCACGACTACCAAACAAGTCAGCAGGATCATTTAGCTCTACCAGAGAACACGCACGTCTTTCCAAATACGGTTGAGACGATAGAGACAACCACTAAAACTGGAAAACGAGTAGCCATTACTGGTTTCAGTTATGATAAGAAATGGATTGAAGAGAGAAAAATAAGTGAGTATCCAACTCGGCATCCTCAAGTGGATTATCATATTGGCCTTCTTCATGGTTATGCGGAGGGACAACAGACGGATCATGCTCGTTATGCACCGTTTTCAATTAACGAGTTGCGTCAAAAACAATATGATTATTGGGCATTGGGCCATATTCACAAGTTTCAGCAGTTAGCTTCTGATCCCTTAATCTATTACAGTGGAAACCCTCAAGGCAGGCACCGGAAAGAGGAAGGAGAAAAAGGATGTTTGCTTGTTGAATTAAATGAACCCAACAAGCAGGTTACCTTTTTGCCAACTGCTCAAGTGATTTGGACAAATATCGAGGTGGACTTAACAGAAAAAACGACTCTAAACAGTATTTTTGAAGCTGTGAAAGAGGCTGTCAGTCAAGATGAAAATACCTTTAGCCTTATCACCCTCCACTTAACGGTGTCCAATGACCTGCCTTCATCTGTTATAAAAAAATTGGAACAACTTGACTTTTATGAGGCCTTACAGCTGTATTCTGAGCAGTCATTCCATTATATTGTTGAAAGTAAAGTGAGCGTCCAGGCCGGAGAGAATGAAGTGGTATCCTTGAAAAAGGTATTTCCTACTGCTTGGGAAACGGCCATTGAAGAAATGAAAAAAAGTAAGGCATTTAATATAGAAACAGATGAACTTTATAATTCTTATGTTCATTCTAAGTATTTAAATCCCCGCGACGATAGGTATAGAAATGAGATTGTTGAAAGAGCAATGAATCTGCTCTTACAAGATTTAGGGGATAAAGAAGGTGCGGAATATGAAGATTAAACGAATAGATATATACGGTTATGGAAAATGGGTTGATGAGTCATTCGAACTCGAATCTCCATTTCACTTGTTTTATGGTCAAAATGAAGCAGGGAAATCCACTTTAATGTCCTTTATTCATAGTATATTCTTTGGTTTTCCCACTAGACATAGCTCCGCTTCCCGTTATGAACCAAAAGACAGTAGTCGCTACGGCGGCAAATTGACTATCGAGGATAAACGGTTTGGAGACGTTGTTATTGAGAGAGTCCCAGGGAAAGTAACAGGTGACGTAACGGTAACATTGGAAGACGGAACCGTTGGAGATGACAAATTGCTCTCAGTTCTCTTACGTGACAAAGGTCGTTCCTTTTTTGAACGCATCCATTCTTTTGATTTGAAAGGTTTAGAAGCCATTGAGGAGATGAATAGTGAACAAATTAATCGCTTTTTCTTGAGTATTGGTGCGTTTGGCAACGAAACATACTTATCAACAGCTGATCAATATAAATCTAAAGCCAGCCAATTATTTAAACCAACTGGTCGTAAGCCATTGATTAATGAACAATCAGTTATATTGGAAAAGAAGCAACAAGCCATTTTAAAAGCAAAACAAAAAAATGAGGACTACATACGTCTCATTAAAGAAACAAGCGAACTCGAAGATTCTTTGAGCGAATTAAAAATGAGGAAAGAAGCTTTAAGGGAGCAAGTAAGTAACTTAGTAGAGTTCACTAAAGAAATAGAAACAATTAATGAAATCAAAGAGTTGTCGAGTGACATTGACAACTATTCTCAACCCGACCTACCTGAGGATGGTTTATTTAAACTAAAACAATTGAATGAAGATAGTTCGAATTTTAGAGAAAAAATAGAAGCATTACAATTGCAGCAAAAAGAATTGCAAGAAGACTATCGACCGTCTAAAGAACTCATTCTTTATCAAAGCCATGAAGAAGAGTTAAAGAGTTTTGCAAAAGAATTGGATCATTATGAGGCATTGGTTCAACAAATAGTTATTCAACAGCAGGAAGTTAGCTCGATAGCCAACCAATTAACTGAAACAAAAATTCGTGAACAGTTGCCACTCCACGATGCATTGCCAAAAGAATGGTCAAATTCTGACTGGGAGGCCTTTAAAAAGCTGAAGCAAACATCCAAACAATTAAATCAGTCAAAAGAAGAATTAAATGAAGCAATAAAAGCTTTGCATTACCGTATTGAAATGAATAATGATCGAATTGATTCGATTGAACAAGCTATGTGGCCATTAGATACCTTTAAAGAGATAGAGAAACGAGCGGAAGAAAATGAGACTAATGAAGCTGAAACATCTTCTGGATTACCTTTACTTCCTTTAGCGATGGGCGTTTTAACATTAATTAGTAGTGCGTTATTCTTCGTTAATAACCAGCCTCTCTTTCTACTGATTGCGTTCATCAGTTTAGTCACAGGGATTATAGCCTATAAAAAAACAGAAAAACCGATAAAAACAACCTTCTCTTCAGAAGAATTGAAACAGTACTATGAACAAAAGAGTTTGAGAGCGCAATGGAAAGAGGTATTGGCTTTAAATGACCAATTGCAACAAGAGAAGGGAAATAAAGAAAAAGAAAGAGACGACCTTGAGCCGTTGATTCTGTTAACTAAAGAAGATTGGGATAGGTGGAAACAGCAGATGGGCTTACCGCCTGTTTTGTCCATGGAACAAGTCGAACAAAAACAAGCTTTATTCTATGATTTAAGAAAAATGCAGCACCGAAGAACAGACTTAGAAGCAAGTATGAATGAGCATATTTCCAAGCTGAGTAATAGATTAAAGCAGCTGAAAAGTTTAAGAGAGCAGACAGAAGCAGATGATGATCCGTTAACTCAATACAAAAAAATGAAAGAATGGATAAAAACAGTTGAAGTAGAGTTAGATTCTCAAAGGGAATACGTTAAATATACAGAGTCAATTCAGCGGGATATCACTCATTATGTCAAGCAAGAACAAGCAAGTCGAAAAGAAAAACATGCATTATTACGCTCCGCAGATGCGATGAACGATGAGGAGTTTTTCCAGAGGTACCACAAACAAGACAAGATAGAAGAAAAGAAACAGAGAATGAGCATGTTAAGAGAGAAGCTGCCTGAAATCAATTCAGAAGTTGAAGCTTTAACTATTGATACAATCCAAGAGGATTTGACGGTTAAGAAAGCAGAAATAGAAGAGGTTAAATCAATTGAAAATCAACATACAAGGCGGTTGATGGAGCTAGACATCTTACGAAAAGAAATAGAAGACGGAGGCACTTATTTTGATTTACTTCAAGAATTTGAGAATGAGAAAAGTGCGTATCAACAAACGGTTGATGAATGGAATGTACTAAAAGTCGCCGCGTCTCTCATAGAGGAAACCTTGAATCACGCAGTTGAAGACAAGATGCCTCAAACCATTGAAACAGCAACAACTTACTTCCGTTTTTTAACTGACAATCACTATAAGCAGATTATAATGGATGATCACTTGATTCTGGTCACTCGGCAAGATGGCAAGCAGCTGGATGTGAAAGAATTATCGAGAGGAACAGTCGAACCGCTCTATATCGCTCTTCGGTTAGCTTTCATTAAACACTCTAAAGACAGCATACAGTTTCCAATCATTATTGATGATAGTTTTGTCAATATGGATCAGACTAGACTGGAGCGCATGTATCAGCTGTTAATGGATTTTGATGAGGATCAGCAAATTATTTATTTCTCATTTGATCAAACAATCCTGTCATATATTGCTTCAGAAACGTATACTAATCTTAACAAGCGGCTACAAAAACTTAAAACCATTTGAAGAGTTTATGAGCGCATTCTCGTGACTTTAGTCGTGAGTAAGCGATTT
>Ga0075011_10001992_pt1 | contig 11093 bp, 6 predicted proteins | sample TARM_MetaG_T_14_FD_72354 | JGI IMG/M metagenome (GOLD analysis project Ga0075011, IMG submission 72354) | Freshwater microbial communities from Pennsylvania, USA, analyzing microbe dynamics in response to fracking - TARM_MetaG_T_14 | ecosystem: Environmental > Aquatic > Freshwater > River...
AGGCGGGCAAGAAGATCGAGCGCAAGCGCATTACCCAGGGGCCTGCCCTGCCGGGCAAGCTGGCGGACTGCGTCGGGCAGGACAGCAAGCGCTCGGAGCTGTTTCTGGTGGAAGGTGATTCCGCCGGCGGTAGCGCAAAGCAGGCGCGAGACAAGGAGTTTCAGGCCATCATGCCGCTGCGCGGCAAGATTCTGAATACCTGGGAAGTGGAATCCAGTGAGGTGCTGGGCTCGCAGGAAGTGCACGACATTGCGGTTGCCATCGGGGTTGATCCGGGCGCGGCCAGTCTCGAGCAACTGCGCTATGGCAAGATCTGTATCCTCGCCGACGCGGACTCGGACGGCCTGCACATCGCGACGTTGCTGTGTGCCTTGTTCGTCCGTCATTTCCGCCCGCTGGTTGAAGCCGGTCATGTTTTTGTGGCCATGCCGCCGCTCTATCGTATCGACATCGGCAAGGATGTTTACTACGCACTGGATGATGCCGAAAAGCAGGGCATCCTCGACCGTATCGAAGCCGAGGGCAAGCGCGGCAAGATTCAGGTTACGCGCTTCAAGGGCCTGGGCGAAATGAACCCCTTGCAGCTGCGCGAAACCACCATGGCGCCGGAAACCCGCCGACTGGTGCAGCTGACCGTCGATGAGACGCAGGATACAGAGCAGTTGATGGACATGCTGTTGGCCAAAAAGCGCTCCTCCGACCGTAAGGTCTGGCTCGAGAGTAAGGGCAATCTGGCTGAGGTGCTGCTTTGATGAGTGGCATCCGTCTGCGCCTGCTTGGCGCATTCCTGATGGCAGTCAGCGGTGCTGCGCTGGCATTTGAGCGCGCCCCGGAGTTGCAGCTGGAGTCTGCCTTGCCGCTGGATGGCATGCCGCGTGGCAATCTGTCTGCACTGCAGCGCTGCGACGGGCGCTTGCTGGCTGTATCTGATCGCGAAGATAGCAGTCTGTTTGTGCTGCAACGTGCCGAAGACAGCTACCAGGCTGAGGTTGAAGCGTTTTTGCTGCCGGCACAAGCGCCTTCGATGCTGCCTGTGCAACTGCTTGCAGGTGCCTGGTTGCGCGGTCTGAGTGGCCCGGCACTGGATTTCGAGGGTCTGGCGTGCGACAGCGAGGGCAACCGCTATCTGGTGAGCGAAAGCCAGTTGGGGGTGTTGCGTCTGCCGCCGTCGGCTGAGCAAGCGGTGACCGGTGAATGGCTGACGCTGGATGCGACCGTTTACACCGAAGGTGAGGCGCGTGGCTTATGGCAGCAGATAAACGCGCTGGCTGAAGGCATCGCGGTTGACGCCGAGGCTGGAACCCTTTGGCTCGCTGCCGAGCGCCAGGCGCGGGGCCTGATCAAGTTGCAACGTCAGGGCGATGAATGGAAATGCCCGCTGGCCGGTTGTGTCCTGCTGGCGGAGCGTCGATTCCTGCCAACCGAGCCCTTTGGTCCCGGTATTTTGAATCGAGAAGTGATGCCGGTGGATTTTTCTGATCTGGTGTTCTGGCAGGGGCGGCTGTGGACGCTGGAGCGCAATGCGCATCAGGTCTGCCGCCGCAATCCGCTATCGGGCAAGCGTGAGCGCTGCTGGTCCTTTGCCCAGAGCGTTTTGGTCGAACCGTATTTCTATCCGGACGCTCCCTTCGGATTGGCCGAAGCGCTGCTGATCAGCGATGACGGCATCATCATCGGTCTGGATAACAACGGCCGGGCGCGTCCGGATGGTGATAAGCGGCCCTGGTTGTTCCACTTTGCTCTGCCTGACGACTGGCGTGAGGGCTATCAGCCGTGACCGAGCCGTTGCCACCCTCACAGCGCAAGCTGGGGACCGGGATGATGATTCTGGCCTGGGTGGCCGGGCTGCTGCTGGCGGCCTACTGGTTCAGCAGCGTGGAAGAGCGTCAGCGCAATCCCAATCAGCGACCGGCATCGAGTCAGTTGGGCAATGCCGTGGAAGTGAGGCTGGAGCCGAACAGGCAGGGGCACTATCTGCTCATCGGTCAGATCAACCGCAAGGCGGTGACCCTGCTGGTTGATACCGGTGCCAGTTTTGTCGCCGTTCCTGCCGCGCTGGCTGACGAGCTGGGGTTGCCACGTGGTCGGCAGTTCATGGTCGATACCGCCAACGGCACCGCCGAGGGCTACGCCACGCGGCTGCAGACGCTTCAGCTGGGCGACATTCTGTTGCACGACGTCGAGGCCGGTATCGTGCCCGGTATGGCGGGTGAAGAGGTATTGCTGGGCATGAGCGCCCTCAGGCAACTGGATTTTCGTTCGCAGGGCGGTGATCTGCTGCTGCGACAGTATCAATGAGTTATCTGGCAGGCAGGGCAATGCGCGCTGCCGCCTGTGTGGAGAACAAGCATGAGTGATGCACTGGATCTGAGCCTGGACGGTATTGAGCGACGTTCGCTGGCGTCCTTTACCGAGGAGGCTTACCTCAACTATTCCATGTACGTCATCATGGATCGGGCGCTGCCGCATATCGGCGACGGCCTCAAGCCGGTGCAGCGCCGTATCGTCTATGCGATGAGTGAGCTGGGGCTGTCAGCCAGCTCCAAGCACAAGAAATCGGCACGTACCGTTGGCGACGTACTGGGCAAGTACCATCCGCATGGCGATTCAGCCTGCTATGAAGCCATGGTGCTGATGGCCCAGCCATTTTCCTACCGTTACCCGCTGGTGGATGGTCAGGGCAACTGGGGGGCGCCGGACGATCCCAAGTCGTTTGCCGCGATGCGCTACACCGAGGCCCGTCTGGCGCGCTACAGCGAGGTATTGCTGACCGAATTGGGGCAGGGCACCGTCGACTGGCAACCCAACTTTGACGGCACAATGGATGAGCCCATGGTTCTTCCCGCACGGTTGCCGAACCTGCTGCTGAACGGCACCACCGGTATCGCCGTTGGCATGGCCACTGACATTCCGCCGCACAACCTGAAGGAAGTTGCCGCGGCCTGCATTCGTCTGCTGGACGATCCGGGCGCCGGCCTTGACGAGATTCTCGAGCATATACAGGGGCCTGACTTTCCGACCGAGGCGGAGATTATTACCCCTCGCCAGGAGCTGCTGAAGATGTACGCCAGCGGCCGCGGTTCGGTGCGTTGCCGCGCCGTCTGGAGCAGGGAAGACGGTGAGGTGGTTATCACCGCGCTGCCGCATCAGGTGTCCGGTGCCAAGGTACTCGAGCAGATTGCCGCGCAGATGCAGAACAAGAAGCTGCCGATGGTAGCTGACCTGCGTGATGAGTCCGATCATGAAAACCCGACGCGTATCGTGATCGTACCGCGCTCCAATCGGGTCGATCTGGACGATCTGATGCAGCATCTGTTTGCGACCACCGACCTTGAGCACAGTTATCGGGTCAACATGAACGTGATCGGCACCGACGGCAAGCCGGCGGTGAAGGACCTGTGGGGCATGCTCAGCGAATGGCTGGGTTTCCGGGTTGCCACGGTGCGTCGCCGTCTGCAATTCCGTCTGGACAAGGTACTGGCGCGTCTGCACCTGTTGGACGGTTTGCTGGTCGCCTTCCTCAATCTGGATGAAGTCATTCACATCATCCGCACGGAGGAGCATCCGAAGGCGGAACTGATTGCGCGCTTCGACTTGAGCGAGCTGCAGGCCGACTACATTCTTGACACCCGTCTGCGTCAGCTGGCGCGGCTGGAAGAAATGAAGATCCGAGCCGAGCAGGACGCGCTGCGCGAAGAGCGCGACGAGTTGCAGAGCATTCTCGGCGACGAGCGCAAGCTGCGCACGCTGGTGCGCGACGAGCTGGCTGCCGATGCCCAGACTTATGGTGACGAGCGCCGCTCGCCGCTGGTTGAGCGTAAGGAAGCGCGTGCGCTGTCGGAAACCGAGCTGGTACCTTCCGAGCCGGTGACGGTGGTGCTGTCCGAGAAGGGCTGGGTGCGTTGTGCCAAGGGCCACGATGTGGATGGCACTGCGCTCAGTTACAAGGCGGGTGACGGCTTCCTAGCGCAGGCCAGTGGGCGGTCCAATCAGCAGACGGTATTCATCGACAGCACTGGTCGCAGTTACTCACTGTCGGCGCATACACTGCCGTCGGCGCGTGGCCAGGGTGAACCGCTGACCGGTCGCTTCAGTCCGCCGACCGGGGCAGGATTTGACGCGGTATTGATGCCGGATGAGCAGGGCTTGTATCTGCTGGCATCCGACGCCGGTTACGGCTTCCTGGTCAGGGGCGAGGACATGCTGGCCAAGAACAAGAACGGCAAGGCGTTGCTGAACATTCCGGACGGCGGTCGAATTCTGGCTCCGCAGCCGGTCCGCTATCCGCAAAGCAGTCACCTTGCTGCGGTATCCAATGAGGGGAGGCTGCTGGTATTTCCGCTCAAGGACCTGCCGCAGTTGTCCAAGGGTAAGGGTAACAAGATCATTTCGCTGCCTGCGGCGCGGGTGAAATCGCGTGAGGAGTTCGTTGCCGGGCTGGCGGTGTTGCCACCGGGTGCGCAGCTGGTCCTGACCGCCGGCAAGCGCACATTGACGCTGAAGGCGGCCGATCTTGAGCACTATAGCGGTGAGCGTGGCCGGCGCGGGAACAAGCTGCCTCGCGGCTTCCAGAAGGTTGATGCGGTTGCGGTAGAGCTGGGAGCTGCGGCAAGCAGTGAATCTGCCGCAGAGTAGCGAGGCTGGCGCCAGTGTCAGGACTGGCGCTGGTTGTACAGTGCGCTGAGCTGACGCTCAAGCAGCGACTGATAGGGCTCGAGCAGGCGTTCGATGCAGAAGGTGCCAGGCTGGCTTGCCAGACGCCGCGCCGATGCGCATTGCGACAGGCCTTCGCTGGCGGCCAGTTCGGCATCCACCAGCAGCAGGTTACGGCTGTGCTGCAGGTGTTCCATAACCTGCTGACAGGCCGAATGCTGCCCCAGGGCTTCATCGCTCATCCCTTCAAGGCCGGCCGCATGACCCAGCGCCAGTTGCAGATGCAGCGCGATACCGGTGTCGGCAATCTCGATCTGCAGATCATGGCCCAGCACGCGCAGCAGTTCGCCGCAGCACAATCCGTGTTTCAGTTCTGATCCATCCCCTGTGCTATCTCGGAACAGTACGATACTGGTGCCATCGTGCAGGGTATGTTGTTCTCCACCGTAGAGTTGACAGGCATGCTGTACTTGCTGACGGTAGCGTTCCAGCAGTCTCATCAGGCGGTCGCGGGGCAGGCGGCGAAGGGCGTCGTGGTTACCCAGGCGCACTGCCAGCAAGCCCTGTTTCTGAAGCGGTGCTTCGGACTCTGCTTCGGTCTCGCTCTCTGTTTCCCCTGCAGTCTGCGCATGCTCGACGGCCTCGCCATCGCTGTCGCTCGTTGACTGCGAGTCTGCGGGTGCTTGCGGGCCGTCTGCGGCGTCATCGTCGTCCTGCGGCGCGTCAGGCACCAGTATCGGGATGGCACCGGTGTTGAGTGCGGGTGCGCTGGTAATCGGTGCCGGTTCGGTTAACGGCTCGGGCTCGGCTATTATTTCTGGCTCTGGCTCTGGCTCTGGCTCTGGCTCTGGCTCTGGCATCAGGCCGCGATTGTTGAGCAGCGTCCGTGACAGTTCACCCAGTTCATCGTTGCGTTTGCAGGCAGGTGCCGGGTAGACGGGGGTGCTGTCCCACAGCGCCAGGGCGTTGAGCTGACGCGCCAGTTCGCGGCCGCGATGCCAGGCGAAAAGCCCGGCGACGCAGCCAATCAGCAGTAGGCCCCAGATCAGGCGCTCCAGCATCAGGTTGGCGGGCTGGATGAATGGCGAGGCTGCCAGTGTCAGCTGGACCTGGCCGGTGAGCTGATCCTGCAGATGTATCGCCGCAATGTATTTCCCCTGGCCGGGTGCACGCTGCTGGCGGGGCGGTTCGCTGCCAGCCTCGGCGATCAGGCGATTGCTCGGTGAGTAGAGGCTGGCGTGGGCGATCATCGGGTTCTGGTTCCACTGGGCCAGCAGGATGTTGAGACTCAAGCGATCTTCCGCTGCCAGTGGCTCGGCGGCACTCGCCGCTATCTGACGCGCCAGTGTGCTGCCAACGCGGTCGGCCTGCTGGGCGACATCCTGTTGTAACTGCACCTTGCCCAGCCAGAGGATGAGCGCCAGGATCAGGACCAGGGGCGCGACCACCATCAGCGGCATCGTGCCGGCCAGCGTCGGTGAGCGGCGGCGCAGGTTGGCATAGCAGCGCAGGAACAGATTGTCGTGGGATGGCGTCTTGTGGCTCAAAGCGGGACTCTATGGTTGCGCAGGTATGGATCTCGGGGGAGACGGGACATTGCCGGTTTCGCGAGTATAGCCATTCCCTATATGGGGCAAAAGGCTGATCTGTGAGGTGTTGGGCAAATGCGGGTAGAATAGGCGCCTCACTTTTAACTGGGAGCGAGCGTCTTGAAGGAAATCGTTCTGATCAACATCACCGGTCCTGATCGCCCGGGTCTTACCGCGGCCATCACCGGGCTGCTCGCCCGGGCGCAGGTCAATATTCTCGATATTGGTCAGGCGGTCATCCATGACACGCTGTCCTTCGGCATTCTGGTCGAGATCCCAGCCGATCACGGTAGTTCCGATGTGCTGAAAGAAGTGCTGTTCCGAGGCTACGAGCTGGATCAGCAGGTACGTTTTACCCCTGTCAGTGCGGACGAGTACAGCCGCTGGGTCACCGGGCAGGGCAAGGCGCGTCATATCGTAACCTTGCTGGCTCGCCGGGTAACTGCCGAGCACATTGCCCGGGTCAGCGAGATTACTGCGCGCTATGGCCTCAATATCGACCATATTGACCGTTTGTCCGGCCGTATCCCGGAGGGCTTGCCCGAGGATCAGGGCAAGGGCTGCATAGAGTTCTCGGTGCGCGGTGAGCCGGACGATCCGGCAGCGCTGCGTGCGGAGTTTCTTGCCATCGCCCAGGAGCTGAATGTCGATATCGCCTTCCAGCAGGACAGCATCTTCCGTCGCAACCGTCGTCTGGTCGTTTTCGACATGGACTCCACGCTGATTGATGCAGAGGTAATCGACGAGCTGGCCAAGGCGGCAGGCGTTGGCGAGGCAGTAGCGGAGATTACCGAACGGGCGATGCGTGGCGAGCTGGACTTTCGCGCCAGTTTTCGCGAGCGGATGGCCCTGCTCAAGGGGCTTCCGGTTTCTACCCTCGACAGCATTGCCGAATCGCTGCGGCTGACCGAGGGCGCCGAAACGCTGATTTCCCAGTTGCGTCGGTTGGGCTACAAGACGGCCATCCTCTCCGGTGGCTTCAACTACTTTGCCGAGCGCCTGCAACAGCGTCTGGGTATCGATTATGTCTATGCCAATGCGCTGCCGGTAGAGGACGGGCTGGTCACCGGCGAGGTGCAGGAGCCGATTGTCGATGGTCAGCGCAAGGCCGAGTTGCTGCGTCAACTGGCCGCCAGGGAGGGAATCAGTCTGGAGCAGACTATCGCTGTGGGCGATGGGGCGAACGACCTGCCGATGCTGTCGATTGCCGGCCTGGGTGTCGCCTTCCGGGCCAAGCCGCTGGTCAAGCAATCGGCCAAGCAGGCGATTTCGACACTGGGGCTGGACGGCATCTTGTATCTGCTGGGCTTTCGCGACCGCGACGGCATGTAGCAGCGTGCACCGGGACCGTCCTGATGGCGGTGCCCGGTGCAGGGTCAGTCTGCGGAGAAGTCGTAGTTCATGCTGTCGCTGGGTGGCTGCAGGTAGTGGCCCTGAATGTAATTGGCACCTGCCTGCCAGAGGGTTGGCATCATGGCTGCGCTATCGACGTAGGGCACAATGGTCAGCTTGCCCTGGCTGTGCAGGGAGTTGATGATTCCCTTGAGCGTCTCTACGGCTTTCGGGTCGGACAGGTCGCGGGTGAATGAACCGTCGATTTTGATGTAGTCTGCGTGCACATGTTTCAGCGCCGCATACGGGTTTAGTGCGCCGCCAAAATGGCTGATCGAGACCCGGCAGTGCATGCGGTGCAGTGCCTCGGTATGCACCTTGGCCTGCTTCAGGTAGGTGTTTATATCGGCGTCATGGAACTGGAATATGATGGCGTCAGCCGGCAGCCTGGCTTCCTTCAGCTTGCCGGCAATCCATTCCACCATGTCCGCTTCCTGCAGGCTTGCCCCGCTCAGATTCAGAAGCAGGTGGGTGTCGGCGCCGCGTCCGCGATGATTGCTGAGGAGCTTGACTGCCTGGGTGATTACCCAGCGATCAATCTCCAGTGCCAGCCCGGCTTCCTGGGCCGCTGGCAGGAAGTCGGCCGCTGGTACTTCCTCGCCTTCATGGTTCAACAGGCGCAGGAAGGTCTCGTAGTTTTCCGCTTCGTCACCACGCAGGCTGATAATCGGCTGGAACAGCAGGCGGAAGCCGTTGGTTTCCAGGGTGTGTCTGATCAGGGCAATCAGGTTGCCGCGGTTGGCCTGCAGTGCCAGCTCTTCCAGCGGGTTGAACACCTTGATGCCGTTGCCGCCGCTGTTGCCCAGTTGCTCGGCGAGGCGGTGTGCGCGATCAATGGCTTCGACCGGATCGGCGTTGGTTTCGCTGATGGATGCGACACCCATGCTGACGGTCATCCGAACTGTCCGGCCGTTGGTTTCAAACAGATGGGTCTCGATCTTGGTTCGCAAGGCTTCGAGTTGCTCTGTGGCCGCCTCGGGCTCCTGGCCCTCAATGAGGATGCTGCAGGCGTCGTCGGCGAAGCGCGCCATCAGGGTGTCTTCACTGAAATGGGTACGGAGCATCTGTGCCAGATCGGTCAGCAGCAGGTCGGCAGCGCCGATGCCAATGTCGGCTTGCAGGCTGCTGAAGCCATCTATGCTCAGGTAGACGAGGGTACTTGGCTGACCCTGGCGAACGGCCTGGTCGCGCACGCTATCCAGTTGCTCCTGGAAGTAGGCGCGATTGAACATGCCGGTCACCAAGTCACGGCTGGCCATCGCCTTGAGTTTTTCCTCGAAGTCGCTGCTGGCCGTTTCTGCCCGGATGACGACCTGGGTGCAGGGTTCGCCGTCATAGCTGGCTGGAGAAAAGTTCAAGACCACCGGGAAGCGCTTGCCGCTGCTGTCCACTGCCTTGCAGCGAATCTCGTTCTGGCCACCCTGGCTGGCGTAGTGGCGAAGGAAATCCTTGAAGGCGCCCTGATCATCGCCATCGATAAGCCCCACCATCGGTTCTGCTGCCAGGTCATCCGGATCTTCATAGCCGAACAGCTCGCCGTAAGCACGGTTGGTATAGATATGCATGCCGTCATGCACGTAGGCGATGGCGTCCACGGAGCTGTCCAGCAACAGCTGGCAGCGCTTCTCGGCTTCGCGCAGGGTCTGTTCGACGATGCGACGTTGGCGGCGCGCATTCAGATTGGCCAGCTCGCGGTCGACGATCAGGGTCAGAAGTACGTCGGCATCATGCGGGACTGCGTCGGTCATGCCGCTGCGTAGCGCTTCGGTGCGCATTTCCAGATCAATTTCGGGCTTGAGCAGGATGAACGGGATGTCTCTGGATTGGCGTTTGATCAGGGTGATGGCGTCTTCCGCCGTCATGTAACTGGTTTCGGTCTGGGCCAGGCAGATATCCCAGTTCTGCTGCAGGCATTCCTGCAGATCTTCGATGGAGGTAACCCTGTGGGCGCGTGTGGCGTGGCCTGCATTACGCAGCAGACTGACCATACGCTCGGCATTGTTCTGGGAGTCGTCGAGGATCAGCAGCTTGATGGCTTGGTTGTCGTTGGCCATGGTCTTCCGGGGGGTGCAGGGCCGGTTTGAATGGCCCCTTACAGATCAAGGAATTTGAATCTACAGAGACTTCCAGAGTGAGTCAAAGTCATCCTCGGGGCCAGTGGTCAGAGATGCGCGCCCCGTCTCAGATTGGCTGGTCCCAGCGGTCTCCTGCTCGATCAGGTGATACTCGAACTGACTGAAACTGCCGGTCGCGCTGACGCGATTGCTCAGATTTGCCTTTTCGACCTTTCCGCCCTGCAGAATGTTGATCTTGCTGTTGACCTGAAATGGCAGACGCGGGGTGATGATGGTGGCCGGGCGGTCGATCGCTGTCACGGCGGGCAACAGCAGTGCACGCAGGTACTGGCTTGGTTCGCCCGTCTTGCGGATCAGCTTGGCGGCGCAGGGTATGCAGTGGGGTGCAATCAGTTCGATGCCCATCTGCGTGCCACCACCGCGAACCTGACGAATCCAGCGCACGACGGCCAGGCTCCAGTCCTGTTCGTTTGCTTCCTGGATACCCAATAGTTCGCCTGCCTGCAGTTGTTTTGGAACCTCTTTCGGCCAGGTCAGGCAGAAGCCGCCGGGGCTGTGGTTGACAATCGGCAGGTTGTGGATCGGATATTGCTCGTCACCCTCTTCGGCTTCTTCCGAGTTGGTGCCGTAGTTGATTTGCTCGACGCCGGCGGCATGCCACTCTACCGAGTCACCACCATCAAACGCGCTGCTCCAGCCGCCTTCACGGGCCCGCTGCGCCGCGTCCGAGAACGGATTGAGCTCGGCATCGCTGGCGTCGATCATGCGTGCGAAGCTCTTGCCGGAAATCCGGTAGTGAGTCGCGCTCATGCCAATGCTGACACGCAGGTGCCCCTGGCTCGGGATTCGGTTGAAGGTGCGCTCGGCCAGGTCTCCCCAGGACTGGCTGACGTGCTGCAGCAATTCCACGCCCAGAACACTGGGGATGTGCAATTCGCCCCGGTAGTCGCTGCCGGTAGTCATGAATTCCTTAATGCCGTTGACCAGCTTGCGGGTGTCGAGTCCCAGGCTGTGGTCAAGGCTTTCGCCACGAATCAGAGATTTGTAGCGTGGCGGGCAGTCCATGTCAGGGTTGATGATGAACAGTGCCTTCGAGTCTTCCGGGGAGACCAGCCGTGCATAACGGCTCCAGTCTTCCAGAGTGGCAAACAGGCGACCCATCGCGCTCTGGCGCATCTGATTGGGGCGGCTCGCGCCCATCAGCAGGGCGACCAGATAGCATTGTTCGATACTCAGGGGTTGGCGGTCAGCGCTCTCGCTGTCCGGTACCGGTGTCTGGTGGAAGTTGCGTTTGCGTGCCAGCTGGTACAGCTGGTGCAACTCGAGCCAGACCCCATCTGCTACCGGGCAGTAAAGCTGGAAGGCACGCAGAAGTGGCCCGCAC
>Ga0075011_10001993_pt1 | contig 11092 bp, 8 predicted proteins | sample TARM_MetaG_T_14_FD_72354 | JGI IMG/M metagenome (GOLD analysis project Ga0075011, IMG submission 72354) | Freshwater microbial communities from Pennsylvania, USA, analyzing microbe dynamics in response to fracking - TARM_MetaG_T_14 | ecosystem: Environmental > Aquatic > Freshwater > River...
TGGTAAAGGTGAACGTGCTGACGGATCTCCTCGACGGTGAACCCCGGCGTGATCGACATCGTGCCCTCCCAAGCTGATCACGAACTGACTCACAACCAGCCTGGCGGAGAGGGGGGGCCCCGGCTTCGGGGACACGAAGATCCTGCTGTCCTACATGCAGCAGGACGACTACGACGACGAGGCCTACTTCACCCTGCTGCGCACCCAGACCGGCAAGACGACCACGGTCATCGCCCGCGGCTACCAGGGCCGCCACAACGACGACTCGGCGTCGATCGTGGCGTGGTTCGTGAACCAGTACACCCGGGTGATCACGGAGTTTCGAAGTGGAGCGGAGCGGAGCGCCGAAACGATCGGTTCAGCACAGGTTTCGATGTGGAGCGCAGCAGAGGTGAGCACCGAGATGGCCGCTAGCACGAGCCCGAGGACCCGGCAGATCGCCGTCGTGCGCTGGGGCGAGCACCACAGTCGGCACTCCCTGTACGGTTCCGCGCTGCGGGTGACGTCGTCGGGGGAGGTGCACCTGGTCAACCCGCTCATGCCGAGCGGCACCACCCTGCAGGAGTGGTACTCCTTCACCGACTACCAGGCGCTGCGCGACACCCCCGCGCTGCCGCTGCTGCGGCACGGGGGGCGATACCGGATCGAGCCGCGGGTCGAGTCCGTCCCGGAGCGCACGACAGTCTTCGAGGTGCGTTTCCACGACCGCTTCGGGGACCTCGTCGCCGCCCAGGTGCTCTACGCGCCGGACCACGAGTTCACCTACCCCGGCGACGGTCACTCGTACACGATCCGGCTGGTCAACGCCGGCTGCGACCAGCTGCGGTTCACGTCGCTGACCCTCGCCGAGGTGCTGGACCAGGCCGAGGTGCTGGACTCGGAGGTGCGCTGATGGTCGACATGGACCCCCGCCACACCCGGCTCGTCGCCGAGGTGGGCTCCTACGAGAAGGCCATGCGCGCACTGTCCGACGACGAGCTGCGCGCCAAGACCGGCGAGTTCCGCCGGCGGATCGCCAGGGGCGAGAGCGTCGACTCGCTGCTGCCCGAGGCGTTCGCCGTCGTGCGCGAGGCGGACCTGCGCGTCGTCGGCAAGCTCCCGTACGACAACCAGGTCCTGGCCGGGATCGTCATGCACGCGGGCAACATCGCCGCGATGAAGACCGGTGAGGGCAAGAGCCTGACCGCCACCCTCCCGCTCTACCTCAACGCCCTGTCCGGGCGCGGGGCCATCCTGGTGACCGTCAACGCCTACCTCGCCCGCCGGGACGCCGAGGAGTTCCGGCCCGTCTTCGACCTCCTCGGGCTGACCCTCGCGATCGGGGTGCCCGACGTCGGTGAGAAGGACTTCACCTCCGCGCAGAAGCGCGAGATTTACGCCTCCGACGTCGTCTACTCCACCTCCGACAAGCTCGGCTTCGACTACCTGCTGGAGAACCTCGCCGGGACCACCGAGGAGAAATACCTGCGGCCCTTCCACTACGTCCTGATCGACGAGGCCGACGCCATCCTTCTCGACATGGCGCAGATGCCGCTGGTCATCTCCGGGTCCCCGCGCGTGCAGTCCAACCTCTACCCGCACGCCGACGCCTTCGTCGCGACCCTGCGCGAGGGCGTCGAGTACGAGTACGACCCGTCCACGGGCGTCGTCGCCCTCACCGACGCGGGCATCGAGGCCGCGAACCGTTACTTCCACGTGGGGAGCGTCTACGCCCCCGAACATTTCGCGCTCAACCGGCACATCCACCTCGCCTTGCGCGCCCGCACGAGCTTCGCTCCGCTGCGCGACTACATGGTCATGGGCGGCAAGCTCATCCTGCTCAGCTCCGTGACCGGGCGGCTCCTGGAGGGCAACAAGCTCCAGGGCGGGCTCCACCAGGCCATCGAGGGCCGCGAAGGGCTCGAGATCACCACCGAGAACCGGGCCATGGCCTCGGTCACCTACCAGAACCTCTTCCTGATGTTCGACAAGGTCAGCGGCATGACTGGCACCGCCAAGGGTGCCGAGAAGGAGCTCTACCGGACCTACGGCACCCGGCTCGTCGAGATCCCGACGTACCGGCCGGTGATCCGCGCCGACGAGCCCGACGTCGTGGTGCAGACCCTCGAGGAGAAGGAACGCCTCATCCTCGACTACCTCGAAGAGGTGCGTGCCACGCAACGGCCGGTCCTGCTGACGACGTCGTCCGTCCAGAGCTCCGTGCGCTTCTCCCAGCACCTCCTCGACCGCGGCATCGAGCACAACCTGCTGAACGCGCTCAGCGAGGCCAAGGAGGCCGCCATGGTGCGCGAGGCCGGGCGCAAGGGCGCCCTGACCGTCGCCACCCTCATGGCGGGCCGCGGCACCGACATCAAGGTCGACCCCGACGCCAAGGCCCTCGGCGGGCTCGTCATCATCGGCACCGAGAAGTTCCCGAACCAGCGCGTCGAGGGTCAGATCCGCGGCCGTGCGGGCCGTCAGGGCGACCCCGGCTCGTCACGGTTCTACGCCAGCCTGGAGGACGACCTCTTCGTGAGGTTCGGCTCCGTCAAGCCCGAGAAGGTGGGCGCCCGGCGCCGCCACCCCGCCACCATGCGCCGCCTCCTCGACCGCGCCCAGAAGGCGTCCGAGGACTCCGCCGCCGGAGCCCGCACGCTCTCCAAGGACTTCGACGTCGCCATGGCCCGCCAGCGCGACCTCGTCTACCAGGTCCGCGACCAGATCATCACCGGCGACCCCATCACCCGCGTGGAGGTGCTGGCGCTCGCGGACGGGGTCATCGACGATGCCATCGCCGCCGGGACCACCCGCACCCGCAGCGGGCTGATGCGCTTCGTCTTCGACAACCTCTCCTACCGGCTCCCGCCCGGCGTCGAGACCGTGGAGCCCACCGACGACGCCGCCGTGCGCGCCTTCCTGCGTGGCGTGTTCGAACGCGCCGTGCAGGACAAGGTCGAGACCCTGAACGACGACGCGGTCTTCACCCGCTTCCAGAGCATCGTCTTCCTCAAGTCGATCGACGTCGCCTGGATCGAGCAGGTCGACTTCCTCGAACAGCTCAAGACGGTGGTGTCCGGCCGGAACCTGGCCCAGCACAAGATCGAGTACGAGTACCGCCGGGAGGCGTTCTTCGCCTTCGAAGAGATGAAGAAGCGCATCCACCGGGACGTCGTCCGCCTGCTGTGCCTGAGCCGGATCGAGCGGGGCGCGGGCGGCGGCCTCGTCCTGCAGTTCGCGTGAGCGGCGGGTCCTCGTTGGTGCGGGTCCTCAACCTCAACAAGGCGGTCGGCTACGCCTCCAGCGGCGTTGAGTACGCGCAGAAGTACCGGCGCGAACTCCTCGCCGGGCTGCCCGACGTCGAGGACTACTACGTCTTCACCGACCACCTGGGGACCAACCCGGCCGTCTTCACCGACCGGCTCGGCTTCGAGCGCGAGCAGGTGCTGTGGATCTACCACCTGCTCTCGGGGCGCCCGACCGCCCCCAACACCCTGCGCGTCGAGGACTACCTCGCGCGGCTCGGGCAGCCCCACACCGAGCCGCGTCCGGTGGGGGAGCGCCTCGAGGTCGAGGTGGTCGACTCGTCGGTGCGGTACCTCCTGCGGACGGTCGACGACGGAGCCGGGAACGCGATGGTCGACACGGTGGACACCGTGGTCGGGGACCGACTCCTGCGCGCCGAGCGCTTCGACACCTCGGTGAGCAACGTGGAGCACTTCCACGAGAACTGCCTGGTGCGCCGGGTCTTCTACACCGCCGACGGCGCCGCGGCCGCGGAGCAGCACCTGAGCGAGGGCGAGATCACCCGCACGCTCATCCATCCGCCCTCGCCGCTGTACGACGCCGGGAGCGCGGCCCGCGGCGCCCCCCTCGTCATCGACGGCCGCTCGCGCTTCTTCCAGCACGTCTTCGCGCACCTCTTCGAGCCCGGCGACGTCGTCATCGTGGACCGCGCCCTGGACGCCATCGACGCCGTCTACCCGGTCCTGCGGGGGCAGCGCCTCTACTCCGTCGTCCACGCCGAGCACTTCGACCACAAGCAGGTCGAGGACGGGGTGCTGCTGTGGAACAACCACTACGAGCACGTCTTCGCACGCCCCGACCTGGTCTCCGGGCTCATCGTCTCCACCCACCGCCAGCAGGAGGTGCTGGAGTCACAGCTCGCGGACCGCGGCGAGCACGCCCGCATCCCCGTGGTGCGCATCCCCGTCGGCGTCGCCACGGTCCGCGAGGATCGTGACTTCGTCCCCCTCACCCTGGTCACCGCGAGCCGCCTCGCCGACGAGAAGCACCTCGACCTGCTGGTCCGCGCCGTCGCACGCGCCCGGCAGACCCTGCCCGGCCTGCGCCTCGACATCTTCGGGGAGGGCAACCGGAAGCCCGTGCTCGCCGCCGTCGCGGAGACCGGCACCGCCGACTGCGTCACCCTGCGCGGCCACCAACCGCTCGACGGCGTCCTCGGCGGGTACGCGCTGTACGTGTCGGCCTCGACGTCGGAGGGGTTCGGCCTGTCCCTGCTCGAGGCGATCAGCGAGGGCCTGCCGATCGTCGGCTTCGACGTCGACTACGGCAACCGCGAGATGGTCACCCCTGGGGTCAACGGCCTGCTGGTCCCGCACACCGGCATCGCCGACGACGACGTCGCCGCGCTCGCGGCCGCCGTCGTCGAGCTGCTGACCTCGGGCCGCCTGGCCGAGCTGCGCGCCGCGAGCCTGCGCAAGGCCGCCGACTACGGTCCCGACCGGGTGCGCGAACGCTGGGCGAGCCTGCTCCGAGCGGAGGACCCGTGCTGACATTGCTCGACGAGTACGACGCCGCCGCCCGGCGGCTCCTGAGCTCGCTGCGCACCGCCGGGATCCCTGTGACCCCCGTCGTGATCCGGTACGGCGGGGAGCTGCCGACCGAGGCCCGGTGCCCGATCGCCGAGCACGCCGGGATCCGGCGCAGCGGCACGCCGCGCTTCTTCAACGAGGTCCCCGTGCCGCCGTGGTGCGAGATCCGCCAGGGCAGGCGGCCGTACGGGGAGGTGCTGCGCGACGGCGAGACGCTCGCCCGGATCCACTACGAGCCGAGGTCGTTCCGGCAGGTGGAGAGCGTCGAGTGGCTGCTCGCGAACGGAAGCACCACCCACACCGACCTCTACGACCGCTACGGCAACCACTACGCCACCACCCACGTCGATGCCGGCACGGCATACCAGACCGTCTACCGGGGGAGCGGCCCGTACGAGGTCGAGGCGGACCTCGTCTCCCGGGCGGTGGTGCTCCGCTCCGCCGACCGGGTGCTGACCTTCACGGACCTGACCGAGCTGGTGTCCCGCTACCTCGACGAGCACGGGCTGGACGAGGGGGTTCGCGGGCCGGAGGCGCTGATCAGCTCGTTGTCGCACCCGCTCTTCGTGCAGCGCCGGCAGGCGGGGGAGAGACCGGCGACAACCCTCTTCTGGCAGGAGCCGATGCCGGGAGAGATCCCGGGGAACATGGCTCTCGAGCTCGAGGAGCCGAAGGCGCTGCGCCGGATCGTCTTCGAGGACGAGCGCCTCCTGCGCAAGGTCGCCGACGCCTACCCCGACACCGCCGTCGAGCTCATCTACCTCTCACCCCTGAGGCAGTTCGCCGAGCGGACCGGCGTCGACCTGGGGCGTTGCTTCACGCTCACCGCCACGGACGAGATGCCGGGGCTCGACGTGCTGCTCGAGCGCTTCCCGCACGTGACGTTCTCGGTGGCCGCGCTGACCCAGATGAGCGCCCGGCTGTACGACCTCGCCCGGCGCTTCCCGAACCTGCGCCTCACCCCGACCATCACCCACGCGGGCATCGCCGCGGAGCTCGCCCAGGCGTCGGTGTACCTGGACATCGACGCGGGCCCCCAGGTGCTCGGCGTCGTCGGGACCGCGTACCACCTGAACCTGGTGGTGCTGGCCCCCGCCGAGCGCGCCAAGGCGCCCGACTGCTCGCTGACGTGCGCCTCCGTGGAGGCGCTGGTCGCGCGGCTGGGGGCCGTGACCTCGTCCGAGGAGGGGCGGGCGGAGGCGCTGGCGGCCCTGCACACGCTGCGCGGCCCGCTGTCGACGGCGGAGGACTACCGGCGGGTCCTCGGGTAGCGGTCCTCTCGTCCTTTCCCGTCCTGTCCTGGGCCCGTGCCCGTTCCGGCGCGTGCCTGGCCGGCTCAGTGCTGTGGCGCCGCCGGGGCGTCGTCGTCGGCCTTGCGGGTGCGGATGGCGAAGACGTGCCAGGTCACCGCGACACCGATCGCGGTCAGGAGGGCGTAGAGCCAGGCGGCGTCGACGAAGAAGACCATCGAGGCGCCCAGGCCCGCCCACAGGACCACACAGGTGCGGATCTTGTAGGCCATCGTGATGCCGGTCTTGTCGTGCCAGTTGCGCAGGTAGGGGCCGAGGAAGCGGTTGCGGCGCAGCCACACGTACATGCGCGGGTTGGCGCGGGCGAAGAGGATGGACGCTGCGATGGCGAAGACCGTGGTCGGCCAGACCGGGAGGAAGACGCCGATGATGCCTGCGCCCACGCACAGGAAGCCGAGCACGTTGTAGACGACCGTGCGCACGGACCTGCGGGGCGAGACGGCGGCGTCGACGGCCGTGGAGGCCTGGGGGTGGGGCACGGCGGTCATGGGCTGAACTCTCTGGTCGCGGTGGTCGTGACGACATATCGGCAGTTGTCAGATCCAGGGACGAGTATGCCGTCACGAGGAGAGGGGTGGCCGCTGCTGTGCGGTGACGGTGGCGCGGGCCGCCAGGTAGATTGACAATCATTCTCACTGTTGTTGAACATGATTCTCATGCGCAACCGACGACTCGCAGCCCTCCCCGCGGCCGCCGCCCTCCTTGCCCCCCTCGTCCTGGCCGGATGCGGCACCGAGGCCGCCGCCGGTGCCCCCGCGGCGGACGAGGCCCGCGGTCCCATCCGCGTCCTGACCTCGTTCTACCCGCTTCAGTTCGTCGCCGAGCAGGTCGGCGGTGACCTTGTCGATGTGGACAACCTCACACCCCCCGGCGGCGACCCGCACTTCCTCGAGCTCTCGCCGGCCCGGACTCGCGACGTGGGCGAGGCCGACGTCGTCGTGACTCTCACCGGCTTCATCGCCTCCGTCGACGACGCCATCGAGCAGCGCCAGCCCGAGATCGTCGTCGATGCCGCCGAGATCGTGCAGCTGCTGCCGGCCTCGGTGACCGGTGGTCACTCGCATGACCACGGGCACTCGCACTCGCACGGGCACGACCACTCGCACGGGCACGGGCACGGGCACGGGCACTCGCACGACCACTCGGACGATGAGGAGCACGGAACCCATTACCCGTCGTCGCCCGACGAGCTGCTCGAGCACGCCAACCCGGAGGACCGCGAGGCGCTCCGCGAGCTGATCGAGTCGGGCGCCGAGGGCCACGAGCACGACCACGGCCACTCGGAGGACCACGACCACTCGCACGGCCATGATCACTCGCACGGCCATGATCACTCGGAGGAGCACGGCCACTCGGAGGAGCACGGCCACTCGCACGGCCACGGCCACTCGCACGACATGGGTGGCTACGACCCGCACTTCTGGCTGGACCCGATCCTGCTCGCCGAGCTGGCCCAGCCGGTCGCCGAGGCGCTGAGCCAGGTCGACCCGGAGAACGCCGAGGTCTTCGCGGCCAACGCCGCCGACCTGGTCGAGCGCCTGGAGGAGCTCGACGCCAAGTTCGCCGAGGCGCTGGCTCCGTTCGCGGGCGCCACGATGATCACGAACCACACCGCGTTCGGCTACCTCGCCTACCGCTACGGCCTCAACCAGGTGGGCATCACCGGCCTGGACCACAACATCGAGCCCTCGCCGGCCCGCATGCGCGAGATCGCCGACATGGCCCGCCACTACGGCGTGACGACCCTCTTCTACGAGACCCTCGTCAGCCCGCGCGTCGTCAACGCCCTGGCCGGTGACCTTGGCATCAACGCCGTCGTCATCGACACCCTCGAGGGTCTGACCTCGGCGGGCATCGAGGCCGGCGACGACTACATCAGCATCATGCTCCGCAACCTGGAGACGCTGACCGAGGGTCTTGCCGTCCCGTGACCCGACCGGACGTCCGGGCCGCTCCCGCTCTGGGCCCAGAGCGAGAGCGGCACGGACGTCCGTGCGTCCGGCGACCGGTCAGGCGGGGTGGCCGCGGGTCCTGCTGAACGCCAGCACCTGTTGAACGGTCGTGGCGACGCCGACCAGGCCGCGGTCGCGAGCTCGAGCCGCTGACGCAGACGTCGGAGTCGTGGTGTCGACACCGCGGAGCGGAGCGATCACGGCACGAGCACGGGCCGGGCAGGACGCGCACGCGCGGTGTCCGGGCTCCGTCACCCTGCGAGCATCACCGCATGCGATCCGTGCTGCTCACCGGCTTCGAGCCCTTCGACGGTGCCACCGTCAACGAGTCGTGGCCGGCGGTCTCGCGCGTCGCCGAGCAGTGGTCCGACGACGGCGTCCGGCTCGTCGTCGCCGAGCTTCCGGTGACGTTCGACGGCGCCTTCTCCGCGGTGGCGCACCTGATGGGCGAGCAGGGCCCGTTCGACGTCGTCGTCAACGTGGGCCTGGACGCCCGGGCCGCGGCGGTCCGTCTCGAGCGTCTGGCCGTCAACCTCGCCGACGCCCGCATCCCCGACAACGCCGGCGCGCAGCCGCACGACGAGCCGCTCGACCCGTCCGGCGCAGCGGCGCTGTGGACGACGCTCCCGGTGCGGGCCGCCGAGGCGGCGATCCGGGAGGCAGGACTGCCGGTCGAGGTGTCGTACACGGCCGGCACCTACGTCTGCAACGCCACCTTCTACCGCGTGCTCGCCGCGACCTCGGGGCTGCCGACCCGCGCGGGCTTCGTCCACGTGCCGCCCGTGTCCACCCTCAGCGCCGACGACGCCGCGCGGGCGCTGCGCCTGGGGGTCGAGGCGAGCCTTCGCGAGGGGTGATGCGCCCGGGCCTCGCGGACCGAGCTCGAACGTCGATACACGCCGTGCGGATCACGATGGCCCCCGTGCCCGGTGATTTGGCGATCGATGCAGGGGCGGTCTAACCTAGGCAGGCCTTGGGGCTATGGCGCAGTTGGTAGCGCGTCTCGTTCGCAACGAGAAGGTCGGGGGTTCGAATCCCCCTAGCTCCACCGCACGCACAAGGCTCGAACCCTTGCCAACGGAAACGTTGGTCGAGGTTCGGGCCTTGTTCGCGTCTGCCGCCCAGGTCAGCGCGTTGGCGTTGACCTGCGGATCGAGGAGCATCTCGAAGGGCCGGTTGTGCTCGACGCGCAGCTCGTTGTCTTCGTCGATGAAGACCTTGGTGAAGAACGCCTGGTTGCATAGCCGCCGGTTGGTGTCGTCGCAGCGGGTGTAGATGTCGGCGCAGTTGGCGAGCAACCCGAGCGCGTCTTCGAGGTGGGCGCGGGCGTCGGCGTAGTCGCCGAAGTGGGCGTCGATGCGGCGGGTCACTTGGTCGAGTTCGGCGACGATGCGGTCCTGCTCGCGCTTGAGCACGGTCAGCGGGATCGCGTCGGCGTAGTGCGCCTGCATGAGCCGGTCCTGCTCGCTTTCGAGCCGGTTGCGGTTGGTGGTGAGGCGTTCCAGTTCCTCGGTTTCGGCGGCCATGAGTCGGTCGAACTCGTGGTGGAGCATGCCCGCGAGGGCGTCCTGCTGGGCTGGCGTGATCTGGACGCGGGTGTAGTAGTCCTCGACGAGCTTCTCGACGTCTTCGATGAGCATCGCCTGGCGCGTGCAGTCGGTGCGCTTGGAGTGCCGACCGGAGCACACGAAGTAGCAGTAGACGTTGCCGTGGCGGTTCTTCGCGTTGGAGACGATGAGCCTGGAGCCGCACTGGCCGCAGTGAATGGTGCCCTTGAGGTAGTGGCCGTGGACTTGGGTTGCCTCAACGGCGCACTGGTGCGCGGTGAGCACGGACTGGACCTGATACCAGACCTCGGCAGGCACGAGCGCCGGATGGTTGCCCTTGTACCGGGTGCCTCGGTAGATGACATCGCCCTTGTAGTACGGGTTGGTCAGGAGCCGGTGGATGGTGGACACCGCCAGGGGCTTGGCCGGCCTCTTCGGCGTGGGCAGGCTGCGCAGCCCGCGCGAGGTGAGTTCGTCGTGGAGCTGGCTGACGCTCCAGTTGCCCGAGGCGTATGCCTTGAACGCCCACTCGATCATCGGTGCTCGCTCGGGATCGAGCTCGATGGTGCGGACTTCGCGGCCGAGTTCGTCGCGCTTGCGGACGTTCAGATACCCGATGGGCGCTCGTCCGTTCGTGCCGCCGCCGATGGCCTTCTGGGTCATGCCCTTGGCGACCTCGGTGGCGAGGTTGCGGGAGTAGAACTCGGCGATGGTGGACATGATGCCGTGCAGCAGCATGCCCGAGGGGGTCTCGTCGATGTTCTCGGACGCGGACACGAGCATGACCCCGCACTGTTGGAGTGCGAGGTGGATGCTCACGTCGTCGGCGCGGTTGCGGGCGAGCCGGTCGACCTTGTGAACGATGCAGTACGCGACCTTGTTGGCCTTGACGTACTGGATCATCCGCATCAGCTCGGGCCGGTCGGACGACTTGGCTGAGGCTCCCGCGTCGACGAACTCCTCGACGATGCCGGCGCCGAGCTGTTCGGCCTTGCGCCGGGTCGCTTCGCGCTGTGCCGGGATCGAGAAGCCCTCGTCGGTGCCGCCCTTCTCGGCCTGCTCGCGGGTTGAGACCCGCAGGTAGGACACGGCGGCAGCCGCGGTCTTGGGCGGGTCGATGAGGCTGGCTGCCGGATCGTCGGCAATGGTGGTCATCGGGGGCTCACTCTCACGAGTTCGACCCTCGCGCTCCCAGTGTTGGTGGGAGGGGTGTTGATCGTGAGAGCAGCCGATGAAGGCTGTAGGGCGAGACCTGATGGTCTCGGTGCGTGTTGCCCGCCGAGCGGCGAGGTTTAGGCCACAACACCCCGCATCGCGAGGCTTGCAGGGTTCATTCTACCGGGCGGCTTTAGAGGCTCTTCGTACCTGAGCGTGGGCTACGGGTTGAGGACGGTGTCGAGCGCTCCGGTGACGAGTAGCATCCGGAGCCTGTAGTTGTCCGGGTTCGGGATGCCGCGGGCGACGCGTCTGGC
>Ga0075011_10001994_pt1 | contig 11089 bp, 10 predicted proteins | sample TARM_MetaG_T_14_FD_72354 | JGI IMG/M metagenome (GOLD analysis project Ga0075011, IMG submission 72354) | Freshwater microbial communities from Pennsylvania, USA, analyzing microbe dynamics in response to fracking - TARM_MetaG_T_14 | ecosystem: Environmental > Aquatic > Freshwater > River...
CGGGACCCCACCTGTCGTCAATGAAAGGGAGTTGTCATTTATGTTGGTTATCCGTCCTATCGAGCAGCGCGACTTCGCCGGCCTCAAGACCTGTGCCATCGAATCCGGCACCGGCATGACATCCTTGCCGGTCAACGACGAGCTGCTGCAACGCAAGATCGATGCCTCGACCCAGACCTTCCTGGACAAGCCCGCCGGCAAGGGCGAGTGCCTCTATTTCTTCGTGGCCGAGGATCTGGAGACCGGGGAGATGGTCGGTACCTGCGCCATCGACGCGGCGGTCGGCCTGTCCCAGGCGTTCTACAACTATCACATCGGCAAGGTGGTGCACTCCTCCCCCAAGCTCGGCATCTACAATGTCGTGGAAACCCTCACCCTCTCCAACGACTACACCGGCAATTCCGAGCTCTGCACCCTGTTTCTGCGTGAATGCGCCCGCGAGGGGCTCAACGGCCGTCTGCTCTCCAAGCACCGTTTCCTGTTCATGGCCGAACACCCCGAGCTGTTTGACAGTACCGTCTTTGCCGAGATGCGTGGTGTCTCCGATGGCAACGGCCACAGCCCCTTCTACGAGTGGCTGCAAAAACATTTCTTCTCGATGGATTTTCCCACCGTCGACTATCTCACCGGCATCGGCAAGAAGCGCTTCATCGCCGAGCTGATGCCCAAGTACCCCATCTATGTCAATCTGCTGAGCAACGAGGCGCGCGCCGTCATCGGCAAGACCCACGAAAAGACCCGGCCTGCCCTCAAGATGCTGCAGGATGAGGGGTTCGTGAATCGCGGTTATGTCGATATCTTCGACGCAGGCCCCACCGTCGAATGCGAGGTGAAGAACATTCGCAGCGTGCGCCGCAGCCAGAAGTTGGCGGTGCTGGTGGGTGAACCCATCGGCGGCCATACCTACCTCATCTGCAACGCCAGGTTCGAGCAATACCGCGCCTGCTACGGCAACATCCGGGTCGATCTGGACAAGCACGAAGCCATCATTCCGCCCAAGATGGCGGCCGCCCTCAAGGTGGAAAATGGCGACATGGTGCGCGTCGTCGATCTGGATTGACCCACCCCGCAGCACAGCATTGAGACAGGCTGCCGAGGCGGCCTGCGTACCCACAGGGAGTGAATTGATGATGTCTTTAGTCCAGTTTATCGATGGCCAGTGGCTGGCCGGTGAAGGCAAGCCGTTCGAATCCATCGACCCGGCCAAAAACGAGGTGATCTGGCGGGGTGAGGCGGCAAGCCAGTCCCAGGTGGATGCGGCCGTCAAGGCGGCCCGCACGGCCTTCTACCATTGGTCCGATCTGGCCCTTGAAGAGCGCCTTGCCATCGTGCGCCGCTATGCCGACCTGCTCGGCGAGCACAAGGAGGCGCTGGCCCTGACCATCGCCCGTGAAACCGGCAAGCCCCTGTGGGAGACCCGCACTGAAGTGGCGGCCATGCAGGGCAAGATTGCCATCTCCATCCGCGCCCATGAGGAGCGTACCGGTACGGTGGAAAACCCCATGCCGGGCGCCAAGGCGTTCGTGCGCCACAAGCCCCATGGCGTCGTGGCCGTGTTCGGCCCCTACAACTTCCCGGGCCACCTGCCCAACGGTCACATAGTGCCTGCGCTTATCGCGGGTAACGCAGTGGTGTTCAAGCCTTCAGAGCTGACCCCCATGGTGGCCGAGGCCATGCTGAAGATCTGGCAGGAGGCGGGGCTGCCCAAGGGGGTGCTCAACCTGGTGCAGGGGGAGGTCGACACCGGCAAGGCGCTGGCCGGCAACCCGGACATCGACGGCCTCTTCTTCACCGGCTCCTCCCGTACCGGCCACTTCCTGCATCAGCAGTTTGCCGGCCAGCCGGGCAAGATCCTGGCACTGGAGATGGGGGGCAACAACCCGCTGATAGTGAAAGATGTGAGCGACGTCGACGGCGCCGTCCATGCCATCGTGCAGTCCGCCTTCATTACCTCCGGCCAGCGTTGCACCTGCTCGCGCCGTCTGTTTGTCGAGCGCGGCGAGCGGGGCGATGCCCTGGTCAAGCGCCTGGTGGAGGTGGTCGGCCAGATCAAGGTCGGCCTCTATGACGCCGCCGAGCAGCCGTTCATGGGCGCCATGATCAGCGAGAAGGCCGCACTCGGCATGGTCGAGGCGCAAGCCAACCTGCAGCGCCTCGGTGGTGAAAGCCTGCTTGCCCTCAAGCACCTGGAAGCGGGCACCGGCTTTGTCTCCCCGGGCATCATCGACGTGACCGCGGTCAGCGCGCTGCCGGATGAAGAGTACTTCGGCCCGCTGCTGCAGCTCATTCGCTACGACGACTTCGATGCGGCCATCGAGAAGGCGAACGCCACCAGTTTCGGTCTCTCGGCCGGCCTGCTCGGTGACAACGAAGCGGACTGGAACCACTTCTTCAAGCGCATCCGTGCCGGTATCGTCAACTGGAACAAGCCCATCACCGGCGCCTCCAGTGCCGCCCCCTTCGGCGGCATCGGTGCCTCCGGCAACCACAGAGCGAGCGCCTACTATGCCGCCGACTACTGTGCTTACCCGGTCGCCTCCGTCGAAGACAGCAAGGCTGCTATGCCGGATCAGCTGTCTCCCGGTCTGACCTTCTGATAACAAGAAAATAAAAGAGGGGCACTGAACAGGTGCCCCTGTCTGTACCCGCAATCAAAGGAAAGAGAGATGCAAAAGGATATCGACACCCTGTTTGGCCATCTGTGGGACAACTACATTCAGGTCACCCCCAGTGCTCACAAGGTTCATCAACTGCTGGGCGGCGGTGCCCCCATCATCAACGATCACGTGGCGTTTCGGACCTACAACCTGCCCAAGCTCGGTCTCGAGAAACTGGCGGCCCACTTCCGCGCCCTGGGGTATGAAGAGAAGGGCGAGTATGTATTCAAGGCCAAGAAGCTCTATGCCAAACACTTCGAGCATAAAGATCCTGATGCGCCCAAGGTGTTCATCAGCGAGCTGAAGGTGGAAGAGCTCTCCGAAGGTGCCCAGGCCATCATCCACAAGCTGGTGGATCAGGTACCCGATCACCTCACCGACACCTCGGCCTTCCTCTACGCCGGCGCGCCCTGGCAGGTCTCCCACACCGACTACCAGACCCTGCTGGCAGAGAGCGAGTATGCCGCCTGGATGGCCGCCTGGGGTTATCGTGCCAACCACTTCACCGTCAACATCAACCGCCTGAAGGACTTCGACACCATCCAGCAGGTGAATGCGGCGCTCAAGGCGGCAGGCTTCGTGCTCAACACCGTTGGCAGCGAGGTGAAGGGCGATCCCGAGGTGATGCTGGAGCAATCCTCCACCATGGCAGACAAGGCCGAGGTGCCCTTCAGCGACGGCGTGCGCACCATCCCGAGCTGCTTTTACGAGTTTGCCCTGCGCTACCCGCAGGCCGACGGCGTGCTCTACCCTGGCTTCGTCGAAGCGTCGGCCGACAAGATCTTCGAATCCACCAACGCCATGTAATGGCCGCCATGAAAACAACGCCCCGCCTGGGGCGTTTTTTTATGGATTTACGCCGACCTGACACCTCTTTACCTCCCCTTAACCCATCAGTTCGCGGCGATTCGCTAGCATGATACCGCCCGCTGCCGTGGGCCATCGCCGCACCGTGCCGGTGTATGCCACCCGTTTTGGAGTCATGCCATGAAGATTGTTCTGCCTTTGCTGTTTTCCCTCACTACTCTGACCGCCGCAGCGGGCGATCAGGGCAGCCGTACCCCGCCCAAGCCTCCGCACGAGCTGTCGGTCGAGATGAAAGCGGCGTTTGAGAACTGCAAGGAGCATGGCAAACCGGGGGAGTCGGAATTTGACAACTGCATGTCAGATCTGGGATTTGAGCGGCCGGACGGCCCGGTACCGGCAGGTGGGAAGGAGGGGGAGAATGAGGCCGAGTAAGCTGGTGCGGGCCCGTCGGTTAGGATGGTCCCGCACCGCTCACACCCGTTGCAGCGTCCCTTCGGTGGCCAGCAAGGTGGTCATGCCGGCGGCCTTGCCCGCCTGAATGCCTATCCGGGTGTCTTCAAACACCAGGCAGTTGGCCGGGTTGGCGCCGAGCTGCTCGGCCACTTTCAGGAAGGTGTCCGGGTGGGGCTTGTGATTGACCACATCATCGGCACTCACCAGCACGGAGATGAAGGCATCGAGCCCGGTCTGACGCAGGATGTGCGCCGCATGTTCCCGGGTTGAGCCGGTACCTATGCCCATGGGCACCTTGTCGTGGTACTGCCTGACCAGCTCCCACATGGCGGGAAACACCCGGACGTCGTCGATCCGTGCCAGGTAGAGGGCGACCTTGCGCCGGGCAAAGGCTTCCACGTCGATGGTCATCCCGTGCCGCTCTGCCAGCATGGTCACTATCTTGCGGGTGGGGATGCCGCCGTACTCGTTGAGCTGTGCCCGATCAAACGGCAGGCCGAACTCGGCACTGGTGATTTCCCAGGCATCCAGGTGCAGAGGCATGGAGTCCACCAGGGTGCCATCCATGTCGAAGATCAGGGCGTCGTACTCGTCGAATCGGGGCTGTTCACTCTGGTGATGATCGCAGGGGGATGACTGGGGCATGGGGGCGTCCTCTTCGGCAAAGACTCACCCTAGCAGATCCAGCGCGCAGATGTCGCGACCTTCATCATGGTTGGCAGTGGTTTTGACCATCGGCTAATGATTTATGAGACAATAATGTGCCTTGCACCCCCTGTGCCGATATCTCACATGAGCGAGCCTGCCTATGTCCCCCAAAACCGTCTTCTCGAGCGTGGCCCTGGTGATCGCCCTGGGCTCACTGGAAAAGAGCATCGTCACCACGCCCTTGCCCATCATAGGGGTTGAGCTGAACGCCGGTGCCGCCCTCACCTGGGTAGTGACCGCCTATCTGCTGGCGGCCACTGCGGCCCTGCCCATCTATGGCAAGTTGAGCGACATGTTCGGCCGGGTACGCATGCTCAACATCGGTATCGGCCTGTTTCTGGCTGGATCAGTGGCCTGCGCCCTGGCCCAGGATCTGCCAACCCTGCTGGCCGCCCGCGTGCTGCAAGGATTGGGGGGCGGAGGGCTGATCGCGCTCGCCTTTACCGTGATCGCCGACTGTATTCCGCCACGGGAGGTGGGCAAGTATCAGGGGTATATCTCGGCGGTCTATGCGGTCTCCAGCATCGCAGGCCCGCTGCTCGGTGGCTATTTTACCGAGCAGCTCAGCTGGCGCTGGATCTTCTGGATCAATCTGCCTCTCGGTGCCATCGCCCTCTGGCTGGTGAACCGCAATCTGGGTCACCTCAATGTGCGTCGCCACAGCCGCTTCGACTGGAAGGGAGCGGCACTGCTCATTACGGTCACCACCCTCACCCTGTTGCTGCTCTCGCCGGAAGCGGCCTTGCCCGCCGTCTGGCTCGCGGCTGCGCTGGGGGCGGCCTTGTTGCTGCTCGTCCTGGCTGAGCGGCGGGCGCACGACCCCATACTGCCGGCCCACCTGGTGCGCCTGCCGGGTTATCTGGTGAGCGTGCTGCTGGCGCTGGCTTCGCAGTTGCTGATGTTTGCCGTGCTGGTCTACCTGCCGTTGCAGATGCAGTGGCAAAAGGGGATGAGCGCCAGTGACAGTGGCGAGATCATGGTGATCTTCATGGTCTGCATCACGGCGGGGCCTTCGTCGGCGGCAAGCTCATCGGTCGCACCGGTCACTACAAGCGTTTCGTGGTGGCAGGTTTTGCCCTGGCAGCGCTGGCCCTGTGGCAGATCCACTTCGACGTCTGGGCCAGACTGGGACTGGGGTTTGCCGGATTGGGGCTGGGTCTGGTGCTGCCGGCGCTGTCGGTGGTGGTGCAAAATGCCCTGCCGCGGGAAGATCGCGGCATCGGCATGTCCCTGTTCAACTTCGGCCGGGAGCTGGGTGGGGCGGTCGGTGTCGCCATCTGCGCCGTGTTGTTCCATGCCGCCCTGCCGGCAGGCAGCAGCCCCAATCTGGCCAGCCTGAGCCCGGCCGAACTGGCACCCGGTTTCAGCGCCACCTATATCGGCATGGCGCTGATCGCCACCGCCGCCCTGCTGGTCACCTTGCTGGCATTGAAGCGCCACGAGCTGGCCAGCAAGCACGTCTGATGGTTGCTATCGGATACAAAGAGGGCTCCCCGCGGGGAGCCCTCTTCATGGGATCAGGCAGGTGCCTTTCCTTCCGTGTCGTGGCCTTGTGCCACTCAGCCCACTCATCGGGCGTCGGGGCGGGAAGGTGACCTGACAGGCTCGGGTTGCTGGCGCTCGGCCTGGGCATCGAGTTCCTTGCCGAGGAAGTAGTTCAGGAAGGTGCGGATGACCGCGATGATGGCGAGGCGCACCAGCTCCTCCTTGCTGGGGGCCACCGTGGTGGCCAGGATGTCGGCAGCGAGCTGGAATTCCAGCGCCAGGATGAGCCAGCTGCCGAAGCAGAGGCGGATGCGGGGAAAGCCGGGCTCGTGATCCCGCACTCTGGCCGCCAGCCAGAGGGTCTTGCCAAGGCCGATGACCACGCATGCGATGGAGATGATCTCCAGCAGCAGCTGGAACAGCTCCACCCCGTGCATCATGCCCTCTTTCAGGCTCGCTATCTCGAACACTCGGGTTACCTCCCTGATTCAAAAGAGACACTTTTAACACGGCTTGGGGGCCGGTTCCAACTCAGAGTCTTCTGAGCATCATGGCTATCTGGTCGATGAGCTGACGAGCGGCAGGGCTGATGGCCGCCAGTTGGAAGTAGCCATGAATGACGCCATGCTGCCGCTGGCAAGTGGCATCGACGCCAGCCTGCACCAGCTTGCCATACAGGGCTTCCCCTTCGTCGCGCAGCGGATCATATTCCGCCGTGACGATATGGGTCGGCGGTAATCCTGACAGGGCGGGATGGTGGAGCGGGCTGGCTTCGGGATGGCTGGGGGGCAGGCTGCCCAGGTAGGCGTGAAAACCGCTTTCGAGCATGTCCCGGGTGATGAGGTAGTCGTCACCGAGATCGCGGTAGCTTTGGCTCTCGCAGAGGGCATCCAGCATGGGATAGAGAAGCAGCAGGGCCTTGGGCAAGGGGGCGCTGGCAGCCTTGAGCCGCAAGGTGGTGACCAGGGCGAGATGACCCCCTGCGCTGTCGCCGGCAATGGCGAGACGTGCCGGATCCCCATGCCATTTCTCCACCTCGGCCATGATGGCCCGTGTGGCGGCCAGCGCATCGTCGTGAGCCGCAGGATAGGTGTGTTCCGGGGCGAGGCGGGTGTGTACGGCGAAGATCAGGGTGCTGGCCCGGTTGCACAGCATCCGCATCTGGCGATCGTGGGTCTCGAAATCCCCGCTGACAAAACAGCCGCCGTGAAAATAGATCAGCACCGGATACGCGGGGTCCGGTTTGTCTGCGGGCCGATAGCAGCGGATGGCGTGGTGATCGGCCTGCCACTCTTCGATGGCGCCCACCTCTTCCCGCTCACCGCCCAACAGGGCAGAGGCTAGGTAGCCGTCACGGCGCGCCTGCCAGCTCAGCTGGCTCGCCTTGGGACGACCTGCGGCGATGAAGTCTGCCACCATGGCTGCGATGGCCGGTTCGAGTTGTTTTTCCATAAGACACCAATGACTGTATATAAAAACAGTCATTGTGCGCTTTTGGCCCGTGAGCGCAACCGGCGTTAGCTGAGGCAGCTCACAAAATCAGGCTTCAATCAGCACGAATTCAATCACATAGAGGGGCGGCAGTGCGGGGTAGATATCGCGGATCACATCTTTAAGCTCGGGGAGGGTCATGTTCTCCTGACGGGCGTGCTCGTCGCTCAGCGCCTCGAAGGCGACCGCCTTGACCGAGATGACCTCAATGGTGCCAAAAGGCTGGTGTTCCGGGTTGGTGAACAGGGCCAGGCGCTGGCCGGGCTGCCAGTTTGCCTCGCTCTCGTCGCGGATGGTGATGGTCTTTCGGCCAGCCTGGATGTCGGCGACAAAGCGGCTGAAGAAGGTGAATGCCGGGTAGGCCGGGGTGTGCTGGGCCATGTCGTCTCCGAAGGGCAAGGGGTGAGAGGGCGGCTCAGGCCGCGGCGGGCCCATTTTAGGAGGGGCGGGGGGAGCGTGCAGCACTTTTTACCCCGACATGTGAAGGGCGACCGACTGCGTTCACGGACCGGTAAAATGGCCGCAACTGAACCTGGATGTGAGATGATGCGGCCTCCTCTTTCTTGATATGTAACAAATCAAGGGGACGGGCTCTGTGGTCTGATGGCGTCCGGGGCCGGCCGTGGTTGACGTTGAACAAAAGGAGCAAGTGTGAATTCCGAGTTGATCTGGGTGCTCAGCATGCTGGTGGGTGCCATTCTCCTGTTTATTACCAACAAGGTACGCATGGACGTGGTCGCCTTGTTGATCATCATCCTGTTCGTGTTGAGCGGCACCCTGACCCTGCCGCAGGCGCTGGCAGGATTCAGCGATCCCAACGTCATTCTGATTGCCGCCCTGTTCGTGGTGGGGGAGGGGCTGGTGCGTACCGGCATCGCCTATCAGGTGGGAGATGCCCTGGTGAAGGTGGCCGGCAGCAGCGAAACCCGCATGCTGGTGCTGCTGATGGTGGCGGTGGCGACCCTGGGGGCCGTGATGAGTTCGACCGGGGTGGTGGCCATCTTCATCCCCGTGGTGCTGAGCGTGGCGAACCGGATGGGGATCCCGGCGGGCAGACTGATGATGCCGCTCGGCTTTGCCGGCCTTATCAGCGGCATGATAACGCTGGTGGCAACCCCTCCCAACATGGTGGTGAACAGTGAACTGATGCGCCACGACATCCAGGGGTTCGGCTTCTTCGGCTTCACTCCCATGGGTGTCATCATTCTGGGGATGGGGATCCTCTACATGCTGCTGATGCGCAACCGTCTGGTGCGTGAAGGGGAAGAGGGCAAGGGCAAGCAGATGGGACGCAGCACCATGCGAGATCTCATCCGTGACTACCGGCTGGCCGGGCGAGCACGCCGACTGGCGATCCGGCCCGACTCCCCCCTGATCGGCCAGACCCTGGACGAGCTGCAATTGCGTGCCCGCTTCGGGGCCAACGTCATCGGGATGGAGCGCTGGCGCAAGTTCAGGCGGGTGATGGTCAGTGTCACCGGGGTGACCGAGTTCCAGGCCAAGGACGTGCTGCTCATCGACATGTCGGATCCCGAGGTGGATGTGCGGGAGTTTTGCAGCGAGGCGCGGCTCGAGCCCATGATATTGCGCGGGGAGTATTTCTCCGATCAGGCGCGGGAGGTGGGCATGGCGGAGGTCTCCCTCATCCCCGGCTCCCGGCTGCTCGGCAAGAGCATCCGCGAGGTGACCTTCCGTTCCCGTTACGGTCTGAGTGTGGTGGGGATCCGCCGGGATGGAGAGGCGCTGACCGGCAAGCTGGTGGACGAGGCGCTGCAGATGGGGGATACCCTGCTGGTGGTGGGGAACTGGAGCCTCATTCGTCAGTTGCAGACCCATCATCGCGATTTTCTGCTGCTGGGCCTGCCTGCGGAAGTGGACGAGATGGCGCCGGCCCGCAGCCAGGCCATCCACGCCCTGATTGCCCTCGGGGTCATGATAGTGCTGATGGTGACGGATCCCGTGCCCAACGTCATCGCGGCGCTCATCGCCTGCCTGCTGATGGGCAAGTTCCGCTGCATCGATCTGGAGAGTGCCTACAAGTCCATCCACTGGCCGACCCTGATCCTCATCGTGGGCATGTTGCCCTTTGCCCTTGCATTGCAGCAGACCGGCGGGGTGGATCTCATCGTCGGCGCGCTCATCTCGGCAGTGGGGGAGATGGGCCCCAGGGTGATGCTGGCCAGCCTCTTCGCGCTCTGTGCCGTCATCGGGCTCTTCATCTCCAACACGGCGACGGCGGTGCTGATGGCGCCCATCGCGCTGGGGACGGCCCATCAGATGGGGGTCTCGCCTTATCCCTTTGCCATGACCATCGCCATCGCCGCCTCGGCAGCCTTCATGACGCCGGTCTCGTCGCCGGTCAACACCCTGGTGCTGGGCCCGGGCAACTACAAGTTCATGGATTTCGTGCGCATCGGCGTGCCCTTCACCTTGCTGGTGATGGTGGTCAGCGTCATCGCCATCCCCTGGTTCTTCCCGTTCTGACGACAGCAAACGATATGGCGGCCTGCGGGCCGCCTTTTTATTGCCCGCAGCGCTCTGCGAGATGAAAAGGGCGGCATCACGCCGGAGCAGGACATAGCGCCGTCGCAGAGGAGAGCACAAGGCTCAGCCGTTGAGACATGAGGTGGCGTTGCAGGCGTGCGATGGCGTGGAGAGGGGAAGAAGAGCGGCAAACGCCGGATACAAAAAAACCAGCCTGAGCTGGTCTGTTTGGTACTGCTTTCGATGGTGCGGAAGGAGAGACTCGAACTCTCACGCCTAGGGCGCCAGAACCTAAATCTGGTGCGTCTACCAATTTCGCCACTTCCGCAAGAATAATGGTGGCTATGACGGGATTCGAACCTGTGACCCCCGCATTATGAGTGCGATGCTCTAACCAACTGAGCTACATAGCCGTCTTGTGCACGACTTGCGTCGAATACAAGCAAAAATGGCTGGGGCACTAGGATTCGAACCTAGGTATGGCGAGATCAAAACCCGCTGCCTTACCGCTTGGCGATGCCCCAACAGTGTTCTTTGCAATCGGATGATTGAAGGAACGTTTTTCAAACATGGTGGCTATGACGGGATTCGAACCTGTGACCCCCGCATTATGAGTGCGATGCTCTAACCAACTGAGCTACATAGCCGTTTGTTGTCAACCACAAACGTGGAAGAGAACAGAAAAATGGCTGGGGTACTAGGATTCGAACCTAGGGATGGCGAGATCAAAACCCGCTGCCTTACCGCTTGGCGATACCCCAACAGCGATGCCTGACAGAGACCATCAAACATCATTCAAAAAATGGCTGGGGTACTAGGATTCGAACCTAGGGATGGCGAGATCAAAACCCGCTGCCTTACCGCTTGGCGATACCCCAACAGTGATGCCTGACAGAGACCATCAAACATCATTCAAAAAATGGCTGGGGTACTAGGATTCGAACCTAGGGATGGCGAGATCAAAACCCGCTGCCTTACCGCTTGGCGATACCCCAACTAGAGAT
>Ga0075011_10001995_pt1 | contig 11087 bp, 13 predicted proteins | sample TARM_MetaG_T_14_FD_72354 | JGI IMG/M metagenome (GOLD analysis project Ga0075011, IMG submission 72354) | Freshwater microbial communities from Pennsylvania, USA, analyzing microbe dynamics in response to fracking - TARM_MetaG_T_14 | ecosystem: Environmental > Aquatic > Freshwater > River...
GGTTGAAACGTTGCCTGCGGTTTGGACTTCCTGAAGGACGTTTTGAACGACTTGCTGTGTTTCTTGTGGCACACGAACCCTTTTCATTGCCTGTTCAATATTTTGAGTAGCTTGTGCAGGCGTGGCAATATTCGCTTGCTCCAACTGCTGTACGACTTTTTGCTTCATTTCAGGAGATCCAGAAGCGTGTTGCTGTACTTCTTGAATGACACGCTGTCTTTCTTGATCGCTGATTCCGAACATACCTGCTTTTTCAAATTGTTGCGTGATTCGTTGTGTTGCCTGCTGTGGCATAGATACAGATTGCGTTTGCACCTCTTGTACAGTGGTATTGCGTACAGTTTGACCGCTGTTTGAAGCCTGCTGTACGTCTTGAATGACATTATTCCGTACTGTTCGCCCTTCGCTAGAAGCCTGTTTTACGTCCTGTGTGACGTTTTGACGTGCAGGAGCAGGATTGGTATTCATTCCGCCTTGAACGTCCTGTACGACATTATTTCGTACTGTCTGACTGCCATTTTGAGCCTGCTGTACATCTTGAACGACATTCTGACGTGCTGTATTAGTAGACGGTGTCACACTTTGTACGTCCGAAACGACATTTTGTCGATTCGTGCCGACATGGGAATCCGTTTGCACGTCTTGTTGTATTTCTTGGCGTAAAGGACTGTTGGTAGAAGAAGCTGTTCTTGTTTCTTGGCTTACTTCCTGATTGAGCGAGCGTTCCGTTGTTTGACCTGGGCGGATCGTTTGATTGATTTCCTGTTCCTGAATGGTTGGGCTATTAGTTGTGTTTGCTCTTGTATTTTGAATAATATCTTGTGTTTCGCCTTGATTAATCGACTTATCAGCATGTGTATTTAGCTTCATATTTCCAATTTGTTCTGTATTTTCAAAAGAATCATTACTCTTATTGGCTCTTTCCAAAATATCTTTGTAAGAAAATGCCATGTCATTACCCCTTTCTCTTTGCTCTCCTATCCGCATTGTTTCGTCCTCGATTGGAATTGCATTGATACTATTCAATTCTTGATTAATACGTTGTTTTTGCGTATCAGAAGCGTTATTTTTCCCTTCTGCAAGGTTTTTAGGAGAAGAAGAGGGATTTATATTATTGTTAGCAGAAACGCCCTTATTTTCGCTCTGTGAGCCTGTGGCTGTGCTTTGGAAGTCCTCTTCCATTCTTCTTGAAACAGATTCCTTCAAAGGAGAAGCGTTATTGATACTTTTTCCTTGTACTGCCGAAGCTGTTGCTCCTTGTATAGCTCCAGAAACGCCCTGTGTGGCTAGATTTTCGATACTATCAGTAGCAGAATCGAGAGATCCTGCTTTTCCTGCTACCAGACCGCCCAAACGCTTAGTGGCGATTCCTTTCAAGCCGCTTGCTTTAGGTGTAGCAGAAGATTCAACGGATTTAGAAAGCGTACTTCCTTCTGAACCTTCAAGCGTAGGTTGTTGGCTTTGTTGTGCAAGTTTATCTTTTGTAGAAGTCGCATTGTGTAAAGCACTTCCGACCTTGCCTAGACCGCCTTTTGTAGCTCTTCCTACCGCAAATGCACCTGCAAGCTGTCCAAACCCTTCTTTTACGCCTGTGTCGATACCAAAGTAACGCATAATAGTATTAGATCCCTTAATAAGCACGAAGGTTGCGCTGACGATTGCCACAATGTAAATGACTAAGTTAGTATCATTTGCTCCCAAAAATGCTAAGAAAGTGGTGTAAATACGCAAGCTAAGCCCTGTAAAGGCAATCAAGAGAAATGCACTCATGATGTCATTAATAACCATTTTTGTTTTCTGCCCGCTTTCTAAGTCGGTAGCAAAGACAAAGGGTGCAAGAACCTGCTTAAAGCCAATCTCAATGATTGTAGTAGCAAAGACAAAAAGCGTGAACATATAAGCTACTGCTAAAGCGATTAAGCCAACTACGATTGGAATAAAGTTGACTTGGTAACGGAAATAGCCTTCTTCAAAAGCGTTGGATAGGAAACTAAAGGCGCTATCCTCAATTTTCACTGCTATATCCGCTCCGTTTTCGTCCTGATCGAGCTTATATTCAAGGTGTTTTAAGTCGGTGCTGTCCACGTCTTCTATCACATCTGGCGTGATAAGAGCTGTGAGAGCTGTTCTTTTGAAGTTATCAGGAGATAAACCATTTTTAATACTTGATCCATCTTCTAAAATATTAAATCCCCTAGCCCCTACATACAGTAAATCGGCTGTGTTTTCCTGAATTAAGCTCCATGAAAGACTTAACGCTTGTTCATTATTTTCTCCTGTTTGTGTGGCGTTGTAAAAACTAAGCGACAAATCTTCCATAGTGTTCATTAAAGAAGGCAGTCCTGTTAGAAGTATTCCTGATATAAGGAGATTAACGCCTACATTTTTGAATTTAGGTGGTTCTTTTGCAATGATGGTCTTGAAACCTAAATAGACAAGCATAAGCACCATTAAAGCTAGCACTAGATCATTGATAATGGCAGTTGTTAGGCTGTTTAACCCCGAATTATCAAGGAAATCAAGCAAAGAAAAGGTTTCAGGTATTAACCCTTCCACCAAGCTAGTAATCCCAAATAATACCTTTGTGATTCCCCAACCCATCCAAGTGAAGGTAACAGTCAAGAAATTACCGTAAGAAAGCCAATCCTCGTATCGTTTGAGGAACTCAACCGTTTCAGCTCCGCCTGTATCAGACCAGAAATCAAATATACTGGCATGAACTTCATTTTGTGTGGCAAGGAAGAGCGTTGCTACCAAAAGGAAAGCAAAAACGCTGATAATTCCCATTTTTTTATTTTTGATTTTTTCTAACAATATCTATTCCCCCTTTTCTATAATCAAAAACCTGATTTGTCATATTTGTCTATTTACTCCATGTTGAAGCGTATTTGAATGGCTCTCAAACAAATATTGAAGTTGTTTCGGTCTAATCCACTGAATATTTCAAGAGGATCAGGTGCAGAATTGCCATTGTAGAGGTTAAAGGCTAGTTGCACCATTCTACGAATGCCACCGCTGAAATCGACTTTTTCAAAGCAATCTGATTTAATCCAATGTTCCTTAAAGTCATAAATGCCATTGATTTTATTGAATGTGTCGGGGTGTGCAAGGATAAAGAATAACGCTTTTCGTTCCACGTCTGATGGATTTGTGCCATCTTTTTCTAGTAACTGTAGGTATCTTTCTTCGTGTTGTGTCTGTTCTGTCATGATAAATCTCCTCTTTCTAGTCTATTTTTTCTTTTTATTCCATACTTCCGTCCGAAAAACATAATCCGCATGAATCATATCTGCTAAAGTCTTGGATTTGCTTTTCCTATAAACATTTTTAGAGAGCCATTCCAACTCTTTCTCGATCTGACTTGTACAAGTAACTGCAATCCGTTTGTTTCCGTCCTTGACAGCCATTCTTTCACCTCCGAAAGTGTCACACTTTCTAAATACAAAAGATAAAAGTGTCACACTTATCAAACTTTTATTCTGCTTCTCCTGACACCCAGTCATACAAAGGAACTTTAAAATCACTATCCTGTTTATTTTGATATTCCGTGATATGTCTAGCGATTTCCTTAAACTCATTTTTGAATGAAATGAACAAGTAGTTATCAAATTCTTCTGCTTTACCTGCACGTTCTTGCTGTACGCAACGATAGAACGTTCTGCTCAAATCTAGCTGATGTTGCTCAAAATATGGATCTACTTCCATGAATACGCCAAAACCTCGTCCGTTTTCCTTTTGTACAGCCTTATGGGCAAAAACCAATTTTGAAACATATAGCTTGAACGTATCGTAATTACCAAAGCTGTATTTTACAAAGTTGCGAACGATCGGTTCGCCATAAAGGGTTTCAAGATCATAATCCTCTATGAATTGATTAATTAAATCGTGGTTCAGTTTATTATCTGATTTGCTATCTTGGACAGATTGCTTCAAAGCAGCACGTTGATTTTCATAGTTAGACGATTCTTTAATGTCTTTAATATCTTTAAAAGCTTTTAGAGAGTCTCTGTATTGATATAGTGTACTTTCTACACTTCCGCTTGTATCAAGGGTTTCAGCCCCTTTTTGTCGGGGTGTACTTTCTACACTTCCTTGATTTGACGGGATTTCTGGGTTTTCTTGTCGGGGTGTACTTTCTACACTTCCGCTTGTATCAAGGGTTTCAGCCTGTTTTTGGAGCTGATAGATGTCCATTGCGTTCACTTCTAGATCAGCAAGGTATAACCGATTGGCTCTATTTTTTTTCAGTACAGGATCGAACCCCATTTGTTTTTGCAGGAGCAACCCTGCTTCCACTAATTCATTTTTGAGCTTTACCACCGTTTTATTAGATTTGTCTAGCAGGTCGCATAGCTCGTCATTCGTGAAGATGAAATAAACGTTGTTTTCTTCGTCAATCCAGTTGTTTTTTAAGGAATACTGCAAACGATCCTTAAAGATCATATAGGCTAACTTTGCCCCATCGGATAGTTTTGAGTATTTTTTGCTGTAAAAAAGCACTTTAGGAAATTGGAAGAACACCTCTCCGTATGCTTTATCTGCCTTGTAAAAATTGAAACTTGCCATTTTGTAGTTCTCCTCTCGTAAATCAATGATTTTCACTTCTCTAAGGAACGAAAAAAAAGACGATAAACAAAGCTCGCCTCGGAAGCCTTGTCAATCGTCTTAAATCATTGACTTTACTAAAGTTATCGAATAGAATTACTATTGATTTTGAGGTTAGAAACATTGTTTCCTGCCTTAAAACATGATAGTATACAAGTAACTAGTAAACAGACTAGTTATTAGTAGACGATAACTTTAGCATACGACTTCGTAAGGTTCGGACTTACGATTGTCTTAAGTCATTTGAGCGCCAACTCAAATGGCTTTTTTTATCGTTCAATATTAAGTTAGTTTGAGTATAAACCTAATTTTTTGGAAACGCAATTACTCGGAGAAGAGAAAATCAACAAACGGTTTTATAAACTTAAGGTATGAGCCTTATTCTAAAATGATTCCTAAATCTTCGTCATATTCAACGAAAATGAATAAATTGCGATTAAGCCCGTAGTTAAAGGCTTTGCCAATCATTTCTAACACCTCTTTACTCCCCTGAACTACCATTTTTTTATCAATGATAAAATCACTCAAAAAAATTTCTTCTTTCTCATAATCGACTTTTGTTACCATTGCTAGGCAACCGCCTGTTTGATTCTCCATAGTAATGTCACTCCTTTTCTTGATAGATTCATTATACACGCAATTGCGTGCAGTTGCAAGCACATGTATTTTAACTTATAATTAAATCAATCAATTAGTGGAAATGGGGGAGTATCATGAGCGAACAAAAAAGACCGACTGGTTACAAAAAAGGTCTAACAAACAGACGAAATATCAGCAATGCGATAGATAAAGATTTGTTTGATAAGTTTGATAAGCTTTCTGCTGAAACAATGGTTCCAAAATCAAAGCTTCTGGATCAAGCTATCGAATTATTGTTAAAAGAGTATGGAAAGTTATGATTCTATGAAGGATATAACTGAGGACGTTATTACTTTTTACTCCGCAAAAGACCTCGCAAATGACTTGAACATTAGTCCTGTTACACTGAAAAAACATTCACTTTTGATAGAAAAATTATCAGAAGGGGGTGTTCTATTCAAGCGGAACGATGACAAATCAAGAATCTACACCGATACGGACGTTCTATTGATCCGTAGAACGCTCGATCTGCGAGATAAAGAAGGCATGACCTACGAGAATGCTGTTATAAATGTATTGCAAGAAGAAAAAATACTAGACGTTCCGCCCGTTCCGAACGATAGAACGCCTGCCGTTCCGTCTGATTTCGACTTCAATAGAACGGCAGAAGCTTTTTTTGCCGTTCTAAATGAACAGAACGACCGTATCGACCGACTAATAGAAGCAAATGAAGCACTGGTAAAGACGAACAAAGAGCAGTCAGAACAGATTCAGCAATTATTGGATCATAACCAAAAACAAAACGCTTTGTTGTTAGAAAAAATAGAAGAACTTCCTTCTGAAAAAGAAGATGGAGAACCAAAAAAAGAACCACCATCTAAAAAAGCATGGTGGCAATTCTGGCGTTAATTAAGGCAGGAAGTGACTAATGATAAGAGCCACTTTCTCAATGAGTGTCAGCCACGACAGAACTCGTTTGAGAGCCTTTTTCTTCTTGTATTCTTTCCGATTCATAGTTCCGCTCACCTCCTGCAATAACTTAGGCAGAGAGGTGTTTTTTATTCTAATAACTGGTTTGACCTTGTTTAACTATCGTTAGGGTGTACTCTATTGATAGTATTTTGAAACATTGATATAATAGTATTTATAAACTATCAATAGAATCTATCAAAATAAAGGGGCGATTCTTTATGATTTATGGATATGCGAGGGTAAGTGCAAAGGATCAGAATTTAGCCACTCAAATTGACGAATTGACACGCTTTGGCGTAGAAAAAATTGTTTCAGAAAAAATTACTGGGGTAGCAAAAAAGAAGAATAAACTGGAAGAATTGCTTCTTTCTTTACAACCTTCTGATACGCTTGTAGTCACTCGTATGGACCGCTTAGGAAGAAATACGGTGCAACTCCTCCAACTAGTAGAAGAGCTTCAAGAACGAGAAATCAGCTTTGTTATTCTCGATTTAGGGGTAGATACACGCACTCCAACTGGGAAATTTTTTCTTACCATCATGGCAGGATTTAGTGAGTTGGATCGTACTATGACGAAGGAAAAACAACGTAATGGTATTGCTTTAGCGAAGAAAAGAGGGGCATATAAGGGGAGGAAAAAAAAGTACACCGCTGACCATGCAGGGATGAATCATGCAATCGACTTGCGAACCAATACAGATAAAACTGTTAAAGAAATATGCGAAATAACTGGAATTAGTGAAGCAAGCTTCTATCGCAGGTGGAGAGAAGTAGTTGAAAGTAATTGAATAGGTGGTTATGTATGAAAGTAGATGTATATGCTTCTTTATGTGAGATTGTATGAGTACTAGGGACAAATTGTATGAGTACTAGGGACAAATTGTATGAGTACTAGGGACAAATTGTATGAGTACTAGGGACAAAACTTATTGTAAGTCCCTAGTAGCTATGTTAAACGTTATTTAAGAGAAAATAATATTGAAATACCTAATCATATGTTTCGAGCAGTCTTACATAGTCTTAAAGCAAGATTGGACGGATCTTCTATTAGAGAAGCTAACTCTTGGGGGTATGCTCTTCATTTAGTAGAGTTCGGGTATACGAATGATCCAAAAGAAATGAAAAAAGAATTAGCAGACTTATCTAAAAAAGTATGGGAAAATCGTATAAAGGAAAGAATTAAATAATTTTTTATTCTAATTAAGAAAGAGGGAAAACAATGCCAGAAAAAAAATTTACTAAGTTAAAAATAAATGGTTATAACGAAGAGGACGAAAAAATTTTAGTAGAGGTTGAAGGAGATTCTTCAATGCCATTTTGGAACCACGATCTAAAATTCGAAGCAGCGATTGCTTTATTAAGCACCGTTGACGAAAAAGAATTCGCAGAAGATGGCAACCATGACGCTTATTATGAATATGTAAAAAGAGTAATGGAAGCCTTACATATCCCTAACTTTTAATAAAAAATAGCGCATTCTGGTAACTTTTCGTGAGTAGTTGTCCGTAAAATAATCTGAAATGAGCTTAGAATGCGCCTAAATAAAACGCCCTAGAAAAAATCTAGGACGTTTTTTGTATTTACTATAACTAATTAAAAAGTTGCAAGATCCAAACTGTTATTCCTAAAAATAAAATGAATCCGAAAATACTAATCAATGACTTAACGACAAATAGTCCAGTCGCAACGAGATACGTTAATGCTTTTTTTACAACGAATAGTGAAAGGATAGCAAAGCCAATCATGGCAAAAATAGCTAACACTATTTCAGGAATTAAAACCAAACTGATTGCTAAAATAGGCAGTATGTATTTCAAATTTTTCTTCAAGAAGCGAAAGATACCTGCTTTAACTCCTTCTAAAAAATAAATAAAACGCACTATTTTATTATGCAAAGTCTCTTTCATTTGCTCCGCCTGCTTTCTTAATTAATTAAAAACGGTTTTTGATTTCCTCGAATATTTTTTTATAAGACATGTACTTTTCTTCCCTTAGTTCTCCTGCAATACCTCGTAAGTAATTGAGATCCTCACTATTAATTGGTTGTTCACTTTGTAATTCATTTTGTAAATCGGTTCGAATTTGCTCCTGCATTTTTTCAATAAGAGTAGGTATATCGTTCGCTCCATATCCTTCTTTTAATTCTTTAAGCATGGCAAGTGCTTCTTTATCTTCGGCGCTTATTTCTTCAAGTTCACTTTCAGAAGGAACAGATTCATTTAAGTTTAATACTTTAATTTGCTCCATTATTTTTTCTAAATCAGCGGTATTAAATTTTTCATAGAGCATATTTTCTTGTTCTTCTGTGAGATATTTTCTTCTTTCAAACGGATTGCTTGTGTAATTTTCTTTTATTCTTTTAAGTACTGTATCGTATTCAAACGTATTGTACTCTTTGAAAAATTGCTCACCTAAAGCTATTAATTTCTCCTCATATTCTCTCTTGGTTTCTTCCATTTTCTTTAATTTATCTAAAAAAATTTCTTCTTCTGTGCGTACCTTTCTCGTTTTTCTCGCCATTTTTTACTCTCCTTTACTCGATAAATTACATGCTCTTTTCGAAACGGTACGTTTCAATTAAAATTGACAAATTTTAATATTCTATTTGGGGCACCAAATAGGGAACTAGCAATTTCTCTAATTATTTTATTTTTTGATTTTTTATGTTATATTAATTTTAACACAAAATAAAACGAAGGGAAGTGTAAAGATAATGAACGACAGAAAACAGTTTCGATTCTGGCTAAACAAGGAAGAATATGAGCAGGCATTTGAGTTCTCTATGAACTATAATATGTCGATTACAAAGCTCGCAAAGTTCTTTCTTTTGAATCGAACACTCCCTCATACGAAGAGTGAATACGAATCGTTTTTAGAAAAAGAAAAGCTCCGTAAAGAATTAAATCAAATCGGTGTGAACCTAAACCAAGTTGCTAGAAAATTAAACTCCTTCTCTACGGATCACTTAAATGATGAAGGAAACGAAATTTTGCACAGCATTAAATCTGAATGGGAAGAAGTTTATTCCAACATAAAGGCGTTGGAAGAAAAACATCTAACCTCGAAAGAGGGGTAACATATGGCTCTTCTAAAAGTAATGAAAGATAGCAAAGATATTTCTAGCAGCATTGATTATTGCGAAGGTTTAACACAAACAAATGAACCTGATAAATGTGTTCTTAAAATGGGATACATGTGTGACATTGAAAACTTTAGGGAAGAATCTGAACTCGTTCGGGATCAGTTTGGAAAAAATAAAGGTCGGCAGGCGAAGCATTATACATTGAACTTTGCCGAAGATGAATTACAACAAACGCCAGAAGATTATCAAAAGTGTTTGGAAATGGGTTGGTTATGGGCAAAAGAAACTTTTCCTAATAACCAAGTAGGCATTTATGTACATGGAAATACTGACAATGTACATTGTCATATCCTCGTGCATACGGTAGACATTGAAACTGGGAAAAAATTACAAGTATCAAAAAATGACCTCCGTCCTTTCAAAGAAAAAGCAAATGAGATCTGCAATGATTACGGTATTGAACTTATTTTAGAGAAAGATAAAGAGCAGGAAGCGGAATATAAAAACATTGTTTCTGCTCATAAACCAGAAAAAAGTTGGACGGAACAACTCAAAAATAAAGTAGATGAAGTCCGTTTAGTTGCTACTAGTTATGATGATTTTGAAAAGAAATTAAATGAAAAAGGTATTACCTTAGAACGAAAAACATTCACGGATTATAAAACAAAGGAAACGCAAAATTATATTCTCATTACTGATGTATCTGCTGAAAAAGAATCAGGTAAGGAACGCAAAGCGAAGAATACGACACTCGGTAGACGGTTTGAGGAAGACCGTTTAGAAAAACAATTTGAAAAAAATCGGGGTATTTCCTCTCAACAAAAACAAAACAAAAACGATATTAGCCCTGCTCGATCTAATAAAAAATCGACAACAAAAACTGCTTCTATTTCTTCTCCTATCAACTTGCAGTTACCAGACGATCGCAAAGAAAAAGAAGAAATGATTGACGATAAGAAGGAATTAATTGACGAAGATACAAGAGAAAAACTAAGAGAAGCGAAGTCACAAGAGGACGCCGAACGGATCAAAAGAGAGGAACAGGAACAAAAAGAATTGGTTTCTAGGGAAAAAGAGATTCAGCAGGCAGACGATCAATTCTACGCCCGCATGATGTTCTTCTTTAACAAAATGAACCAGTCTTACCCTCGTTCTACGAAGTTCAGCAAAGAAGAGAAATCGCTTTATATGGGCGGTGCTACACGCACGAAGTTCAAGCTTACTTATGAAGATCAGGAAGTTTCATTCTCCCAAAAGAAAGGCGATCAGTACGAAACATACAAGGCATTACCAGTTCAATCAGAAGAAGATTTTGCGGAAACTACTAAGGAAGTCGAGAAACGATCCCGACAGCAAGAAGTCCAAGCAATCCAAATGCGACAAGGAATCGAACGCACATAAACGCATAAAAAAGAGCCTACAATTTGCTTGTAAGCTCTTTTTGTTTTCCTATAGACCTTTTATAGCGCTAAATCGTTTACCCTTCCGTACTGGTGGAGCAGTTTCTGTCAGCTCGTCACTGAATAATTGGTTAAAGTAACTCGTTTTATTGTTTGTAGAGGAAGCATTTCTTTCCTCTGTTACGTTTGTATTCACTTCATGGGTAGCGGTACTGCTTAGATTTTGCGTTTCAACCGTATCAATGACTTGTTTTACATTTTGGGTCATTTGTTCAGGTGTAGCGGAAAAGGATCGTTGAATGTCCTGAATGATAAGCTCTTTGATTGGCTCTTTTGCTCCAAAATCAGCCTTTTCAAGCTCCTGTACCACTTTTTGCTTCATGGCTTGGGTTGAAACGTTGCCTGCGGTTTGGACTTCCTGAAGGACGTTTTGAACGACTTGCTGTGTT
>Ga0075011_10001999_pt1 | contig 11080 bp, 7 predicted proteins | sample TARM_MetaG_T_14_FD_72354 | JGI IMG/M metagenome (GOLD analysis project Ga0075011, IMG submission 72354) | Freshwater microbial communities from Pennsylvania, USA, analyzing microbe dynamics in response to fracking - TARM_MetaG_T_14 | ecosystem: Environmental > Aquatic > Freshwater > River...
ATACATAGAAAAGGTTTAATTGAGCAAATAACACATTTTCATTTTTAATTGTTATTTTTACACCTTGCATTATTTATTGTGATCAGCCACAAACATATAAAATTAATTTTGTTAATCGAATGGAGCAGATAAAAGTAAGGAATCATGGATTTGATTTATTGAGAGTACTGGCCTGTTATATGGTGATTCAGGTGCATGCCGGTGAATTCTTTTATATTGGAGCAGGGGGAGCCGTATTGCCGGGTGAAGATCCCTACTGGGTAAATTTGTTTAATTCTTTATGCCGTACGGCAGTTCCTTTGTTTGTTATGCTTTCGGGTTTCTTTTTGTTGCCTGTTAAAGAAGAAATGAGTCAGTTTTTCCGCAAACGTTTTATACGTGTAGTCATTCCCTTTATTGTCTGGTGCGTGTTGTATGCCTTCTATCAGTTTATGATGGGACAGGTAGAATTAGTAACAGCCCTGATAAACATCCTTAAAATCCCGGTTAATTTTGGTGTGGAGGTAGGACATCTTTGGTACGTATATATGCTGCTCGGACTCTATATGATTGCTCCCATTATTTCGCCCTGGCTAAAAGTTGCCACCCGCAAACAGGTGGAATTTTATCTGTATGTGTGGGGGGTGACTTTATGTTTGCCTTATATTCATTTACTATTCCCTTCGGTTTTGGGAGAGTGCTTTTGGAATAAAACGCCCATGCTTTATTATTTTACCGGCTTTTTAGGCTTTATGATTCTGGCATTCTATGCGAAAACATATTGGCTTGCTAAAAAAAGCTGGAACTTACCGGTGGGAGTTTTATTGATTGTTACAGGATATGCCATTACTGCCGGCGGATTTGCTGCAAGTCTGGGTAAGGTTGCCACCGTTCCCGAACTGGAAATAACCTGGGGCTTCGAATCCATCAATGTGGCCATGATGTCTTTAGGACTGTTCCTGCTAATCAAAAACATTCAATTCAGCAATGAAGAATCTCCGGTTCTCAGAGTAATTACCGATATTTCAAAACTCAGCTATGGAGTTTACCTTGTTCATATCATGGTACTTAATTTCTTTTACGCTGTTTTTAATCCTATTTACGACACAGCACTGATAAAGATACCCCTTATCGCCGTTTGTACGTTTGTGGTGTCTTATCTGGTGATTAAAGTCGTATCCTTACTACCCAAAAGTAAATATATTGTTGGGTAAACGGACCTTAGCGCGGAATTTTAGTCTCCAGATACGCGATAAATGCCTCTTTATACGTATCAGTCACATGGATTACTTCATTACTTAGGTAGATGCAGTTGTTCCTATCTACCGACTTTATTTTGTCCAATGCTACTATATATGAGCGATGGACACGCATAAAGCGGGTAGATGGCAACATCTCCTCCATAGCTTTCATGGTGAGATGAGTAATCAAGGCTCTTTTTTCGTTTTCCAAATAGATGTGTACGTAATCTTTCAATCCCTTAACACACACTATTTGAGAGAGGTCAATCTGCCGGAGATGGTTGTCCGTACGGATATAGATACTGTTTTGTCCGACGGGTTGCCCGGGGACAGGAATAACAGCCGAAGCGGTTGAAAGTCCCTGATCTTTTCCGTTTACAAGTTCGAACCATTGCCGGGCTTTTTCCGTTGCATTCAGAAATTTATTGTATCTGATGGGTTTCAGCAAAAAATCGAGCGCATTCACCTCATAGCTTTCAAAAGCGTATTGCTTGAAAGCAGTGGTAAAGATAATTTTTGTTTCGCGCGGCGCCATAGCGGACAGATTTAGCCCGTCTAAGTCCGGCATCTGAATATCTAAGAAAAGAACATTCACCGGGCTTTCCAGCAAAGAAGAGAGAGCCTGTACCGGATCGCTGAAAGAGGCTGTCAGCTTAAGATACGGGGTGCGACTAATGTAATTTTCCAGCATTTTGATGGCAAGCGGCTCATCGTCTACAACCATGCATGTAAGATGTATCATAAGCAATTTTGAAGGGTTATTTGTACAAAATAAATATCGCCCCGTAGTTCCTGTACATACTGATAGCAATCGGGATAGGTTAATTCAAGACGACGCTTCAAATTCTCCAGACCTATGCCCGAACCTATACGGTCCATTTCCGTTTTAGGATAATAGCTGTTCTCGCAGGTAAAAACAAGTTGCTCACCCTGAGCGCCGAAGCGGATGCGGATAAACGATTCTTTTCTGCTGTTTACTCCGTGCTTGAACGCATTTTCTATCAAAGAGATAAAGAGGAGCGGGGCAATCTGTCCCGACTTGGGCGGCTGCTGCAACTCTGTTTCCACTGTTGTCTTTTCGTTACATCGCAGCTTCATCAGGTTGATGTAATTATTCATGAACTCGATCTCTCCTTCAATAGGAACCAGTGCCTGATTGGAATCATAAAGGGTGTACCGTAACAAGTCGCTCAGCTGCCCGATGCTATCCTGCGCAGTGTCTGCGTCTATCTGAACAAGACTGGAAATATTATTCAGCGTATTGAACAGAAAGTGCGGATTCAGCTGATTCTTTAAAAAGGCAAGTTCTGCCTCAGCGCTCTTTTGCTTCTCCTCTTTTAGTCTTACATTGAGGTCGTTCCAACGAACAATATAACGCAGACCTGTTGCACACCCTACAAACACGATGTTGATAATAAAGGAGGCTGCGGCCAGCGACCAGAAAGCTACCTTCCAGTTTTCCTGTAACTGAAAGGTGGGGGTGAACAGCCACAGGTGAATACCCGAAATAGCCAGAAAATTAACCAGATAAAACAGGATTGCCCGTTTCCGGAATAGCAAATAGGGTACAAATCCATAGAAATTGATAAAATAGAGAATGGCCGAAGGTAAAACAAACTTGCCTGTTACCGTGATTGCATTCAACGCCTTTCCAATGTCCTGATTAGATACAAATTCAATACAGGCAGGAGTCAGTAACAACGACAACCAGATAAGAATCTGTACAATGATAAGATGTATGTTTTTTTCCGAGTATGTCATTGTTACGAAGTTTTGTCAAAAATACGCATTCGCTTTGAATCCAGATCAATGAATCATCATATTTCCAATACTCTCGGTCTGGGAATTGCCATCCTTAACGTCGCTGTTGCTGATTGTACGTTTTGTCTTCTTCATGGATTGTTGTTTACCCAAGGTGTAGCTGATACTTATACCGAGGTTACGCAAAGGCAGGGTAACAATCGAGCGGTTGATATACTCTTTTCCTTTGGCGTACGACTTAAGTTCGAGGCCGTTGCCCGACAGATTGGTCATACCGGAAAGACTAACGCTTAGTTTGTTATTCAAGAACGTACGCGACAAGCTTCCCATCATGGCATTAAAGCCGGTAGACCACCCTTGCAGGTTATATTGCTTGGTCGAGCTGATCAGGTTCATGCTCAAACGAATATTCCAGGGAAGGGTTTGCTGAAAGCCCAGCATCAGGTTGCCTTGCCAGCCACTGTTCGAAATACCCAATTCCATGCTGTTCAAATCTACATACGATGCACTTCCATTCAGTGTAAAACGGGTTTGTCTGCCTGCATTCCAGTTAACAAAAGTGTTTAGTCCGGTCTGACGGTTTTCCACAATATTATCGTAAGTCGTATTCAGGAGATTGTCTTTGAAAAAACTGTACCTTTCAATGGCATTGTTACAGAAGCTCTGACGTAAGGTTAGATTCACGATCCAAGCGGGAGTTGCCAGGTTGTAGACTAAACTCAGGTTGTGTGCCTTTTCGCTCTCAAGGTTAGTGTTACCATACGATACACTGGTAGGATCGGATTTATCCATGTAAGGATTTAAGAAACCAATACCCGGTCTGCTGATTCGCATGTTATAAGTCAACCCATAATTCTGACTCTCGTTCAGTTTGTACGAAAGATTGGCAGACGGAACCAAATTACCGTATTTTACCTTAAAGTCGGTACCCTGACCTGTTTTATATTCCACATCCTGCCAGGTATACTCATAACGCAAACCACCGTTAAACTTCCAGCGGTTCACCTTCACACTGTATTCGGCATACCCGGCCATTATGTCGTTGTAATGCTTGTAGTTGAGGCTATTGTCGGCTACATACTCAAAAGCGTCCTCTTTGTTTATATAATATTTGGAATCGGAAGAATTGTTCCGCATAATATATTTTACCCCCATATCAAAAGTCTGACCCATACCCAATGGCGTAGAATAATCCAGCTGAAAAGTATTTTCTAATGTATTTTTGTGTGCATCTGTATAACGGTCGGTTAAATTCAGGAAACTGTTTTCCTCAGTCGCATCAAACAAACTGTAAGCATTTGTTTTGTCGGGCAAGGAGGAGACTAAATAAGATAAAGTCAACATCCTGTCTTTATTACCGGCAAAAGAATGCTGAAAATCGATGTTCCCGTTAATGGAATAACGATCTCCCCTGGAGTCAGAGCTACCCGTATAGCCAAAGCCTGTCCCATAATTGCCCCCACTCATGTTGGTTTGTGTGAAGGCGTTCACATTAGTACCGAATCCCATTAGACCAAATGACGCGGAAAGTAAATTCATAGAATCTATCTCATAGCCAAGGTTCAGATTTCCCATCTTTATTTTAAAATTGGTGTTGCCCGACTGAGAGTTATTCATAAACGAATTACCCGAAGAATCGAATTGCTCCCTGCTTATTTCAGTCTTTGTGTTCTTGATCTTGCTGTCGGCTATATTCCCATTAACAGTCATCGTTAGTTTACCCTGCTGAATACTTGCATAAATACCCCCGGCTATGCCCTTGGTATTTGCCATACCTCGCAGGGTCGCGTTATAGCCATTCATCGGATTGGTTGTTCCGGATACTTTATTTGTAATCAGGTTAAGTACACCACCAACACCTTCGGCATCGTACTTAGCTCCCGGATTGGTGATAACCTCAATATTCTTTACGCTTGTCGCAGGCATGTTTTTAAGTACAACCGAAGGATTGCTGCTAAGCATCACACTCGGTTTTCCATCAACGAAGACTTTAAAATTACTGCTGCCGTTTACTGTTATGTTGTCGCTACCATCAACCGTAACCATGGGTACCTTTCGGAGCATGTCGAGCAATGAATTCGATTTTGCATCGGCATCATCGGCAATACTATAACTCATTTTGTCTACTTCCATCTTGATTAATGGTTTCTGGGCCACGATCTCGACGTTTTTCAATTGTTTCACATCCTCTGATATAAAAAGTGTATCAAGATTAACGACCGAGTCTCCTTTTAAGGTGAAGGGCACATTTACATTACTTTTCCCGACAGAACTGAACAAAATAGTGAAATCACCTTTACCGGTCAGAGATTGTTCAAATCTGCCGTCCATATCAGTTACCGTCATCGCCACCGGATTGTCCGGTTTGTGTTTATTGGTGATCCGGATAGTTGCGAAGGGCTCGCCCTCGTGGGTGAGCGAATCCAATAATACACCTCGAAGTAATGTTTTCTGCGCATTCGCAGTAACAGGAAAAAAACATACAGAAAGCAAGGCTATGCATACAAAAACGACTTTATTTCTCATCTTCCGCTATTTAAATAATAGCACAAACTTACCGCCTGCCAATGTATATTCAAGTGTTTTTTAGACGAACGGCCGTGCGGATTGCGACGAATTGCGTATTTTTGCAAACTGACCGGAGCTGATTCATGATTTCTCAGCTCATTTTTCTTTTTAAGTAGTGTTGACAATTCTTAATCTATAGAATATAGTAATGAAAATAAAATTTTTGTTTCTGTTTGTATTTGTTTCTGTTCTGGGATATGGACAAAACACAAAGTATGTAAATCTTTTTATGGGAACATCTGGCGATAATGGGCAATTAAGTCCGGCTGCAACGGTTCCTTTCGGTATGATAGCAGTTGGTCCGGACAGTAATCCGAGAACTCATGCGGGATACGATTATGCCACGGATAAAATTTCGGGAGTATCCATCAATCGGCTGTCGGGTGTTGGCTGTAGCGGTTGCGGTGGTAATTTGAGCATCCGAACTTCTGCTCCGGATCAAGAATTACGCATTGTCAAAAACACAGAAACAGCAACCCCCGGATATTATGCAACCACTTTTAACAACGGAGTTAAAGGAGCATTTACAGCTACACATAATATGGCTGTACAACAGTACGATTTCGGAAAAGGTGCCGATCGATCGATATGGATTAATTTTGCCTCTTCATTTGAAGGACTGATTGATTGCGAATTTAAATTAAAATCAAACCACGAAATTATTGGATATGTACAAGCCCGGAATACTTGTGGTCATGGAATGTATAAACTCTATTTTCATCTGTCGTCCAACGAACCTTTTTCGTTCGTAAAGGGAAGTGGTAAAACCGATGAGGCAGAACTCCGTTTTGGGAAGAATACGAATCCGGTTGAGTTACGCATCGCTGTATCTCCGCTCGACGTTGCAACAGCTCACGTCGAAGCAAAACAGCGTGAGTCCTTGTCTTTTATTCAGTTAAAACAACAAGCCGAAAACCTATGGGAAAGCAAGTTAAACAAGATCAACATAAAAGGAGGAACCAACGACGATAAGGTCGTTTTCTATACCTCACTTTATCGCATCTACATGAGTCCGGCTGATGTAACTTCCAACGACCATCGTTACCTGGGTTCTGATGGTCAGATTTACAAAGCAGATGGTTGGCGATATTTTAGCTCTTGGTCTATTTGGGATACCTTTCGCAGTAAATTTCCTTTGTTGATTATCACCGAGCCTGCTTTAATGCATGATATGTGTCGCTCCCTTTTATCACTTTATCGTACCGGAAAAAAGAACTGGGCCACAGATTTCGAATCTACTCCAACTGTACGTACCGAACACGCATCGATAGTATTACTTGATGCCTACCGTAAAGGAATTCGCGACCTGGACTTTTCCATTGGGTACGAAGGTATAAAAAAAGAGGCAAACGAACTTCCGATGGCATCACCAGACCAAAAGTTGGAATCAGCCTACGACCTTTGGGCTTTATCCCAAATAGCAGGTATAATTGGTAATAAATCCGACGAAAAACAGTACAAGGAACAATCAGAAAAATTATTTGAGGAAACCTGGAAAACGGAATTCATGGAAATCACTCCTGCGTATGAAGTTATGAAAAACAATGGATTGTATCAAGGGACACGTTGGCAGTACCGTTGGGCAGCACCTCAATACGTTGACCAAATGATAAGTTGGGTGGGTAAGGATAATCTTGGCAAACAACTTTCGTATTTCTTCGATAACAACCTGTATAATCAGGGTAATGAACCGGATATTCATGTTCCTTTTTTATTTAATAGATTTGGAAAACCGGAACTGTCGCAGCAGTTGGTTCGCAACTTGCTTACCAAAGAGATGACTCATCGTTACGGAGGCAATTCAGAATTTAAGATTCCTTATGTTGGAAAAGCATTTAAAAATCACCCGGAAGGGTATAGTCCCGAAATGGACGAAGACGATGGGACAATGAGTGCCTGGTATATATTTGCATCAGCAGGTTTTTATCCGCTTTTAGTAGGAGGAGACAGCTACGAATTAGTGTCACCGGTTTTTGACAGGGTAAGCATCAATATGGGTAACGGCAAAACGTTTGAGATTAAGACAAAAGGGCGTAAATCGGCGGATGATATAATCAAGGGTATTACCTTAAACGGTAGACCTGTTTCAAATTATACCTTATCTCATAAGGAGATGCTTAAAGGAGGCACTTTGTTATTTCATTATTAATGATTTGAAAAACATTGATATTCACTGTCACCTAACCATCGGAACAAACACAACGCTGAAAACAGGATCTTCCGTTACGACTCCCTCTTCGTTTTTTGTGATCAGGTAGAGTATTTGGTACGAGGATCCTACCGGTATAACCATTCTTCCTTCCGGAGCAAGTTGTTCTATAAGTTTGTCGGGAACATGGGGTGGGGCGGCAGTTACAATAATGGCATCGTACGGAGCTGCTTTCGGATAGCCGTGGTACCCGTTCCCACAGATAAAATGAATGTTATCGTAGTGATAGGGAGCCAGGTTTTCCTGCGCTTGATCGGAGAGACTCTTAATCACTTCCATAGTGTAAACTTCGCTTGCAAGTTCGGCCAGTATGGCTGTCTGATAGCCCGTACCCGTTCCTATTTCCAGCACTTTATGGGTTGGCTTAAGATAGAGCAGTTCGGTCATCTTTGCCACAATATAAGGCTGCGAAATAGTCTGACCGCAATAGGAGAGGAGCGCATGATCGGTATATGCCAGATGACGTATTTCGAGAGGAACAAAAAGATGCCTCGGTACTTTGAGAAGTACATCCAAAAGAGGCTTATTTCTTATTCCTCTGGCCTCAATCTGCTCCCTTACCATCTGAAGCCTTGCATAGTCTTCGAACGGATTAGCCATAAGCTCTTTACTAAAAATAGGTTAGACTGAAATAAATCAATAACTCCCTATGGCTTCATTGAAACCACATTCCTCTTGTAAAACAAAAATGACAGGAATTGTATTGGAAAGAGAGCATAATAAACTATAAACGAGTGCCCCTTTAGATAGATTAGCGATTTAACTACGCACGTTTACCATCGTACAAATGTTTCTGGAAGTTGATAAAAAGGGAAGTGATGTTGGCTACTTCACCAAGAATCTTTTTAGCATCTTCCAGGGACTGATATTTGTTTATTAACAACGTAGGAAGTTTATCCTGCTCCAGTTCTTCTACACCTGTTTCTACGTATTTACTTAAAACAAATTCGATGAACTCTCTTTGTTTGTCATTTAGAATGGCAAAAATGGTTGCCTGAGTAGCAGCCACACGCTCTTCGCGGGTCATGGGTTTAATGTCGCTGTTGAACACATACTCGAGCACATCGAACAGATCGCTTTTCTCGGCGTTAATCAAGGTTTGCAGGGTACTAAGTTCCGCTTTGCCAAAGCCAGCATCCTCCAGCTTCTCAAGCAACACCCGCCGGGTAGTAGGATTGCCCCAGATAGTACGCAGCTCCTCTTCGCAGGTAAACAACTTCGGTAATTCGCCAAACAGGTTGTTCAGGAACTCCTCAGCCGAGATCGGTTTACCATCCGCACTCCAGAACGAAGTAGCAATCATATGCTGAATCTCACGCTCTTTACCATCCTTTAATTTAATTTTAGCGATTTTACACCGCTCACCCCCTTTATCCCCTTCATCATCCGTTGCCTTTAACTGTTTCGTTTCATAAGGAAGTATGGGGCATTCTGCCTTGGAGGTTTCCTCTTCGGGAGCCAACGGTTCTCCATCCCATTCGGGATCTGAAAAGTGATGATAAGCATCCACATAATCATAAATCGTGAAAAACTCCTTGCCTTCAAACAGCCGGGTACCCCTACCCACAATCTGCTTAAACTCAATCATTGAATTTACGGGACGCATCAGCACAATGTTACGAATATTGCGAGCATCCACCCCGGTGGACAACTTTTGTGACGTAGTAAGCACCGCCGGAATCGTTTTCTCGTTATCCTGAAACTCACGTAAAAACTGTTCGCCAATCTCTCCATCGTTGGCTGTAACCCGCACACAATAATTAGGAGCCTTACTCTTCTTTTGCTGATTAACCAAATCACGAACAGCAGCCGCATGACCCTGAGTAGCACAAAATATAATGGCCTTCTCTTTCTGATTAGCCTCGGTCATATAAATCTGCACCCGCTTTGCTTCACGGGCCATTATCTCTATAGTACGATTAAAATCAGGTTCGGTATACAACTTCCCCTCTTCTATCTCCCCCTCAATGATCGTATCGTCGCTGGTGTAGATATAATCGTCGATAGTTGTTTTGATGCGCTTCACCTTAAAAGGCGTAAGGAAACCGTCGTTAATCCCCTCCTTAAGCGAATAAATATACACCGGCTCACCAAAATATTTATAGGTATCCACGTTATCCTTTCGCTTAGGTGTAGCCGTTAAACCCAACTGAACAGCCGGAGCGAAGTATTCCAGAATACCGCGCCAGTTGCCCTCATCGTTAGCACCACCCCGGTGACACTCGTCAATAATAATCAAATCGAAATAGTCGGCAGGATAATCTCCAAAATAGGGCGTAGGTTTACCTTCTGCATCCGTTCCACTCATAAATGTCTGGAAAATGGTAAAGAAGATACTCCCATTGGTAGGAACACCTCCCTTCTTGCTGATCTCCTTAGGTTTGATACGCACCAACGCATCCTCGGCAAAAGCCGAAAACGCATTATATGCCTGATCGGCCAAAATATTACGATCTGCAAGAAACAAGATACGAGGCCGTCGGCCACCATCACGCTGCAAGTTCCAGCGCGTTTGAAACAACTTCCAGGCAATCTGAAAAGCGATTGCCGTTTTACCTGTACCCGTGGCAAGCGTCAGCAAGATACGGTCCTCGTTATTCGCAATAGCTTCCAGCGTATTTTTTACAGCAATCTCCTGATAATAACGAAGCTGCCAAGATCCACTTTTGTCTTCGAAAGGAACAGCCGCAAACCGCTCCCGCCACTCATTCTGAACAGCAAACGTTTTATTCCAAAGCTCGTCGGGTGTAAGGAAATCGGCAACCAATCCCTCGTTACCCGTCTTCATACAAATGCAATAAATTTCATTGCCATTAGAAGAGTACGTAGTATCCAGATTCAACTTTTCAGCATACAGTTTAGCCTGCGCCACCCCTTCTCCCACAACCAGATCATTGCTTTTAGCCTCCACAACAGCCAGCTTGATACCCTTATATACCAGTACATAGTCGGCCGTAAGCTTTTTAGCCCGTCCGCCGCCTGTCTGAATTTTACCTGCAGTAATGTGATATTCCCGAAGAATCTTAGACCCCTCCACAACACCCCACCCGCAAGCCTTCAGCTTAGGGTCAATCAATTCCGCTCTTGTTTCTGCTTCGTTCACAATCTTTTCATACTAATTAGTAATAGTCTGCAAGATACACATTTTTAGTTAATGATAATTATAGTGGTAATAATATTAATAAACAAGCACTTTTATTTTCTCTCAGTTATATCTATTATTTCCCATCCAGCACTTTGAAAACAACCTAATTGAGTTTCAACATTTTCTTTTAAAGCAGCAAAACAAAGTAAATGAGTAGGGCGAGAAAACCCTACATAC
>Ga0075011_10002010_pt1 | contig 11054 bp, 8 predicted proteins | sample TARM_MetaG_T_14_FD_72354 | JGI IMG/M metagenome (GOLD analysis project Ga0075011, IMG submission 72354) | Freshwater microbial communities from Pennsylvania, USA, analyzing microbe dynamics in response to fracking - TARM_MetaG_T_14 | ecosystem: Environmental > Aquatic > Freshwater > River...
GCTGTCCCCCGCCACCCCGCACCACCCCGCGATCATCACCGACGAACCGGCCATCCGCATCCGCGATCTGGCCAAGGAATATGCCGCCACCGGCAAGTCGCCGGCCAAGCGCGCGCTGCAAGGGGTGAGCTTCGACGTGCCGCGCGGGCAGATCTTCGGCCTGCTCGGCCCCAATGGCGCGGGCAAGTCGACCCTGATCAACACGCTGGCGGGCCTCGTGCTCAAGTCCTCGGGCACGGTCGAGATCTGGGGCCACGACATCGACACCGACCGCCGCAACGCCAAGGCGGCCATCGGCATCGTGCCGCAGGAAATCGTGTTCGACCCGTTCTTCACCCCGATCGAGGTGCTCGACATCCAGGCCGGGCTCTATGGCGTGCCCAAGCATCTGCGCCGCTCGATGGACCTGCTCAAGGCGGTCCATCTGGCCGACAAGGCGCGCGCCTATTCGCGCTCGCTCTCGGGCGGCATGAAGCGCCGCCTGCTGATCGCCAAGGCGATGGTCCACACCCCCCCGGTCCTCGTGCTCGACGAGCCGACCGCCGGGGTCGACGTCGAACTGCGCCGCCAGTTGTGGGAACTGGTGTCCGAACTGAACGCCGGGGGCGTGACGGTGGTGCTCACCACGCACTACCTCGAAGAGGCCGAGCAGCTGTGCGACCGCATCGCGATCATCAACCACGGCCAGCTGATCACCAACAAGCCCACCCGCGAACTGGTGGGCATGGCGCGCGAGAAAGTCGTCGTGCTCACGCTCGACAGGCCGCTGGCGCAGGCCCCGCAGCACCCGGCCTTCCTCAAGGCCGTGCTCAACGACCGGCAGGTCGAGATCACCTACAACAAGGACCGCAGCAACGCGGGTGAAGTGCTCGGGCTGGTCCAGGCCATGGGCGTGAACATCATCGACGTGTCCACCCGCGAGGCCGATCTCGAAGATGTCTTCGTCCGCCTGACCGCCCAAAGCTGAAGGCCAAAAACCGGCGGACCTGAATGTCGGCCCGCTTGAGGATCAACCGTCCGGGACGCCCCCTCGGACCGGACGGTTTTGATTAACGCAATCAGGTCAAGGAACCGCCCCCGGCCGTCGGAATGACACGCCGGGGCAGGCCCGCTTGCGCCTAGTTTCCGGTGCCGCCTTCCAGTTCATCCACGCTGCGCCAGCCGCCACCGGACCGGCGAAAGACCGGTTTGCCACAATGGGTGCAATCCGACGTGTAATGGAAACCATCCCAGACTACATTCCTGCGCTGTGGGCGATGGCGGTTGAACAGGCAGAGAACGCGACCGAAAAGCATGATGACTTCGACTCCGGGTGGAAAAGGGCGGACCCCGTAGATACTAACTTTCGATCATGAAGAAATGAAATTAAATTATCGTTAGTAACTAACCAAAGTTAGCACCCACTCCCCGGCAGCCCCGTCGCCGCGCCAAAAACCGCTGCAAACCCAAAACCCTTTGCAAACTGCGCGTCACAGGCCCAAGAGGCCCGCGTGATGACCAGACCCACCCTCATCGCCTGCGGAGCCCGTCCATGAACGCGCCCGACGTCCTCATCATCGGCTCGGGCGCCGCCGGCCTTACCGCCGCGCTCGTGCTCGCAGAGCGCTGCAAGGTGCTCGTCGTGGCCAAGGGCCGACTCGACGGCGGCTCGACCGCCTGGGCCCAGGGCGGGATCGCCGCCGTGCTCGACGAAGGCGATACCTTCGAGGATCACATCCGCGACACGATGATCGCCGGGTGCGGCCTCAACCGCCGCGAGAGCGTCGAATATGTCGTCGAACACGCGCCGCAAGCCATCGCCAGCCTCGCGCGGATCGGTGTCCCCTTCAACGAGGAAGCCGGCAGCCTCCACCTCACCCGCGAAGGCGGCCACTCGCACCGCCGCATCGTCCATGTCGACGATGCCACGGGCGCGGCTGTCCAGCAGGCGTTGATCAAGGCGGCCACGGCCCACCCGAACATCACGCTCAAGCCCGACATGGTCGCCATCGACCTCGTCACCGACCGCCACCGCACGGCGCCTGCCGGTGATCGCCGGGTCTGGGGCGTCTATGCGCTCAACGCGGCGACCGGCAAGGTCGAGTGCCTGACCGCACGCGCGACGATCCTGGCAACCGGAGGCGCGGGCCGCACCTATCTGTTCAGCACTGCCCCGCGCGGAGCCACGGGCGATGGCATCGCCATGGCCTGGCGCGCCGGGTGCCGGGTCTCGAACATGGAATTCATGCAGTTCCACCCGACCTGCCTCTATCACCGCGACGTCAAGAACTTCCTGATCACCGAGGCGGTGCGCGGCGAAGGCGGGCACCTGAAGATCCCCCCCGGCTATCCGGGCGAAGGCGAGCGGTTCATGCCCCGCTTCGACCCGCGCGAGGAACTGGCCCCGCGCGATGTCGTCGCGCGCGCGATCGACCACGAGATCAAGCGCCTCGGGCTCGACTATGTCCACCTCGACATCAGCCACAAGGACCCCGACTTCGTGCGCGGGCACTTCCCCAACATCCACGAGCGCCTGCTCGGGCTGGGCATCGACATGACGCGCGAGCCGATCCCGGTCGTGCCTGCCCAGCACTATACCTGCGGGGGCGTGCTGGTCGATCTGGCGGGCCGGACGGATCTGGCCGGGCTCTATGCGGTGGGTGAATGCTCGGAAAGCGGGCTCCACGGGGCCAATCGCCTGGCCTCGAACAGCCTGCTCGAATGCTTCGTGTTCGGCGATGCGGCCGCGCGCGACATTCTGGCCCGCTGGGACGATTTCGCCCCCCCGCCCGACGTGCGCGCGTGGGACGACAGCCGGGTCGCCGATTCCGACGAGGAAGTGGTGATCAAGCAGAACTGGACCGAGCTGCGCCGCTTCATGTGGAACTATGTGGGCATCGTGCGCACCAACAAGCGCCTCGAACGCGCCGCGCACCGCATCAAGCTGCTCAAGAACGAGGTCAACGAGTACTACGGCAACGTGCGCGTGACCGCCGACCTGATCGAGCTGCGCAACCTGCTCCAGGCTGCCGACCTCATCGTGAAAAGCGCCCGCGCCCGCCGCGAAAGCCGGGGCCTGCACTACAACCAGGATTACCCCGAGGCCCAGCCCGCCGCGCGCGAAACGATCCTGGTTCCCAACTGACACCCTTGCCAGCCCCCTTGTGCCCACCGCACAGGGAGGACTGAATGAAATCCGGCGGGATTATAAAATCCAAATCCCGCCGGATTTCACTCCCGTAAACGCCGCCTACCAGAAATGGCGGCCCAGATAGATCAGCACGAGCGCGCCCACCACCGAGGCCAGACACCCGGCCCGGTTGAAGCCTTCGCCCACCGTGCCGCGCCCGGCCATGCTCGAAGCCAGCCCCGCCACCAGCGCCCCGCCGATCCCCAGCAGGATCGTGCGCGCCAGCCCCATGTCGAGCGCGCCGGGATAGAGCACGCGGGCGGCCAGCCCCACCAGCAGGCCCGTGAAGAGCATCGAGAGAATGTCGCGCAAGGGCCCTGTCTCCTGTTCCGCGCATCCGTCGGCACGATGGATCCGCAAGCCCTGAATAGCCGACCCCATGCCCGTGGATAACCCGGCACTGCCTCTGGACATTTCCTTGTCCACAGCAATCCCGCGCCCCGGATTCGCGCCGGAAAAATATTTTCATAATGGCAGATTTTACTTGCACCCGCAGATTGCCGCGCGTCGCACGCGCTCTTGCGCTACAGGGTGGCCGGGCAAGCCTCCCATGCGCATCCATCCCCTCTTGCGCGGGCGAAAAGATACCCATACTACACCACCTGTTGTGGTCGCAGTGAACGCCACCAACCAAACCTAGTCAGACGTCGGGAGACCCCGCGAGGGGGACACGGACCATCCGCCAATCGGCGGACCCGTTGGCGTCGCTGCGTTTTTGGGCTCGTGCGGCACTGCACCATGACGGAAGGAGGCGTATCGTTCTCCTTCTGTTTCGATTTTGGCATGCCCCTTGCAGAGGCTTCGAACGAGCGATGGCTCCGATGAGGCTCTGGCAGGGGCTGTCGCGGTCTGGGCCGTTGCAGGCAGCACCTGCTGCCACGCGGCCTGTGAACGGGTGTCTTTTGATCCGGTCCGTCGGACAAGGGCGGACCTCGTGAACAACGGGGAACGACCATGGACTTGCGGACCGGAGATGCAAACGATGGATTGGCTTGGGTGATGGCGCAGGACGAACTGGGACTGGAAGGCGGCCTGGCCGCGATGGAGCGCAACAATGGCGCTCAGGCAGCGGAAAAGGGTACGACCATGATGGCTGACGACAAGGCCCCGGAAAAGGCACCCTCCACCAGGAAGGCGGCCAAAGCCGCCAAGGCTGCTCCAAACAACACCGCAACCGCTGCGGTCGAGGCTGCCGCCGCCGATCTGGCCGCTGCGGCCTCGGCGGCGCTGCTCGCCAGCGCGCCCCCGGCTACCCAGCCGCTCGATTCCAAGGCGGTCAATCCCCGCCGCTTCACGATCCGGACCGATGCCTCGCGCGATGCCAAGCTGACCGCGTTCGGCAAGGACACCCTCGACGACCGCTACCTGCTGCCCGGCGAGACCTATCAGGATCTCTTCGCCCGCGTGGCTGATGCCTATGCCGACGACGCGGCCCATGCCCAGCGTCTCTATGACTATATCTCGAACCTCTGGTTCATGCCCGCAACGCCGGTTCTCTCGAACGGGGGCACCGGGCGGGGCCTGCCGATCTCGTGCTACCTCAACTCGGTCGAGGACAGCCTCGAAGGCATCGTCAAGACCTGGAACGAGAACGTCTGGCTCGCCTCGCGCGGGGGCGGCATCGGCACGTACTGGGGCAATGTGCGCGGGATCGGCGAGAACGTCGGCCTCAACGGCAAGACCAGCGGCATCATTCCGTTCGTGCGCGTGATGGACAGCCTGACGCTGGCGATCAGCCAGGGCTCGCTGCGCCGCGGCTCGGCGGCCTGCTACCTCGACATCTCGCACCCCGAGATCGAGGAGTTCCTCGAAATCCGCAAGTCGTCGGGCGACTTCAACCGCAAGGCCCTCAACCTGCACCACGGCGTGCTGCTGTCCGACGAATTCATGGAAGCCGTGCGCGACGGCACCGAATTTGCCCTGCGCAGCCCCAAGGACGGCTCGGTGCGCAACAAGCTCGATGCGCGCTCGCTGTTCCAGAAGCTGGTCGAAGTGCGCCTCGCCACGGGCGAGCCTTATATCGTCTTCAACGACACGGTGAACCGCATGATGCCCGCGCATCATCGTGAACTGGGCCTCAAGGTCTCGACCTCGAACCTGTGCTCGGAAATCACCCTGCCCACCGGCATCGACCATCTGGGCAACGACCGCACGGCGGTCTGCTGCCTCTCGTCGCTCAACCTGGAAACCTGGGACGAATGGCAGGGCGACAAGCGCTTTGTCGAAGACGTGCTGCGCTTCCTCGACAACGTGCTTCAGGACTTCATCGACCGCGCGCCCGACGAAATGGCCCGCGCCAAGTATTCGGCAGCGCGCGAACGCTCGGTCGGCATGGGCGTGATGGGCTTCCACTCGTTCCTGCAAAAGAAGGGCATCGGCTTCGAATCGGCCATGGCCAAGGCCTGGAACCTCAAGATGTTCCGCCACATCGCCGCCAAGGCCGACGAGGCCTCGCTGCTGCTGGCCCAGGAACGCGGCCCCTGCCCCGACGCGGCCGACATGGGCTCCATGCAGCGTTTCTCGTGCAAGATGGCGATCGCGCCGACCGCGTCGATCTCGATCATCTGCGGCGGCACCTCGGCCTGCATCGAGCCGATCCCGGCCAACATCTACACGCACAAGACCCTCTCGGGCTCGTTCGTGGTCAAGAACCCCTATCTGGAAAAGCTGCTGCGCGAAAAGTCGAAGGATTCGACCAACGTGTGGAACTCGATCCTCGAACACGGCGGGTCGGTCCAGCATCTGGAGTTCCTCTCGGCCGACGAAAAGGCGGTCTACAAGACCAGCTTCGAGATCGACCAGCGCTGGCTGCTCGAATTCGCCGCCGACCGCACGCCCTATATCGACCAGGCCCAGTCGCTGAACCTCTACATCCCGGCCGACGTCGACAAGTGGGACCTGCTGATGCTCCACTTCCAGGCCTGGGAAAAGGGCATCAAGTCGCTCTACTACCTGCGCTCCAAGTCGGTTCAGCGCGCCGGGTTTGCCGGGGGTGTCGAGGCGGACAATACCGCGCAGGCCCGCCGGATCGAACTCGACGTCAAGCAGACCGACTACGAGGAATGCCTGGCCTGCCAGTAATCTGCGCAGCCGTTCAAGCCGCATGAAAATGGCCCGGGAAAGCCAGAACACTTTCCCGGGCCGATTTGCCCCCCGCTGGGCGGGGTGTCCAAAAGAGCCCTTTGCCCCGGATTGCGCATTCGCCCAATGATACATATCGGGACATTTCATGACTTGTGCATGCGGCACATCATTCGCCAAAAGCGAATGATTCTCATGAACGTTTTTGGCATGGGAATACCTTGTAGGGGATCAGACAATGCGCAAGTGGCACCGTTGGATTTCGGTGGTTTTCGGAGTTTTCCTGCTGTGGATCGCCATCACCGGCACTCTCAGCCAGATCGTCCCGCTCATGAGCGGCGGCGAAGGACCGCCCAAGACGGAAGCACAGGCCGGCACCCCGGCCAAGCCGGCGTTCGTGTGCCCGCCCGACTACACATGCCGTCCGCGCCCCAAGGGTGGCGCCCGCTCGATCGTGGGCCTGCTGCACCATCTGCACTCGGGCGAGAGCTTCGGTCCGGTCGGCGTCCTGATCGGCACGCTCTCGGGCTTCGCGATGATCTTCTTCAGCTTCTCGGGGCTGTGGCTCTACATCCAGATGTGGCGCAACCGCAAGAATCGCGCCCTCAAGCCCGGCTGGTTCTGGAAGTAACCCCTTCCCCCAACGGAAAAGGCGCCTCGTACCCTACGACGTGGAGCGAGGCGCCTTCCGGTCGCCAGGGACGACCTCACCGCGAAGGGGACGCGGCTTTCGTACCGGAAGCAGGCTCCCGGATACCGGTTTTTCTGAAACGTTCGGATAGCGCCGCCGCCCTGACGGTCCCGCGCCGACCTCTCGGGACAATGCGCCAGCGCGCCAACCGTTCCCGCGCGTCGCACCCTGTTTTCAACCCCACGGAAAACGGCCCAACCTGCATGGGCGCCCGCGTGAACCGGGCGCCAGCACACTTGCGCGCCAAGCCCGAATGCGCCCGCCGCGCCGCGCAATGCCGCCGCGCCGGCGCACCGCCCTGTCCGGCGGCCTGAGCGGGAGCCCCGCGCCCCTCGCGCCTTTCAGCGCCTCCCCGTCATTCCCATCTGCCCGAATTCCAACAGGATCACCCCCGATGTCTCTTCTCGAAGCCCGCAAGACCTACAAGCCCTTCGAATATCCCTGGGCCTACGAATACTGGAAGCGCCAGCAGCAGATCCACTGGATGCCCGAGGAAGTGCCGCTGGGCGAAGATTGCCGCGACTGGGCCCAGAAGCTCTCGGACCACGAGCGCAACCTGCTCACCCAGATCTTCCGCTTCTTCACCCAGGCCGACGTGGAAGTGCAGGACTGCTACCACGAGAAGTATGGCCGGGTGTTCAAGCCCACCGAAGTCAAGATGATGCTGGCCGCGTTCTCCAACATGGAAACGATCCACATCGCGGCCTATTCGCACCTGCTCGACACCATCGGCATGCCCGAAAGCGAATATGGCATGTTCCTCGAATACGAGGAAATGAAGGCCAAGCATGACTACATGCAGCAGTTCGGCGTCGATTCGGACGAAGACATCGCGCGCACGCTGGCCATGTTCGGCGGCTTTACCGAAGGCCTCCAGCTCTTCGCTTCGTTCGCGATGCTGATGAACTTCCCGCGCTTCAACAAGATGAAGGGCATGGGCCAGATCGTCTCGTGGTCGGTGCGCGATGAATCGCTCCACTGCGAAGCGATCACCCGCCTGTTCAAGGAATTCTGCGCCGAGCGCCAGTGCCTGACCAAGGCGGTCAAGGAGGACATCCTCGACTGCTGCCAGAAGACCGTCCGCCTCGAAGACGCCTTCATCGACCTGGCCTTCGAACAGGGCCCCGTCCCCGGCATGAGCGCCAAGGAAATCAAGCGCTACATCCGCTACATCGCCGACTGGCGCCTGGGCCAGCTGGGCTTCGACCCGATCTACATGATCGAGGAACACCCGCTGCCCTGGCTGACCCCGCTGCTCAACGGCGTCGAACATGCCAACTTCTTCGAAACCCGCGCCACCGAATATTCGAAGGCAGCCACGCGCGGCAACTGGAACGAAGTCTGGTCCGATTTCGACGGTCGCCGCAAGGCCAAGGCCGCCAATCCGGCCCCGGAAACCATCGAAATCGACATCGACATGTTTGGTGGCAACGACGTCGCGGCGGAGTGAGGTCAGGTAGGCGCGGGGTTCTCCACCCGGACCTGCGCCTACTTTTTCAGAAGATTATGGAAGAAAAGGGATAATGCAGGGGCCATCGCCCCTGCACCCCGTTAATTCTGGTTCTGCTTGCCCATTGCTTCGGTCGAAACACCCGGAGACACTCTGGTTTATGCGCATTGTTCTTGTTAGGACTTTGCCATTCGCGCGAGAGGGGCTCGATTCATGCTGCAACCGGGCCGCAATATTGCATCGTTGACGGGGCTTCGCGGATTGGCGGCCCTGGCCGTTGTGTTCCACCATGCCAGCAGCGAGGCGACGCAAACCTCCCTGTTTCGCGGCCAGCCGATGGTCGATATCTTCTTCGCGCTGTCGGGCTTCGTGATGAGCTACGTCTATCTGGCGCGTGGCCCGCTCGACTGGATGGCCTTTGCCCGCTCCCGCTTTGCCCGGATCTATCCGCTCCATGCGGCAACCGCGCTCGCCATGGCCGCAGCCAGTCTGGCGGTCGCCCGGCTGACTCATGCGCCCTGGCCCGATTACCTCAGTCCCGTGCAGGCCCTGCGCGAAGCGACGCTGACGATGGCCATGCCGCTGGTGGGGGCCGACAAGCTGTGGAATTTCCCCGCCTGGTCGATCTCGGTCGAATGGTGGACCTATTTTACCCTGTTTCCGCTTTTGGTCTATTTCGGCCCGCGCCTCACCAACCGGCAGGCGCTTGCCCTGTTCCTGATCGCGGCGATCGCGCTGGCCGTGCTGCTCCACCTCGATCTGGCCAAGGCAACGCGCGGCTGGCCCGCGTTCGGACGCGCACTTGTCGGCTTTGGCGGCGGCTGGGTCGCCCATCGCTTCGCCGCGAGCACGAACCGGGCGCTCTCCCCGCCGATGGCCGATGCCGTGGCGCTGGCCGTGCTCGCCTGCATCTATGGCACCGCGCCGATTACCGGCGACGATGCCTGGTATCTGCTGCCGGTCTATCCGGTGCTGGTGTTTGCCCTGGCCACGACCCCCACGTCCGCCAGCGCCCGGTTCCTGTCATGGCGCCCGGTCGAATGGCTCGGCGAGATCAGTTTCTCGATCTATCTGGTCCACTCGATCGTGCTCGACGTATTCAAGCAGGTCAGCGCGAAGATCGTGCCGCTGACCGGACAGGCCGAATGGATCGCCGTGATGGTGCCTGCCACGCTGCTGGTGGCGCCGGTCAGCTATTATCTGCTGGAAATGCCGATGCGCCGGCTGCTCTCTCCGCGCAAACCGGCCCGCACGGCGCCATAGACAGGGCGCCTCCCTTCACTCCCTCATCGCGCGGGCCGCCAGCCAGAGCCGGATCGCCCCGGCAAGACCCGAAGGCGTGGAACTGGCGATCCGTTCGGCATCGATCCGCGCGATCAGGGCATTGAGCGGCATGCCTTCGCGCCCGGCCTCGCGGCGCAACCAGTCCCAGAACAGCGGTTCGAGACTGATCGAGGTCTTGTGCCCGGCAATCTCGACCGAGTGTTTGACCGGAGGATGATAGGGGACCGCAGAAGGATCAGGATCTGTCATGACAGGTCCGGTTCTGGGCCGAACCGGGCCGAAACGCAAATGCGCCCCGACCCGTGCCGACCGGTCCCGGCAATCAGTACATGTGCTGGCCACCGTTGATCGACATCGTCGATCCGGTGACAAAGCCGCCTTCTTCCGACGTCAGGAAAACCACGCCCCGCGCGATTTCACTGGCCTGTCCCAGACGACCGACCGGAATGCGGGAGATGATCTTGTCGAGCACCGCCGGGGGCACGGCGGCCACCATGTCGGTGTCGATATAGCCGGGCGCGATGGCATTGGCCGTCACGCCATACTTGGCGCCTTCCTGGGCCAGCGCCTTGGTGAAGCCGTGAATGCCCGACTTGGCCGCGGCATAGTTCACCTGACCATACTGGCCGGCCTGACCGTTGATCGAGCCGATGTTGACGATCCGGCCCCAGCCGCGCTCGCGCATGCCCGGAAACGTGGCCTTGGCCATGTTGAAGCATCCGCCCAGATTGATGCGCATGACCTCGTTCCAGTCATCGAAGGTCATCTTGTGGAGCACGCCATCGCGGGTGATGCCCGCGTTGTTGACCACGATGTCGATCGGGCCGACTTCGGCGGCAACCCGCGCGCAGCCTTCCTGCGATGCCTCGAAATCGCCGACGTCCCAGCGATAGGTCTTGATTCCCGTGCGTTCGGCGAAAGCCTGCGCCTTCTCTTCGTTGCCTGCATAGTTCGCGACGACGGTTCGCCCTTGTTCCTGGAGGGCAAGGCAAATCGCTTCGCCAATACCCCGAGTTCCGCCTGTCACGATGGCCACTCGCGTCATTCCTGGTACTCCCGTTCTCACCAGCTTCGATGGCCCTAGGCTAGGATTATGAAACGCTTGCGGCAACCCGCCTGCGTCGCAATTGATAAATTTCCCAAACTGGAATTGATAAAGACCGGAAAGGCTTTGGAACCGGCGAGTCGCGGGCTTTCGGTCAAGAAAAAGGCCCGCCAGAGCGAGCCTTGTTTCAACCGAATCGGACCAGGATTTTGCTTAAAAACAAAAATACCTAGAATCGGAACTGCGTCCCCAAGTAGACAGCCTGGCTGTCCTGCTTGCCATCGGTCAGCGGACGCAGGCGATCCCGTTCCGACGAATAGCGGATGCCCGCCGT
>Ga0075011_10002011_pt1 | contig 11053 bp, 11 predicted proteins | sample TARM_MetaG_T_14_FD_72354 | JGI IMG/M metagenome (GOLD analysis project Ga0075011, IMG submission 72354) | Freshwater microbial communities from Pennsylvania, USA, analyzing microbe dynamics in response to fracking - TARM_MetaG_T_14 | ecosystem: Environmental > Aquatic > Freshwater > River...
GAGCATGAGTCCCATAAATTTTTCCTTCCTTGCCGAGCAAAACAGGATCGCGTTGCGCGAGCACGCGATCCTGTTTTGCTCGGTGAATGGCGAGTTACTTATTGAACTTCGTGAACTTTGCGCCCTTCAGGACGCTTCATTTCTGATTCCCGTAAATGCCGCCTGCGACACCGCCCAGCGCGCCGCCTATCAGGGCGCCTGCTCCGAGGGAGCCTCCCGTCAGGGCGCTGATTCCAAGGCCTGCACCGGCTCCGATGGCACCGCCGGACAAGGCTCCCTGCTGCGTGCGGGACATGTTTGTGCAGGCGGAAGCGCTCAGAAACACCAGTATCATGAGAGAGAGAAGTAATTTTTGCATATCCATTTCCTTAGTTTTTCAAGTTGGGTTTGATCAGTTCATGCCACAGTACATCAAATACAAGCCTGCTTTCCTTGTCAGGATTTGATTCATAGTATGTGTCCAGCTTTGAAGCCATTTCCGCCCAACTCATGTTGTCAAAAACCTCGATCCAGCCCTTGATAAACTTGGACGGCTCTTCCGTGCGTTTCGCCCGCATCTGGTATTCAAGGGCGATGGCTGTTCCTGCCCCGAATAAGAACGCCTTTTTTTCCGGATCGGTTGACTTCATCCATACGTATCCATCGACATCTGGCGAAGGACTAACTGTTGTGCTCTGGGCAAAGCAGCTAGTTGTGCCTGTAAAGAGAAATCCTACAAGCAAGAAAATGGAAAGGTATCTCAAAATTTTCATGTCCCCCCTCTTTTGTTATTTGTTTGGCATTCAGGGCCATGAGCAATAAGTGTTCCGTTGAATCCTGATAATTTTATTTAATAATATGTTGAATTTGTTGTAAATTTTCGAAATGAAAATGTCGCGCGCAAATCGCTTCAGTTCATCCACCATATGATGGATTTATCGGCAATATATGACAGTTTGTCCGCCATGGGCACATCAATGGATGCGTATTCCCTTCGTCAAGGGATTATGATCTTTAGAGAGTAGGATGCGGGCGGGCATTGGAAATGAGCCAAAGAAAATCGTCACATTGGCGCAGGTGTCATATATGACAATTTGTCCTTGTTGGCTGAAGCGCCGATGATCATCGTGTTCCACGGATGTCTTGCTGATGCAGTCGCAAGCCGGGGAGGATGAAGTTCAGGGCGATATGACGAAGAGAGGTGGGGCAATCGAATTGGCCCGACGGCCGTCAGGCCAGATGCCTGGCCAGCGCTGGCCTGAGTGAGAGCGTGCTGGGCGGGTTACGTGTTGCTCCGATGAACTCCGAGCTTTCTCATGCGGGCGCGAAGCGTGCTTGGTTTGATGTTGAGGATGGCCGCAGCGCCGTATTTTCCTTCAACACGCCAATTTGTCTCCTGGAGCACATGGCAGATGTGGTCGCGTTCAATATCCGCGAGCGCCTTCGAGCCGGATGTCTTGATGGCCTTGATCGGCGTCTCGAAATGATCCAGAATCAGCAACGAAGACCCGGGGCTGATTATTATCGCGCGTTCGATCACGCTCTCCAGTTCTCGCACATTGCCGGGCCAGTCGTAATTTTCCAGCGCCTTGAGGGTTTCCTTGGGAATGGTCTCGATCTTTTTGCCGATCTTCTTGTTGAACTTGGCGACGAAAAAATCGACGAACAGGCGGATGTCTTCCTTGCGGGCACTGAGCGGCGGGATAGTGATGGGGAAGACATTGAGCCTGTAATAGAGATCCTCGCGGAAGTTGCCCTTTTTGATTTCCTCTCGAAGGTTGCGGTTGCTGGCCGCGATGATCCGCACGTCGACCTTGATGGTGCCGGGGCTTCCGAGTCGCTCGAACTCGCCGTCCTGAATCACCCGCAAGAGTTTGACCTGCAAATCTATCGGCATCTCGCCGATTTCGTCCAAAAAGATGGTTCCTCCGTCGGCCAGCTCGAAGCGCCCCATCTGCCGGGCGCTGGCTCCGGTGAAGGCTCCCTTTTCCCGCCCGAAGAGTTCGCTTTCTATGAGGGTTGCCGGCAACGCCGAGCAGTTGATGGAGACCATCGGTCGATCCTTGCGGGGACTCCGGGCATGGATGGCCCGCGCCACGACGCCCTTGCCGCATCCTGTCTCGCCTTGGAGGAGCACGGTCGTATTCTGGGGTGCAATCAGCTCGATCTTGTCGAAAACTTGTGAGATGGCGCTGCTCTGGCCTATGATCTCCCCAAAGTTGAAATTTCGGGCAACCTCGTGTTGCAAATAGATGTTCTCGGCCAGGAGGCGGTCCTTGAGGTTCTTGTTTTCCTTTAACGCCAGGCGCAGGGATTCTTCCGTTTCTTTGTGCATGGCGATTTCCTGCACAAGACGCTCGTTGGTCAGAAGCAATTCCTGTGTTCGATCCTCGATCTTCTGCTCAAGCAGGTTATGAGCGTTTTGCAGAGCTGTCTTGAGCTGGATCTGTTCTGTCACGTCAACGATTATGGACCGAATGACGCCGTGTATTCCTTCAATCGGATCCTTGGCGATGCTCCGCATGCGGGCCAGGAACTTTTCCCCGTCCGATTTCTGCAGCCAGAGTTCGCAAATGTCGTCTCCTTCTCTGCGCAAAACATCCGCGCAGTGCTTTGAAAAAAGCTCCCGTCCATCCGCGTCGGCAATCCACAGGCTCATGGGCATGTGGAACAGGCGCTGACGTTCAATACCAAGCAGCCGTGCGCCCGGTAGGTTGGCGCTACTTACCAGTCCCTGCGAGTCAAAGGAAAAATAGCCCGAAGGGGCGAAGTCATAAAGGTCGGAGAAGGCATCGTGCGATATCTCAAGCGCGTCCTGAGCCTGGCGCAGTTCTTCGTTTTGTATCTCCAGTTCGAGTTGGTGAACTTCAAGGTCCCGCACGAGTTGTTTCATCTCGATTTCGGGCAGAGTGGGACGAATTCCGGCGTTTTCGACGAGCAATTGTTCATCCGCGTGCTGTGTCAGAGCGGAATCGGCTTTTTTCTTTTTTTTGAGCGCGGTCATGATGACACTCCTTTACCAAAGCCTTAACTGTTCATTTTATTCGCACAGTATCTCTTAAGTTCATTGGCGGAGGTGGTGCTCGTAAAGTTCATGACCAGGCCTGCGAGGACATCGCTCATGGTACTTTCCCGCCCTGTCGCTGAAGCCGGGGTGTACCCCATATATTCGTGCCAGTCCGGTAGCCATATCCGTTCTCCACGAAAAAAAGGTCCCGCCGTCCAGAAGAAACATCAATAGTGAATAGCGGCGGATAGAGGCCTTAACGGGCCTTGTCAATGACGTTCTTATCCATGCCGGTGGCAAGGATTCGCAGCTTGAATTTTCTTTATAAAATCTTGCCTGTGCATACTCGTGCCTTTTTCCAGAGTGCCCCAACGTTGTTTTGTGATAACCTGAAGGAGATGAATCTTACTCAGCTGGTTCAAGGTTCGATTCCTTGTTGGCCCACTAGAAATAGCACGGAGTTACTGAAAACAATCAGTAGCTCCGTTTTTTCATGGTGGGACTCTGGGTGGGACTTTTCGAAAACCTCTTTGCCGGGGAAGGCAAATTTATTGGTCACGCAATGCTCGTTGGAGGGGCCAGGCTGGAAGCTATTGCACGCCGCCCTTCCCAACTTCTCGGTCACCCGCTCCAGCGCCTTCTTGAGTTCTGCGAAGATTGAAATCGATGCTGCGGGGAGACGCCAGGCTTACCGTAAGAGTTGTGCCGGATTCTTGGCCTGTCTCCATCAGGATGTTGCCGCCCATTGTCGTCGTTATGAGCTTGGCTGAATACGTTCCCAGTCCGGTGCCATGAGCCTTGCCGCTGGTCACATATTTTTCAAAGAATTTTGAACGAATATTTTGAGGGACAACACCTGAGTTGTGGATTCGGACATGCGCCAGTTCATCTTGGTCAAGGGATATCGAGACCACACCGCTGACTGGGGAGGCTTCGATGGCGTTGAGAAGGAGGTTTGAGAAAAGTGAATAGCACAGCGTCGGTTCGGCCGCGACCCAAAAGCTGTCTTGCGGCAAGACAAGAAGGCCCTTAAATACAACGCGAATAAAAACTTTTTTGGAGCGAACCCGTTCGGACAAATCTGCCAGGATGTCCCGAAATGTATCGAGTAGATCCACTGGTTCCGGACTGAATACGAAAGTACCTTGCTCCATCTTGTAGAGGTTAAGCGACAACCGGATCATGCCCAGCATTCTGTTTCCCGCTTTGGAGATCATTCCTAGGTATTGCTTTTGCTCCTCGGTCAGGTTGGGGTCTTCACTGAGTATTTGAGGTAAGGAAATTATGGGATTGAGTGGCGTAATGAGGTCGTGTTGGAGAATGCGGCCAACATCGTCCTTGATTTGTTCCATCTGTTTGCGTTCCGTGATGTCACGTAACGATACAAGTGTGGCGGGTGAATTTTCCCAGGTTATAGATGTCTGTCGGACTTCGACACAAATCCGTTCTTGTATTGATCGAAAGCAAAACTCATTCTCCTGACTGAGGTCCAGAGGAAATACCGCGCCGATGGATTCGTTGGTGGATAGACCCAGGATATTCTCCGCAGCTGGATTGAAAAAGAGGATCTGGTTGCTGGCGCTGAGTAGAACCTGTGCATCAGGATTGAAAGTGACCAGATCTCGGAACCTTTTTTCCTGGTTTTGCAGTGCCTGATTTTTAATCGATAGTTCTCGCTGCATGTTGGCCAGCTCATTGTTGAGCTTCATGTAGTCTTCCAGCAGCTCTTGGTCCACCGCACTGAGGTGCTTACGCGTGGATTGTGTGACCTTTTTCTGGGCATCACGCAGCTCTCGCGCCTGTTCATTGATCATGGCCATGAACTCGTCGTAGATGAGGAAGATCTGTTGAGGCGATTGCACTGCAAGCAGGAATATCCGCCCATGTCTGGCGATGCCGATCAAAGAAAAAGCGAAACCCTGGCCTTTTTTGAGCAAAATGAGTTCACTTCGCATCGAATGACCCTGCTTAAGGGTCTCATCAATAAATCTGCTGTACGACGTTCGAAATTCGTCCTGCGTCATTGCGCCGATGTCCGGAAAAGTTTCACCGTCCCCGAAAAACTTCTTCGAGTCGCTTAAAATCTCAACGACGGCGCCGGTTTCGTCACAGACGACCGCCCAGGCATGGTCCCGGTTAACTTGACGCAACATTTTCCGCCTCAGGCTCAAACAGCTTGTCCGCGACCTTGATGGCAAGGCAGGCATCAGGCGCCGTGGCGTCCGCACCTACGACGGTCGAGAGATCGGGATTGATGATAAAGGGCAACCCGCCAACCATGATCTTTGGTATCTTGTCTTCGGAAAATCCCTGGATGGCCCGGATCAGATCGCGTATCTGCGGCACCCCAAAGGACATAGTCGCTGACAGGCAGAGAAGGTCTGGCTTGCGAGAACGAATAGCGCCGAGCAGGCTTTCCTGTGGTGTGATGGCTCCCAGAAAATAAGTATCCCAACCCTCGAATTCAAAAAAATCGCAGACCATGCGCATTCCCAGTTCATGCAATTCGCTGCCGAGACAACAGCCGATCATGCTGCGCGAGTTGCTCCTCTGGTTGAGGGCATGGGGAAAAAGTCTGGCCATGAGCACCTGGGTAGCAGCGGTGACGTAATGTTCCGTGGCCACATCAATCTCGTCCATCTGCCAGAGGCGGCCGAGTTCGTACATGACAGGTTGCAGTACGTCGATATAGACGGTGGTCACGGGAAGTCCTGCTTCGACCGGATCGAGGATCGCCTGCAGGGCTTTGTGCCTCTGCCCTTTGAGCAGAAGGTCGAGATACGTGTTCCCCAGAAGGGAAAAATCTTGGGAAATCGAAGGATTAGCCATGGCTGCCATCCTTGCCTGCCAATTCTTCAAACACTGAAAGCTCTGTCTCGCTCAAGCGGGCAAAAGTCTCAATGTTGGCGTGCAGCCATTCGTAATATGGTCCGAATTCGTGGTAGTGGGCATCTCCCAGTTGTTGGCGCAGAATTGTCATGGCCTCGGGGAGCATGACCTTCCAGTACTGTACGCTGAAACCGCGCGCCCTGTATGTGCGAAAAACCCAGATGACTGTTTCCACAAAAGACTTGGGATCGTATAGTGCGGCGAGGGAGTTCATGTAACGAAAATGGTTTATGTGGTTCATTTCCATGATACTCATGTTTCCTACGCCAATCAGATCTTCCAAATCAGGGCGGTTTTTCAATGATGCGGTGAGTTCCGCCGCGCAAAGCTCCAACTTTCCTTCCAGATTTCCGGAAATTGAAGTCGCTCGTGTGGCCAAGACTTTTGCTGATTCCAATAACTGATTTTTATCCACGCTTATGTTACCTCATACCAGTCTGTAGGATTTTTTTGTGTGTATACATAAAAGTAAAAATTTGTAATGTACAGAGAGCGGCTACAAATATTACTATCGATTTGCGACTTATTAAAAATTGCAAATGAGCGTGAAAGCAGAAGAAAAGTGATTTTCAGTCAGTTCTGTCTTGGAAAGATCGCCCGGATTTTGAGCTTTAAGAGACAAGAGGATATTCAGTATTGTCATTTTTGCAACATCGTTGGCCATGCGAGCGCTAAATGCTATTGTGAATGCATGGAGCATTGAAAACGAAAGTGTCCTCTTGACGACGGGACTGCTTCCTGACTCCTAGAATAGGATTTTTAATGGATAAAAGATAGCCGACTTTCGGTGTCAGGAAATAGTTTCTAACAAGCTTTTTTTATTGAAAATATAGCCAAAATCGCCATTGAAAATGCGCACTTTGATTCCTTGTTGGCCCACCACAGATAATTCAGGCTGCACCATTTCTGGCGTGGCTTTTTTTTCATGGGCCACCATTTCCTTTGCATTCCATGCCAAAGGGGCTTATGGCTCACATCTCTCGCGTGAGCAGACTTGAGCCTTGAAGCCTTGCGGACCCCGTCCGGCAACGGTTCGTCATCATCTCGTCTTGGAGATTTTCCATTCTTCCGGCACGTCCGGCCTTCGATTGTTCATCACGCCAGTCGTTGATTTTCCTCCAACCACAGGACCATTTGTGGATTTTTCCTCTTTTTCTTTTGACCAGCGTTTGAACGTTGGCATCCGTGACTGCGGCTATGTTTCCCCCACCCCCATTCAGATTCAGGCCATTCCGCCTGTGCTCGACGGCAAGGATGTCCTCGGCCTGGCCCAGACCGGCACCGGCAAGACTGCGGCCTTCGCGCTGCCCCTTTTGCAGCGCATGATCAATAACGGAATTTCCGTGCGCGGACCCGTGCGCGTGCTTGTGCTGGCCCCGACCCGCGAGCTTGCCCTGCAGATCCATGAAACGTTTATTTCCCTCGGCAAGCAGACGGGCATCCGTTCCGCCGCCGTATTCGGCGGAGTGGGCGAAACCCCGCAGGTCAAGGCCGCCGGCCAGGCAAGCGTGCTGGTGGCGTGTCCCGGACGTCTGCTCGACCTTGTCAATCGGGGTCTGGTGGATCTGTCCCACGTGCACGCCCTGGTGCTCGACGAGGCCGACCGCATGTTCGATATGGGCTTTTTGCCGGATCTGCGTCGGATCATGGCCAAATTGCCGGCCAAACGGCAGAATCTGCTGTTTTCCGCAACCATGCCCCCAGAGATTCGCAAGATCGCCGATCAGGTATTGGTGCAGCCTGCGGTGGTGCAGGTCTCCAACACTGCTCCGCCCGAAAAGATTCAGCATACGCTGTACCCGGTTTCGGCCGGACAGAAGATGGCTCTGCTTGAGAGCTATCTGGGCCGCACTCCGCATGACTGCGTGCTGATTTTTACCCGCACCAAGCATCGCGCCAAGAGTCTGGCCCGCAAGCTGGAGCAGAAAGGGATGCTTGCGACATCCTTGCAGGGCAATCTGTCCCAGAACCGCAGGCAGGAAGCACTGGATGGTTTTCGCAGCGGCAAATACCGGATCATGGTTGCCACGGACATTGCGGCGCGCGGCATCGACTGCGTGCGCATCTCCCATGTCGTCAATTTCGATCTGCCGGACACGGCTGAAAGCTACACCCATCGCATCGGCCGCACCGGCCGTGCCGACAAGAGCGGTCAGGCCATAACCCTGGTCACTCCGGAAGATTCCGCCCAGATCAACGCCATCGAGCGCATCCTGGGTGGACGTCTGGAGCGGGTGCGCCTGGAAGGGTTCGCGTATTCTTCCGGGGGCGACGAAGCTTCTTTTGAAGAACCGCGTCCGGCCCGTGCCCCCGGTAGAGGGGCGGGGCGTAACGCGCCTGCGGGCAGATCCGCGCGTCCCGCGACGCGAAGCGCCTCCGATTCGCGCACCCCCTCGGGACGTTCCGGTCAGTCGCGCCGCTCAAGCACGGTGCGGGGCGTTTTCGGCATGGCCGCAGCCGCGTCCTGATTCCGCCCAGATCATCGCCTGGCCGGAGGTATTTCCGGTCAAATCAAAACCCCCTGCTCGCAGCCGCGCGCAGGGGGTTTTGATTTTCATCGATAAGGGACCGGGGCTGCCTAACGGGATGGAGGCGGTGGCAGAGCGGCTGGGGGAGTGTACGTGTCGTTGGTGAGAGGATTGACGGACAAAGGGCTGCTCTCTCTCGTGCTCCCGTTTACGTCCTGGGGAGTGCGCGTGGGGTCGTTGAAGAGCAGGATGCTGACCCTGCGGTTGCGGGGATCTTCCGGGTTGTCGAGGACGAGCGGCTGGGTGGCCGCATATCCGGCCACGCGGACCATGCGTCTGGGGTCCAGCCCGAATTCCTCCAGGATGACACGCGCCGAGGAGGCGCGGTCCGTGGAAAGTTCCCAGTTGGTGTAGCGGGAGCGGGGGCCGCCCAGGGGCACGGCGTCGGTGTGGCCTTCAACGGCGATCTGGTTGGGCAGGTCTCGCACGGTATCGGCGATGACGCGGAGCACGTTGCGGGCGTCTCCGGTCAGCTGCGCGCTGGCCGAGTCGAAAAAGGGGTTCCCCTCGCCGTAGAGCATCTGGATGCGCACGCCGTTGTCGAAGGTGTCGACGATGAGCTCGTCCTTGTATTCCTTCAAACGTTCTTCGATCATCTTGGCCATGGCTTCCTTGAGCAGTTCCTCCTGGGATTTGCCCTCGGCGAACATGCCGGTCGTTCCTTCGATGATGAGCGGCTTGAGCTGCGGATCAGCCGCACTCTGCCCGCCGGGGCCGACGCTCATGGACGGAGGCGGACCGTCGATGAGCGAAAATTCCTTGAAATAGATAGAGAGCTGCTCCTTCTTCTCTTCACTGACGTTGTTCAGGAGCCACATCAGGAGAAAAAAGGCCATCATCGCGGTCACGAAGTCGGCATAGGCGATCTTCCAGGCACCTCCGTGGTGCCCGCCGTGTCCGCCCTTTTTTACTTTCTTGATGATGACGGCTTTTTTTTCAGCCATGAGCTCTGTCCCTGTTTGGCCTTTGTCGAGTTATTTCTTGCGCACGGCGCTTTCAAGTTCTTCGAAAGTGGGGCGGGCCGAACTGGGTACGGCCCGACGCGCGGCTTCCAGGGCCAGGGCCGGAGCCCAGCCCAGGGCGAAGGACATGATGGCGGTCTTGGCAACGTTCATGAGCGTGTGCTGGTCGCGGATCTGGTGTTCGATGTTGGACGCGAACGGAGCGACATAACCGTAGGCCAGGAGAATGCCGAGGAATGTTCCGACCAGGGCCGCGCCGATGTGTTTGCCCAGAATTTCCGGGGGTTCGTTGATGGCACCCATGGTGATGACGACGCCGAGTACGCAGGCCACGATGCCGAGCGCCGGGAGGGAGTCGGCGAGCTTGGAGATGGTGCCTGCGGCGATGGACTCTTCCTCGTGATGCGTGTCGATGTCGATGTCCATGAGAGTCTCGAACTCGTGCGGTTCCATGCCGGCCATGGCGTAGGTCTTCACGTTGTCGCAGATGAAGTCGAGCACATGGTGGTTTTTGATGACAAAGGGGTAGGGCGTGAAGATGCTGCTCTCCATGGGCTTGTTGGCATGGCTTTCAAGAGCGATGATGCCTTCGTGCTTGGCCAGGGTCAGCAGGTCATAGAGCGCCCGCAGGAGTTGCAGATACTCGTCTTTTCCCGGGGCCTTGGCCGTGAACACGCTGGTGAAGCCCTTGATGGTGAGCTTGATGACCTTCAGCGGCGAGGCGATGAGAAAGGTGCCGATCGCCGCGCCGACAATGGTGACAACTTCCGCGGGCTGCCACAGAACGCTGAAGTTGCCGTGGGCCATGGCATAGCCACCAGCGACACAGGCAGTAACAACCAGTAATCCTATGATCGCAAACATTGCGTTGTAATCCGCTCCTGTCTTTGAATTGGAATTCGTCCCGGATGGTGCCGGCGGAGCAACGCCGTGACACGAGTTTAGACACCTATCGGAAAAGAACTGAAACGTCTAATGCCAAAGCCGCCCCCTGCCCTGAGGGAACTGGGCGCGCATCGGCGCAGGGGCTTGGGGTTCCGTTCGTTTACCAGGTCTGCGCCCGGATGGCGTCGGCCCTTTGCCGGTACATGGAAGACGAGCCTTCGTCGCCTGCGTCTTTCAAGGTAATGGCCAGGGCCTCCAGGGTGTCGGCTACGGCCGGTGCCGACATGCCGTAGAGCCGCTCTCGCATGGCCAGGGCTCGCATGAAGACGCTTTTTGCCTGGTCCAGATTGCCGAGTTTGCGCTCGACCACGCCGAGATTATGCAGGAGCTGGGCCACGTCGCCGTGATCCCGGTTCAGGTTGGCTTCGCTGATGGCCAGCGCGTTTTCGTACAGCGGCTTGGCCTCGGCAAAGCGCCCTTGGGCATAATGAACCGAGGCCAGATTGCCAAGGGAAATTGCGATGTCGATATGATCCGCAGGCAACGCTTGTTCCTGTAGGAGCAGCACGCGGCCGTAAATTTCTCGGGCTTCCTCAAAGCGGCCTTGAGTCCGCATCAGGTTGCCCAGAGCCGTCAAGGGGTGGGCCATGCGGACGCTGCCCGGGCCGTATGCAAGCTCACCGATGGCCACGGCCCGGCGGGCCAACGGTTCGGCGTCGGCGACCATGGCCTGGGCCATGAATACCTCTACCAGGCTGCTGAGCGTCGTGATGAGCCAGGGATGATTCGGTCCCAGGGCTTTT
>Ga0075011_10002012_pt1 | contig 11053 bp, 6 predicted proteins | sample TARM_MetaG_T_14_FD_72354 | JGI IMG/M metagenome (GOLD analysis project Ga0075011, IMG submission 72354) | Freshwater microbial communities from Pennsylvania, USA, analyzing microbe dynamics in response to fracking - TARM_MetaG_T_14 | ecosystem: Environmental > Aquatic > Freshwater > River...
GATTAGAAAAGGCGTGGAGACCGCCTTTTCTATGATAACGGCTAAGTTTGGTAAAGTAATTAAGGCAACAAGCATTGGTGGCTTCTTAACGAAGCTCAAACTGTTTCTTACCGCTTATAGCATTGATTGCTTTTTGAAGCTAGGTGAGGAGAAACAGAAGCTGGTTTTTAACTAGCAATTTGGGTTAAATTTATAGTGAAAATAAAAACTCTTTATGCTATTCTTTTGCGGTAAAACACCGAGTATTAGGAGGGCAAAATGGGCAGCAAGTATGTGTACAGTTTTGAAGAGGGCAGCGCTGATTTAAAAGAGTTACTAGGCGGAAAAGGTGCCAATCTAGCGGTCATGACGAGGCTGGGGATCCCCGTTCCTCCTGGTTTTACCATCACCACGGAGGCTTGCCAAGCGTACTACAAGGGCGACACAAAGGCCATCTCCGCTTCCATCGTGGCAGAATACACCCAGCATCTAGGCAAACTCGAAGCAACAATGGGCAAGAAGCTAGGAGATGACAAAGACCCCTTGCTCGTTTCTGTTCGTTCAGGCGGTGCCATTTCCATGCCGGGCATGATGGACACCATTTTAAATCTAGGGCTAAACAGCACATCCGTCCTTGGGCTCATCGAACAAACCTCCAACCCAAGATTTGCCTACGATTCGTACCGTAGGTTTGTGATGATGTTTGGCGAGGTGGTCATGGGTGTGCCCTCCCATCTTTTTGAGGCGGCGCTAGAGCGGATCAAAAATGAAAAAAACGTTACCTTGGACACAGAGCTTAATGCGGAGGATTTTAAAAAACTTGTAGGCGAGTTTGAGGAAATTATCCAAAAGCACACCAACCAACCTTTCCCCCAGTCGCCCATGGTTCAGCTAGAGATGTCCATCGAGGCTATTTTTAAGTCTTGGAACAACAGCCGCGCTATTTTGTACCGCGAGCTAAACAATCTCAAAAGCCTTTCAGGCACAGCCGCGACGGTGCAAGCCATGGTCTTTGGCAACAAAGGAGAGACATCGGGGACGGGCGTATGTTTTAGCAGAAATCCCTCCACTGGTGAAAACGTCTTTTACGGTGAATACCTCATGAACGCCCAAGGCGAAGACGTGGTTGCGGGCACAAGAACGCCACTGAGCATTGAGGCGTTAAGCCATCAGAACAAGGCACTTTATGAAGAGTTGGTTGGCTACAAAGACAAGCTAGAGAAACACACCACCGACATGCAAGACATAGAGTTTACCATCGAAGAGGGCAAGTTGTGGATGTTGCAAACCAGAAGCGGCAAAAGAACCGCGGCCGCGGCCGTGAGAATCGCAGTAGAGATGGCAAAAGAGGGCTTGATCGATGAAAAGCAAGCGGTTTTAAGGGTAGACCCCGCACAGCTTGACCAGTTGTTGCACAAACAGCTTGACCCCGAAGCCACCAAAGCCGCAACGGTTTTGGGTAAAGGGTTGCCCGCCTCTCCAGGGGCTGCGGTAGGTAAAATCGTATTTGACGCGGAAGAAGCCCACAGGAGAAACGAAGCGGGTGAAAAGGTCATCTTGGTGAGGGTGGAAACGTCTCCTGAGGATTTGATTGGGATGAACGCGGCGCAGGGCATTTTGACCACCAGGGGCGGCATGACATCCCACGCTGCCGTGGTAGCTAGGGGCATGGGCAAGTGCTGTGTCGCAGGCTGCAGTGACGCGCTCATCAATGAAGAGAAAAAAACACTCACCATGAAGGGCAAAACCCTTAACGATGGAGAGTACATCACCCTTGATGGCTCTATGGGTGTCGTTTATGAGGGGCGGGTTGCGACCATTGAGCCAGAACTTTCGGGTTATTTTGGTGAGCTAATGACCATGGCCGATAAGTTTAGAACGCTACTGGTCAAAACCAATGCCGACAACCCAAAAGACGCACTAACTGCCATTAAATTTGGGGCGCAGGGCATCGGCTTGTGCCGTACGGAACACATGTTTTTTGACGCTTCAAGAATCCAAGCGGTGCGAGAGATGATTGTGGCTAAAGATACCCAAAGCAGAGTTAAAGCACTCGATAAACTCTTGCCCTACCAAGAAAAAGATTTCCAAGAAATCTTTGAAGTCCTTAAGGGAAAACCCGCCATCATTCGCCTCTTGGACCCGCCCTTGCATGAGTTTTTACCAAAAGATGAGGCAGACATTAGGGAGGTTGCCAAAGAAGTTGGGGTTACTAAGGAAGAGCTTGAGCAGACCATTAGCAGCCTGCATGAGTTTAACCCCATGCTTGGGTTTAGGGGGTGCCGCCTTGGTGTGGTTTATCCTGAAATCTCCCAAATGCAAGTCAGAGCCATTTTTCAAGCAGCCCTCAAAGTTCCCCACTGCGAGCCGTGGATTGAGATCCCTTTGGTGGGGCATTTAAAAGAGTATCTTTTTCTAAAAGAGGCCATCGAGAAAGTGGCTATGGAAGTTGGCGCTAAGGGTAGAGTTGCGTATAAAATTGGTACGATGATTGAGGTGCCTAGAGCTGCTTTGACTGCTGATGAACTAGCACCCCACTGTGATTTTTTTAGCTTTGGAACCAATGACTTGACCCAAATGTGCTGCGGATTTTCCAGAGACGATGCAGACTCTTTTTTAAAGCACTATGTCAGTAAGGGCATTTACGAGAAAGACCCATTCCAAAGCTTGGATCAAAGCGGTGTAGGCAGGCTGATGGAGATTTGCGTCACCCAAGCAAGAGCGGTGAACCCCGCCCTTCACATAGGCATTTGCGGTGAACACGGCGGCGACCCTGCGTCGGTTGAGTTTTGTCACAGCCTTGGACTAGATGAAGTTTCTTGCTCGCCTTACCGCGTGCCTATCGCAAGATTGGCCGCGGCGCACGGGGCGATTAAAGCTTTAAAGTAGGGTTGATGGGCTTACATGTAAGCCCATCACTACACATTTTCTAGTGCTTTTTCCACTAGCGCATTGACCACGCTAGGGTTGGCTTTGCCACCCGTGGCTTTGAGGGTTTGGCCTACAAAAAAGCCTAAAAGTTTTGTGTTGCCCGCTTTGTATTTGGCGACGTTTTTGGGATTTTTGGCGATGATGTCATCGATGATGGGCGCAATCTGCGCGGGGTCGCTGATTTGCGTGAGGCCCTTGGCTTCGACGATGGCTTTTGGGTTTTCCCCTGTTTTTACCATTTGCTCAAACACTTGCTTAGAGATGCTGCTTGAAATCACTCTCTCGTCCACAAGCTTGGCTAGTTCCGCCACGTCTTTGGCGCCAAATGTGAGCACTCCTGCTTGTTTAAGCTCCCTTGCCACGTCGTTTGCTACGATATTGGCGATGCCTACAGGACTTTTGAACACCAAAAGCGCCTCTTCGTAAAACGCACTAAGCACTTCGTCACGAGCGAGGGTATTGGCTATCTCGGCGTTGAGTCCAAGAGTGCTAGTGTAGTACTCAAACCGCTCTTGCTCCTGTGCGTTCATGGGGGCTATTTCCCCTTCTACATGGACTTTTTTTGCCTCAGGTTTTGGCGTGCTTGCCACAGGTTCACTTTTTTTGTTCCACGAATCTTTAAGCCCAACGATTTTATTAAACACAGGCTTTGCATCGGTGTAGTCGATGGGGTCGGCGTAAAAATACCCCTGCCGTTCAAACTGAAAACGCTCATCAGGTTTTTGGGTCACGACGGCGGGTTCCACAAAAGCACGGGGGATGACATGTAAAGAGTCTGGGTTCAAATCCTCCAAGCCCTCAGGCGCATCTACCTTGTACAGCCGCTCATACAGTCGCACTTCTACCTCTTTGGCGTGACGTGCGCTCACCCAGTGGATGGCGCTTTTGACCTTGATGCCGCTGGTGTCAGCGCCGCTTTTAGACTCGGGGTGGTAGGTTGCTTTGATTTCTACGATGTTGCCGTTTGCATCTTTGACTACCTCTTTACATGTAAGGATGTAGGCGTGTTTGAGGCGCACGGGCTGGTCGGGTGTGAGGCGGAAGTATCCGCTGGGTGGGTTTTCACTAAAATCGTCCCGCTCGATGTAGATTTCTTTGGAAAAAGGGAGTTTGCGTGAACCAACTTTAGGCACATCATGGGGGTAGTAAGAGGCGTCAATCTCCTCCTCCCCTTCGTAGTTTTCGATGGTGATTTTGAGTGGGTCAAGCACGCACATCACGCGGGGGACTTTGGTGTTCAGGTCGTCCCTGATGCAAAATTCAAGCTGTGCCACATCGACCATGGAGTTTGCCTTGGCGATGCCAATTTGCTCACAAAAATTGAGGATAGACTCCGCTGTGTAGCCCCTGCGTTTGTACCCCGCGATGGTAGGCAAGCGCGGGTCGTCCCACCCGTTTACATAGCCACCCTTGACCAGTTCAAGCAGTTTACGTTTGCTCATGACCGTGTAGTTCATGCCAAGGCGCGCAAATTCGTGTTGGTAGGGGCGTGGTGGGGTGAGTTCAAGGGCGTCTAGCACCCAGTCGTACAGCTCGCGGTTGTTTTCAAACTCCAAGGTGCAGATGGAGTGGGTTACCCCTTCGATGTAGTCTGACAAGCCGTGGGCGAAGTCGTACATGGGGTAGATGCACCACTCGTCTTCTGTTCTGAAGTGGTGGGCGTGGCGGATGCGGTAGAGTAGGGGGTCACGCATCTTCATGTTGGAAGCATTCATGTCGATTTTGGCCCTTAAGACGTGTGCGCCGTTTTGAAATTCACCTGCCCTCATGCGTGCAAAAAGGTCGAGATTTTCTTCAACACTGCGCTGCGCGTAAACGCTGCGTCGTCCCGCTTCGGTGACGGTTCCACGGTAGGCTTTTATCTCTTCTTCGTTTAGGCTATCCACGTAGGCTTTGCCCATTTTGATGAGCGCAACCGCGTAGTCGTAGAGTTTTGGAAAGTAATCCGACGCATAGCGTACCTCCCCATTCCACGTAAAACCTAGCCATGTTACGGCATCTTTGAGCGCTTCAACATAACGCATGTCTTCAGTAGTGGGGTTGGTGTCGTCCATGCGGAGGTTACAGTGGCCGTTGTAATCGCGCGCGATGCCAAAGTTGATGCAGATAGATTTAGCATGTCCGATGTGGGGAAATCCGTTTGGCTCAGGAGGAAATCTTGTAATCACTTCTTTATACTTGCCGGTTGCTAAGTCCTCTTCCGCGATGGTGCGTAAAAAATCCTTGTTTTCACTCATTGCATAAAACCTTTTTGATTTGTAAAAGGCGTATTTTAGCATGGGCTGGATTAATTCAAAGAAAACTCCCTACATGTAAATCTTCTTGTGTTGTTTCCTTAAGTAAGTTTTCTACATGTAACCAATATAATAAAAACCATTTTCACATTTCACATCCGACAAAAAAAGGGGAGCCTGTGAGGTTGCTTTTCCGTTATGTGTTGGGATTTTTTGGAGTGGGGTTGCTTGCCCTTTCGGGGATGGCTAGGGATTGGGATGAGATTGCCGCTTCGGGCGTGATTCACGTGGGAATGCGTGACCTCTCCTCTCTCGCACGTGATTCAAACAGCAAAGAGTACCCTGGCTTTTTGTACGAGATGGCCGAGGCATTTGCGGCAGAAAATGGCTTGCGCCTAGAGGTGCACATTGTGGACTCTTTTGCCAAATATTGGACAAAAGAGGGCGAGATTCTTACTCAAACAGGCCGTGTTGCCACGCCTGATATTTACAATGCTATTGATTTTGCTGCCGAAGCATTTACTGTGACTTCTTCGCGCCAAAAACTTGTCCATCTTAGCCCTTACATTGAAAATGTTGAACTGTTTTTTGGTACTACTGATGCGCCTTTGCGTGAGTACAAAGACCTCATTGGCAAGCGTGTACTGCTGTATGAGAGCATGAGTTTTTACCCTGTGCTTAAGGCTGAGCTAGAGGCTCGTGGGATTCCTTATGAGATTGTCTATATCCACCAAAAAGAAGACGCTGTTGTTATGTTGACACCCCATGTTGATAAAAAAGAGAAGGTCAATCTTTATCTTTTTCCCGCAAGTGAGACGACTGATGGGAAGCTTGTTTACCACTACATAGCAAAAAAATTTGCTGATGTTAGCATCAACGATAGCCTTGGGATTATTTTTCGCCTCTTTTCAAACAGCTACTATACCCAAAATCTTAGGCCCTATTTTCCTGTTAATGCCACACGCACTGAGCTGGCATGGGGGTCAAGTCACGAGAACAAGGTGCTCAATGAGAAAATAGACGCCTTTATTGAACGCTACAAAAACTCAGGCACTTTTTCTCGTCAGCTAGGGCGCTACACGGGAATGAGCTTTGGAGATTACAAGGCTTTGGTGGAGATGATTGAGTAGCGCATGAATATCGAACGAAAGATTTTTACGGGATTTTTATTTATTTTTACCCTTGTGTTTGTTCTTTCTGCTTGGGCCTATTTTGCGCATTTTGAAACAACCCTTTCTGCGCATCAACGCACCCATGCAGGCGTGGTTAATGGCAATATTTATAATGATTTGAAAAATACGCTTGCCAACAACACTTCTGTGCTTAAAAGCCTTGAAAACGACGGTGATATTGCTCTAGCGTACGATGTCATACCATGGCTTTCGGTGGTGGGTGTGGGGAAAATGAAACGAAATTTTGAGCGTATTTTTAAAAATTATCCTTATATTGGTGAAGTTTCTTTTTTTAAAAACAACACGTTGTTGGTTAGAATAACAAAAGAAGAGCGCCCTCTTGAGGCGGCGTTTTTTGAGGCCATTGTTGATTTTAGTGCAAAAGATTCAAGGGCGCTCTTAAAGACCAATATGACTCTGTTTTTGCAAGATCAGTTGACGCAAAACCGCGTGAAAGGCTTGCGGTACCTTGCTCTAGAAAAAGAAGATGCGATATGGCTCATCACGCCCAAGGGTTATGCACGCTATGGAGGCACTGAACTTAAGGCAGAAAAGGTAATCTCGCTAGGCGAACAAAAACTTGTCTCATCCGCTTGTGTACACATTGAAAACACGGGATATTGCCTCAAAAGCCTCATTTCCCATGAATATTATTACGACGCGCTTAGGTCTTTGGTTGTGCGCATGGTGGCCTTGTATGTCGGGGTGGCTTTGGTGATTTATTTTCTCGCTAAACACCTTTCCATGCTTATCATGCAGCCCATTAAGGCCCTAGAGCATGCCACCAAGCGCTATACAAAAGGAGATTTTTCACCCATTGTACTAGAGGGTGAAGGGGAGATAGCTAGTGCCATTATGGCTTTTAATGCCATGGGGTATCGCATTAAAAATTTTACAACAGAACTTCAAGAAGAGGTAAAACTACGCACCAAAGAGCTCACAAGTGTCAACCAAAAACTCGTTCAACTTGCTTCAACGGATGCACTTACAAGCCTTTACAACCGTGGCAAAATAGACGAACTTATACAAGGTGAGCTAGAGCGCTTTAGGCGCTTTGCGCATCCCTTTTCAATTCTTTTGATTGATTTGGATGACTTTAAGGGCATCAACGATACTCACGGGCACCAAGCGGGAGATATAGTGCTAAAGGAGTTTGCCAAAATTCTCCAAGCCACTACGCGTAAAACAGATAGCATAGGGCGTTGGGGTGGGGAGGAGTTTTTGATTCTCTCTCCTGGAGCAACACTGGGAGGTGCAAAAACTCTTGCCCAAACCATCCTTGAGGTACTTAGACAAAAAACGCTTCAAGACATCGGAACTGTTAGCGCCAGTATTGGTGTGGCCCAATACCGCCAAGGGGAAACCTACAAAGATTTTTTTGCCCGAGTAGACCGCAACCTTTACACCGCCAAAACCACGGGCAAAGACTGCGTGGTCGGTTAAAGCACCACTGCGAGCCCACCGCAAGACGTTTCGCGGTATTTGGGGTTCATGTCTTTGCCTGTTTGGCGCATGGCTTCTACGACTTGGTCAAGGCTCACGCGCGCGGGTGTGTCGTTGCGCGCTAGGGCCATGCTTGCGGCGTTGATGGCTGTTACTGCCGCAAGGCCATTGCGTTCGATGCAGGGAATCTGTACTTGTCCGTTCACAGGGTCGCAGGTGAGTCCCAAGTGGTGCTCCATGGCAATTTCCGCTGCCATCATGACACTTTGAGGGGATGCATCTAGGAAGTCTGCTAAACCTGCTGCGGCCATGGAACTAGCCACCCCCACTTCCCCCTGACAGCCCACTTCCGCGCCAGAAATGGAAGCATTGCGTTTAAACAATCCCCCGATGGCCGAACTGACCAAAAAAAACCGAAGCAAGGCCTCCGCGCTTAGGGGTTCGATGAACTTGTGGATATACATAAGTACCGCAGGGACAATCCCACACGCCCCGTTTGTAGGAGCCGTGACCACCCGTCCGCCGTTGGCATTTTCCTCGGAAACCGCCATGGCAAAGAGGTTTACCCAGTCCATCTGCACCATGAGTGCAGACGTTTTTGGTTTGGGGTTTTGAAGGGCAAGGTAAAGTGTGTGGGCGCGTCTAGTCAGAGCCGTGGGAGCAGGAAGCGCGCCTTCTTGGACCATACCCCGCTCCATGCCTTCTTGCATGGTGTGCCACAACGTATCTACGTATGCATCAATCTCCTCTTGGGCGCGAAAGGCAAGTTCGTTGGCTAACAAACACGCACTTAAAGAACGCTCTTTGCAGTGACCAAGTAAGGCTGAAGCGGTCTCAAAAGGGTAGGGTACAGTAGGTTCGTGGTGGGGTTCTTGGGCGCTGTTTTCTTCTTGGATAAACCCACCGCCTGTGGAGTAGTAGATATTTTGGTAAAGTATTTCATTCTTTGTTTTGGCTATAAAGTGCATACCGTTTTCATGGCGAGGTAAAGGCTCGTTTTCAAAAGAAATAGTAAGAGTAAGAGGGTGGTTGGCATGTGTGATGGTGCCTTTGGCATGCCATGCTTTCACAAGAGATGTGATGGTTTCAACGGGAACATCTTTGGGCAAATACCCACAAAATCCAAGCATGAGAGCCACGTCGCTTAAGTGGCCTTTGCCTGTCGCGCCGAGGGAGCCATGAAGGGAGGCGAAAAGGTCGGTTGTGTGTTCTAAAAATCCTTTTGCTCTTAGGTCATTCATAAAACGTGCAGCGGCAACCATGGGGCCAAAAGTGTGAGAGCTTGAAGGCCCTATGCCAATTTTATACAGGTCAAACAATGAGATATACATGTAATGCCTTTTAAAAGAAAGCACCGCTTTAAGGGTCGGTGTCACAAGAATCATACCATAGGAATTTAAAGAGTTTAGGTTATAATTTTACCTTATGACGCAAAAAGGCATCATGTGATCAAAGTAAAGAAAATTTTTCTCAATCATGGCTTTACGCCGATTGATTCGAGTGTCTTTGAAGAAAATACCCCCATTGGTTTTGACTGTTACATTCAACGCTTTCATGGTTTTGTTGTTTTGGTGGAGAGTGGCACCTTGCTTAGTGGCACCATTTACAAAAAGCTCACGCGCGCCAAAGCCAAAATCTATGTAGAAAATAAGCAGTTCAAACAGTATAAGCAGTATTGCCTTGCCCATGTTAAAAATCCAAACGTGCACATTATCCCTAGTTTAGACGAAGCACTTCATCGTACTCAAGCAGTGTTGGTCGCGCCAAATCTTGTTGCAACCGAGCAACTCAAGGCTATCTACACCAACGCTAAACATCTTTTGGGCGCATGGCTTAGGGAAAATAATGAAAAACAGTTGCCTGTGCAAATGCTTTTGGCTTTAGCAGAAGCCCTTGTGGAGGTTGTCAATGCCCAAAAAACAACCCTTTCTTCCTTTAATATCTTTCTTGATGAGGCACATTCCTTGCCTGCCCATTTAACCAAAGTAGCCTTTTTTGTCTCTATCATCGCTGGGCGTATTGGGCTTGATTTGACCGATCAGCGTGATCTTGTGTTTGCGGCATTTGTGCATGATATTGGGCAAACGGCACTGGATGAAACACTGCTCCAAAAGCCTGGCGCTCTGAGTGAAGAGGAGTTTCGACGCATTCAAACGCACCCTAAAGAGAGTGTATCGCTGTTGCGAAAACATAAAGTACGCACCCGCTCTGTGATTCAAGCTGTCCAAGAACATCATGAACGGTTGGATGGAAGCGGGTATCCGTATCGTTTAAAACAAGAGACACTTAGTCAATTTGGAAAGATTTTGGCAGTGTGTGATGTGTTTGATGCACTGATTACCACAAAGCCTTACCGTCCTGCTTACAGCACGTTTAATGCCCTTCGTCTCATTCAAAGCGAGTATAAAAACAAGCTCGACGTGCGCTATGTCAAGCTTCTTATTAAGCATTTGCAATAAGCGGCGGCAATCCCACACCAAGGCAAAATGCCATGGCTTTTAACAGTTGAATTTCGTGAGGGTTCACCGTACCATCAAACCCTACGCATGCAACCATGGCCTCCAAAAGACGCTGTTTGTATTTGGGTTGTAGTGCTAAAAGCGCCTCTAATGCATGTTCTAATTGCCTAAAATCGAGCTGTGATTCTTTTAGAAGCTCCAATGTGCCAATGTCTAGTTTTTCAAAAGCATGAGCAAAAGCAGACGCTGTTTTGTGGCAGCTTGCGTGGGCAAGCACGCTTAATGCCATTTGCGCGTGAGCTTTACATGTAAGGAGTGTTTTGTGCCCACTTTGGGGTGCTTTACCTTTGAAAGATTGGGTGAGAATGGTGTAAACTGACCATTCAAGGGCGTTGACTTTGCCATCAACTTTGATGAGTGTTTTAAGGGTGTGCTCAAAGGTGTTTTGTTGCGTGGTACTAAGGGTTTTAAGCGCAGGCAAGGAGAGTTCTACTAGTGGCAAAACGTATTCTGCCTCAAGGGTTTCAAGGTGCAAAAGCAGTGTTTTTGCCTCGGGAAGATGGCTAATTTTTTCTTTCAAAAGAGCGTGTTGAGCGAGCCTGATGGCGCTATCTTTGCTTTGTAAAAGGCCATACATCAGCACCTGAGCAAGTAAAGGTTCGTGCGCTGCATTGAGCAAAAGAGGGTCGTAATGGGACAAAAGTGTTTGGGCGTCGTGGAGGTTTTGTTCATGGATTTCTCCTGCTTGGCCTAGGGCGGCCAATACGGCGGCTGTGGCGATGCTTTTGCCGTTTAAATGGGTTTTGGTGCTTTGCTTTGGTGTTTGGGATGAGGG
>Ga0075011_10002013_pt1 | contig 11052 bp, 5 predicted proteins | sample TARM_MetaG_T_14_FD_72354 | JGI IMG/M metagenome (GOLD analysis project Ga0075011, IMG submission 72354) | Freshwater microbial communities from Pennsylvania, USA, analyzing microbe dynamics in response to fracking - TARM_MetaG_T_14 | ecosystem: Environmental > Aquatic > Freshwater > River...
CGCCGGGCCTGGCAGGAGGGACACCAGAAGACCACGCCTTCGCCGGCGCCCTGGTCCGGCCGCACGTCAGGCCCGGACAGCGCTGCCAGCGCGATCGGTGTCCGGCAGCGCGGGCACGGCTTGCGGTGGCGCCCGTGCGCGTACCGGGGGACCGCCCCGAGCCCCTGGCGGCGGCCGATGTCGACGCTGCGCGAGATCAGCCGCGACGCCGTGCGGAGGAGCGCCGAGCGCTCGTCCGGACCGAGCCCTGCCACCGGGGTCCACGGCCACAGGCGACGGGCGAAGAGCGACTCGGCCATCCAGATCGTCCCGATACCCGCCACCACCGTCTGGTCGAGCAGCGCGGCGCACGCGGCGCGCTCGGGTTCGAGCGCGAGCCGCCGGAGTCCTTCGGCGACGCCGGGACCCTCGAAGTTCTCCGCGAGGACGTCGGGACCGAGGTGACCGAGGAGCTGGACCTCGTCGTGCGTGCGGACGAGGTCGAGCATCCCCAGCCGGTCGCCCAGGCAGGTCCACGAGGCGGTGGCGAGGACTGCTCGCACGGTGGGTGCCCGCGCAGCGGCCTGCGGGGAGCCGGTCCGGGCGACCCGCCAGGAGCCCTCCATCCGCAGGTGCGTGTGCAGGGTGCGGCCGTCGTCGAGGCGCAGCAGCAGGTGCTTGCCGTAGGAGAGCGACTCGACGACGGCGCTGCCGACAAGGTGGGCGGCGGCCGCGGACGGCCAGCGCAGCTCGGCTCGCACCAGCGGTGACCCGCGCAGCGCCTGGCCCAGCCGCTCGGCCGTGAGCCGGACGACGTCTCCCTCGGGCACCGTCAGCCCCCCGAGACCCGCAGGCCCCGCGGCGTCACCGCAAAGCCTGCCGCCAGGAGCGCCGCGGCCGGAGGGGTGCGGTCCCGTGCCGCGGTGAGTGCAGCGACGCCGTCGACCCGTTGCACCAGCACCCGTCCCAGCCGGTCGGCGCGGACCGCAGACGCCAACTCGCGCGCGGCCGCCAGGAGCTGCGGGTGGGGGCCGTCCGCCGTCCGCCCGGCGCCCGGCCCGGCGAAGGAGAGGACGGTGCGCCCGCCTCGCTCGACGTACAGCACGAGATCGCCGTCGACCAGCACCACCACGGCCCCGGCCTTGCGCCCCGGCCGGTGCGCGGTCACCCCGTCCTGGAGGTCGGGGGCCGGCGGCCAGGCCAGCGCGGCGCCGTACGGGTTCGCCGGGTCCGTGGCGGCGAGCACCATCGCGGACGGTCCGCGCGGGGGCCCCTCGCGGATCGAGCCTCGGAGCGGTTCTCGGGCGGTGATGCCCGCAAGGCCGTCGACGACGACCGGGCCCGCCGTGGCGTCCTCCTCGGCGCGCGCCCGTGTCCGGTCCGCCGCGTCGGTGCGCAGCTGGTCGACCGCGCCGGGGAGCGCGAACTGCGACCCGCCGAGCCCTTCGACGAAGTACCCGCGCCGCACCGCGCCGCGCTCCTCGAGCTCGCGCAGCACGCGGTACACGTCGGTGAAGACCCGCGTCGCGCCCTCCGACGGAGCCACCGCCCGCGTCAGCACGCCGTGCCGCTCCAGCAGCACCTGCGTCAGGGCGTGGGCGCGCAGCGTCGGCTCCTGCTCCACCACGGGCAGCGCCGACCAGCGACCCTCACCCGTACGGACCACAGCCGCGGCCGACGTCGCCGACACCGGGCGGCCCAGCGACCCGAACCGCGAGCCGCGCACCGGTCGTGCCCGAGCCGGAGCCCGCGGTGCCCGGTGGGCGCCACCGGCACCCGCACCGACGGCCTCGCGCAGCGGCCCGAGGCCGTCGTTGGTCACCCACCCCGCCCACACGAGGTCCCACAGGGTTTCAAGGGTCGCCTGGACGGGCGCGCCCGCAAGCTCGGCGAGGCGCGGGAGGAAGTAGCCACCCGACCCCGTCAGCAGGTCCAGCACCGAGCGGTGCAGGCCGGTGTCCAGCGGGCCGCCCTCCTCGAGCGGGTCCGGTGTCCGCAGCGTCAGTGGGGCGCCGTCGGCGAGGTGGAGCGACACCATGCCGTCACCGCCGCCCGAGCCGGGCAGGCGCGCGTGCCCGCACCACAGCACCTCTCCTGCCGTCGTCAGCTCGTCGATCAGGGCGGGCGAGTAGTCCGGCACGCGCGCCGGAAGCACCAGGGTCTCCAGGGCGCTGGCCGGGACCACCGCGCCGGCGAGCTGCTCGACCGCCCGCAGGACGCCGTCGACGCCGCGGGCCACGGCATGCGTGCCGAGCTGCTGCCAGCGGGGGAGGAAGACGCCGAGCGCCTCCGGCTCCACGGGCTCGACCTCGGCGCGCAGCGCCGCGAGCGATCGGCGCCGCAGCGTGCGCAGCACGTCGGGGTCGCACCACTCGTCCCCCGTCCCGCCTAGCGAGGAGGGCCGCAACGCCCCCCGCACGACCGTCCCGGCCGACTCCAGCCGGGTCAGCGCGTGCAGGACGACGGCGATGCCGAGCCCGAAGCGCCCGGCGATGGCCGACGCGGGCACCGGGCCGTGGGTGCGGACGTGTCGGCGGACCAGGTCACCGAGAGGGTCGGGGAGCAGCTCGGTATAGGCCTCGGGGACGCCGACGGGCAGCGCCACCCCGAGGGCGTCGCGCAGACGGCCGGCGTCCTGGATCACGGCCCACTGCTCGGCCGGGCCCCCGCCCTCCGCTGCGCCGACCCGATCGGGCGCGTGCGCAGAGGCCGGCGGGGTGCCGGCGAACCGCACCGTGATCACGCGGCGCTGGTGCGCCAGGTCCGCCAGCCACGAGGCCACCTCGCTGCGGGACTCCTCGCGCGTCCGTGCCTCGAGCGCGGCGAGCGGGTGCGGGCCGGTCCGGCGCAGCACGTCCCACAGCCCCTCGGCGTCCTTGGCCTGCCGCTCGGGAGCCAGCGCCTGCAGCTCGGCCTCCGTGCGCTCGACGGCGGCCGGGTCCAGCAGGTCGGCGATCGCCGTGGCGCCCTGGTCGCCGAGGAGCTCGGCGAGGAGGTCGGGGTCGAGGGAGAGGGCCGCGGCACGCCTTTCGGCGAGCGGGGCGTCGCCGTCGTACAGGAACTGTGCGGTGTACCCGAAGAGCAGGGACTGCGCGAAGGGGGAGGGGGTCGGGGTGGTCACCTCGACGAGCCGGACGCGGCCCGCGCCGATGTCGGTCATGAGACCGGCGAGCGCGGCGACGTCGAAGTCGTCCTGGAGGCACTCGCGGGCGGCCTCGAGGGTGATGGGGAAGTCGGGGAACTGGGCGGCGACCTGCAGGAGCTGGGCCGCGCGCTGGCGCTGCTGCCAGAGGGGCTGGCGGCGGTCCGGCCGGCGTCGGGGCAGCAGCAGGGCGCGCGCGGCGGCCTCACGGAACCGGGCGGCGAAGAGCACGGAGGCGCCGAGCTCGTCGCGTACCGCGCGGACGACGTCCTCGGGGTCGATGAGCAGATCCTCGGCCGTCACCAGCGGGGCGTCACCGAGGCCGCCCTCGGCGCCGTCGGCACCCGGGCCGTCGAGGTCCCACGACAGGCCGGTGTCGGGGAGTCGGAGCACGATGCCGTCGTCGGCGTGCATGGCCGCGACGTCGATCCCGTGCCGGTCCCGGAGCCGTCCCGCCAGGACCAGCGCCCACGGTGCGTGCAGGCGGGCACCGAAGGGGGAGTGGACCACCACGCGCCAGTCGCCCAGCTCGTCGCGGAACCGCTCGATCACGACCGTCGTGTCGTCGGGGAGGCGGCCCGTCGCGGTGCGCTGCTCCGTCAGGTAGGCGGCGAGGTTGTCAGCCGCCCACGGGTCGAGGCCCGTCTCGCGCAGGCGCGCGCGGCCCGCGTCGTCGTCGGTGGCGAGCAGGGCGTCGGTGGTGCGGACGAACTCGCCCATCGCGCGGCCGAGCTCGACCGGGCGGCCCTGTGCGTCGCCCTTCCAGAACGGCAGGCGCCCGGGCAGGCCCGGCGCCGGCGTCACCAGGACCCGGTCGGGGGTGATGTCCTCGATCCGCCACGTCGAGGAACCGAGCGTGAAGGTGTCGCCGACGCGCGACTCATAGACCATCTCCTCGTCCAGCTCGCCGACCCGCTTGCCGCCGCGCTGGCCGTCTGCCGCCTCGCCCGAGGCGAGGAAGACGCCGTACATGCCCCGGACGGGGATGGTGCCGCCGCTCGTCGCGGCCAGCCGCAGCGCGCCCGGCCGGGCGGAGAGGCGGCCGGTGCTGCGGTCCACGACGATCCGGGGGCGCAGCTCCGAGAAGTCCTCGCTCGGGTAGCGGCCCGCGAGCATGTCGAGCACCGCCGACCACGTCGCCGGGCCGAGGCCCGCGTACGGGTGGGCGCGACGGAAGCACGCGAGCAGCTCGTCGGCGTCCCAGTCGTCCTGCGCGAGCGCCGCGACGACCTGCTGCGCGAGCACGTCGAGCGGCGTCGTCGGCACGTGCAGCGGCTCGATGTCGCCGTCGCGCATGCGCTGGGCCACCACGGCCGACGGCACCAGGTCGCCGCGGTGCATCGGGAAGACCACGCCGTGCGAGACCGCACCCACCTGGTGTCCCGCGCGGCCGATGCGCTGCAGCCCGCTCGCGACCGACGGCGGGGCGCCCACCTGCACCACCAGGTCGACGGCGCCCATGTCGATGCCGAGCTCGAGCGAGCTCGTGGCCACGACGGCGGGCAGGCGGCCCTCCTTGAGCTCCGACTCCGTGCGCGTGCGCTCCACACGGCTCATGGAGCCGTGGTGCGGTCGCGCGATCACCTCGGTGCCCTCCGGCAGCGCCGACGCCGTCCCGGACTGCCCCGGCGACAAGGCCGGCCACACCGTGCCCTGGTCTGCCACCTCGACGCCGCGCCGCTGGGCCCACACCTCGTTGAGGCGCGACGTCAGCCGCTCGGCCCCCCGGCGGGAGTTCGTGAACACCAGGGTGGAGCGGTGGGCCGCCACGAGGTCCACCACGCACTCCTCGACGTGCGGCCACACCGATGACCGCCGGCGCGGCGACGTCGCCGGCCCGGAGAGGTCCGGCACACCCAACATCTCCGAGGCGCCGGCGCGCTCGAAGGCCTGGAGCCCGTCGCCGGAGGGGCCGGGCGCCGCGGCGGAGACGCCGTCGCCGGGTTCGTCGCGGTCGGGTTCGGGGCGGGGGCTGACGCCGGGGCCGGGGCTGGCATCGGAGCCGGGGCTGGCGTCGGGGCTGGCGTCCGGGCCGGGGGTGACGCGGGTGCCGGTTCCGGTGCCGGTTCCAGTGCCGTGGCCGGTGTCGACGCCGACGCCGACGCCCACGGCGGCGCTCGCGGTGGCGAGCTCGCCCGCTGCACCGACGGCGCTTCCCTCGTCCAGGGGGGTCAACGGGTCGAGGTCAGTCAGGTCGGGCACGGGGACCACGACCTCGATGTCCCACTCCTTGGTGGCAGGCGGCTGCACGACGACGACGTCGCGGCCGCCGTCCTCCGGCGACCGGTGCCCGCTGAGGAAAGTGGCGACCTCCTCGACCGGCCGGACGGTGGCCGACAGGCCCACACGCTGCGCGGGGGCACTGCCGGAGGCGACGAGGAGTGCGTCGAGGCGCTCCAGGCTCAGGGCGAGGTGCGCGCCGCGCTTGGTTCCGGCGACGGCGTGGATCTCGTCGACGATCACCGTTTCGACGCCGAGCAGGCCGGTGCGCGCCTGGGAGGTCAGGACGAGGAACAAGGACTCCGGAGTGGTGACGAGGATGTCCGGCGGACGGGTGGCGAAGGCCCGACGCTCGTTCGCGGGGGTGTCTCCGGTCCGCATCCCCACCGCGATCTCAGGGGTCTGGAGCCCGGCGCGTGCGGCGGCCTGGCGGATGCCCGTGAGGGGGGAGCGCAGGTTGCGCTGGACGTCCGCGGCGAGGGCCTTGAGGGGCGACACGTACAGCACCCGGCAGCGGCGGCCGCGCTCCGGCACCGGATCGTGGTGGAGGCGGTCCACCGCCCACAGGAACGCGGCGAGCGTCTTGCCCGACCCGGTCGGCGCGACGACGAGGGCGTGCCTGCCCTGGCCGACGGCGTCCCACGCCCCCTCCTGCGCCGCCGTCGGGCCCGCGAAGGCCCCCGCGAACCAGGCACGGGTCGCGGGGCCGAAGCGCTCCAGGGAGGATGTCACCCGCTCATTGTGTCTCCGGACACCGACACGGGCGCCCGGCGGTGCGCCGGGTGATGGCAGGCTTGCCCCGTGCGCCTTCGCGAGTTCTGGCAGCTGGTCGACGAGGTCTTCGGCCCCGGGGTGGGGCGCGCCCTCGCGCGCGAGCAGGTGCTCGCCGCCCTCGGTGACCGCACGCCCGTGGAGGCGCTCGACGGCGGTGCCCAGCCTCGTGACGTCTGGCACGCGCTGTGCGACGCGATGGACGTCCCCGACGCGGACCGGTGGGGGCCGGACAAGGACCGCAAGGCGCCTCCGCCCAGCCGCTGACCAGGGCGGGTCTCGCCGTCTCCCGGGCCATCGGGGTGCGTCCGACCGGCCGGCCCGGCGCGCCATGCCGAGGGGACGTTGCATCGAACAGATGTTCGGGTAGTGTCGTCCACAGGCACGGGTTTCGGAACCTCGTCGACAGGCGAGGGCCGGAGAAGGTATCCGTGTCGGTGGCTGCGCATACGGTCCTGCCGATGAGCCCGCAGACACGCCAAGCCCCGCGCGGACGCCGCGCCGAGACCCCGAAGGTGACGAACATGCCCGCACCGGCAGACCGTGAAAAGGCCCTGGAGGCCGCCCTCGCCCAGATCGACCGCAGCTTCGGCAAGGGCTCGATCATGCGGCTCGGCGACGAGTCACGCGCACCCGTCGAGGTGATCCCGACCGGCTCGATCGCGCTGGACGTCGCACTCGGCATCGGTGGCCTCCCGCGCGGCCGTGTCGTCGAGATCTACGGCCCCGAGTCGTCGGGCAAGACGACGGTGGCCCTGCACGCGGTCGCGTCCGCCCAGCGTGCCGGCGGCATCGCGGCGTTCATCGACGCCGAGCACGCGCTCGACCCGGAGTACGCCAAGAAGCTCGGTGTGGACACCGACGCCCTGCTCGTCTCCCAGCCGGACACCGGTGAGCAGGCCCTCGAGATCGCGGACATGCTGATCCGCTCGGGCGCGCTGGACATCATCGTCATCGACTCGGTCGCGGCCCTCGTGCCCAAGGCCGAGATCGAGGGCGAGATGGGTGACAGCCACGTCGGTCTCCAGGCCCGCCTCATGTCCCAGGCCCTGCGCAAGATCACCGGTGCGCTCAACGCGTCGGGTACCACGGCCATCTTCATCAACCAGCTCCGCGAGAAGATCGGCGTGTTCTTCGGATGTCTGGACTACGAGACGCGTGTCGTCCTAGCAGACGGCACGACGGAGAAGATCGGACGAATCGTCACCGAGAAGATGCCGGTCGAGGTGCTGTCCTACGACCCGGCGACCGGCGAGGCTGTGCCGCGCCGTGTAGTGAACTGGTTCGACAACGGACCGGCTGAGCGATTCCTCCAGTTCCAGGTCCAGAGAGTTGGACATCCCAGCGGAGCGCACTTCGCGGCCACGCAGAACCATCTCATCCGCACCCCTGGGGGGTGGCGAGAGGCTGGAGAGATCATCCCTGGCGACCGCGTCATGGTCGCGGAAAAGGTCCGTCTCTCGGACCAGCAGTGGCAGATGGTCCTCGGCGGGCTCCTGGGCGACGCCAACATCTCGCCTCATGTCAAGGGCGGACGTGGTGTGTGCTTCCGGATGGGACATGGGCCGAAGCAGGTCGCGTACCTGGACTGGAAGGCATCGATGTTCGGCAACATCGCTCAGTCCCGGTCCACCCGCCCGGATGGGTCGGTTCACGTCGACCTGACGCCGCTCGCTGAACTCGCCGAGCTGCACGAGGTGGTCTACTTCGGCGACGGCAAGAAGCACATCACTGAGGACTACCTCAAGGCGCTGACTCCGCTCGCCCTCGCGGTCTGGTACATGGACGACTTCTCGTTCACGGTCCGCCCCAAGGGACTCCAGGAGCGCACGGCCGGTGGCTCCGGTCGCGCCGAGGTCTGCGTCGACGCGATGAGCCCCGGGTCGCGTCAGCGCCTGGTCGACTACCTGCGTGACACCTACAAGGTCGACTGCGAGCTGCGTCAGCGGGGTGCCAAGCAGCAGTGGGTCATCCAGCTCACCACCGCCGGTACCGCCCGCCTCCAGGAGGTCGTGGCCCCGTACGTCCACCCGTCGATGCAGTACAAGCTGCTGCCGCGCTTCCAGGGTCAGTTCGACGTGACGCACGAGTTCGTCGAGCCCCGCACCGTTCCGGTGCCGGCCAAGGTTCTCGATGTCCACGTCAAGCCCCGGACCCGCTCGATGCACCGTTTCGACATCGAGGTCGAGGGCAACCACAACTACTTCGTCGACGGGGTCATGGTCCACAACAGCCCCGAGACCACCACCGGTGGTAAGGCGCTGAAGTTCTACGCCTCGGTGCGCATGGACATCCGCCGCATCGAGACCCTCAAGGAGGGGACCGACCCGGTCGGTAACCGCACCCGCGTCAAGATCGTCAAGAACAAGATGGCCCCGCCCTTCAAGCAGGCGGAGTTCGACATCCTGTACGGCGTCGGCATCTCCCGCGAGGGTGGCCTCATCGACATGGGCGTCGAGCACGGTCTCGTCCGGAAGTCCGGCTCGTGGTTCACGTACGAGGGCGACCAGCTCGGCCAGGGCAAGGAGAACGCCCGCGGCTTCCTGCGCGACAACCCCGACCTCGCCAACGAGATCGAGAAGCGCATCAAGGAGAAGCTGGGCGTCGGCGCCCGTCTCGACACTCCGGCCGACGGTGCCGCCGGCACCCCCGGTGCCGCCGATGCCGGCACCCCCGGTGCCGCAGACGCCGCGACCCCGGCCACTGAGAAGCCGGCAGCCAAGTCCACGGCGGCCAAGGGCAAGAAGGCTCCGTTCTGATGGAGCACGCCTCGGGGGCCTTCAAGGACCCCGGAGCGGAGCAGGACGAGGACCTCCGGGAGGGCGGTCGCGGCGTGGGGAAGCGTCGCGGCCGCCGGTCCGGCCCCCGTGCTCCGCGTGCGACGATGGCCGACCGGCTTGAGGAGGGCAGCCTCACCACTGAGGAGGCCGTCGAGCTCGCCCGCGAGACGGTGCTCCGTGTGCTCACGGCCGCCCCGAAGAGCCGCCGCGAGCTCGAGCAGTCGCTTACCCGGAAGGGCTACCCGGAGCACGTCGTCACCCCCGTCCTGGACCGCTTCGACGACGTCGGCCTGATCGACGACGCCGAGTACGCCGAGATGGTGGTCCGGACCCGGCACGCCGAGCGCGGACTGGCCCGCCGGGCCATCGCGGTCGAGCTGCGCCGTCGGGGGATCGATGACGAGACCGCGGTCGACGCCCTCGACCAGATCGGTGACGATGACGAGCGTGAGGCCGCCCAGAGGCTCGCGCACAAGCTCGTCGCCCGCTCGCGCGGTCAGGGGCGCGAGGCCCGCGTGCGCCGCGCGGCCTCCGCCCTTGTCCGTAAGGGATACGGCCCTGGCCTCGCCTTCGCCGCCGTCAAAGCAGCGCTGGCGGCGGAGGGGGAGGAGACCGAGGACCTCCCCGGCGAGTACTCCTAGCCGTCGATCGGGCCGCGCGCCATGGTCGGAGCGGACTCAGCGCACGCCCGTGATCGCGGCGAGGATCTTCTCGTGCGGTGCCGATGCGGGAAACGTCCCGTTGTTGTGGCCGTGGCGCAGCACCTCGATGCGGTCGGCCACGGCCCGGACGTCGTTCATGTTGTGGCTGACGAGCACTACGGCAAGCCCGAGGCGCCTAAGCGACTCGATGAGGGTGAGCACCTCGGCCGTCTGGCCGACGGACAGCGATGCGGTGGGCTCGTCGAGGAGGACGATGCGCGGTTTGCCGAGGAGCGTGCGGGCGATCGCAACGGTCTGGCGCTGGCCGGCGGAGAGCTCGCGCAGTGGCGTGCGGACCGACGGGATGCGCGCGGTGAGGGAGGCGAGCAGCTCGCGCGCCTCGGCCTCCATGGCTCCGTCGTCGATGAAGACGGTGTCGCGCCGGACCCTGCCCGACCACGGACGCCGGCGTTCCTTGCCGAGGTACAGGTTCTGGACGACGTCGAGGTTCTCGCAGACGGCGAGCTCCTGGAAGACCGTCGCGATGCCGAGGCGGTGCGCGGCGGACGGCGAGGGGACCGTCACCGTCCGGCCGTCGACCGTGATCGTTCCCGAGACGGGCTGGATGTGACCGGCGACGACCTTGATCAGCGTCGACTTCCCGGCAGCGTTGTCCCCGACGAGCGCAACGACCTCGCCCGCCCGGACTTCGAGGTCGACGCCCACCAGGGCGCGGATGTGTCCGAAGGAAGCGCTGATGCCCTTGAGGGACAGGATCGGGGCGGCGGAGGGAGCCGGGTTCACGGTGCTCCTCGGGGGACGGCCGGCTCAGGCGCGGACGCCAGGATCGGACTGGTGGGTACTGGTGCGTTCCGCCGGGCGAGTGCGAGTGCTCCGAGGATCTCCGCGCGATCACGGAGATCGCCGACGAGCACCGGCGTCGGACCGGAACGCCGGGGGAGCGCGCAGCGCTCGACGGCTTCCCGGATCCCGACGGCCAGGCAGTCGCTGCCCTGAACCAGCTCGCCGCCCACGACGACGGCCGAGGGGGCGAGGGCGGCCAGGATCGCACCGGTCACTGCGCCGATGGCCAAGCCGGCGTCGCCCAGGGTGCGCCGGCACCCGACATCCCCCTTGGTGGCGAGGCTGACGAGGTCGCGAAGGGAGAGGTTCCCGTGACTGTTGCGGACGGCTGCGGTCAGGGCCTGCTCTCCGACGACCGTGTCGAGGCACCCGCGCAACCCGCACCGGCAGATCTGGCCCTGCGGGTCCACGGCGACGTGGCCGATCTCCCCGGCCGTCCCCGCGACGCCGCGCAGGACCTGTCCGCCGACGATGACGGCCGCGGTGGTGGTCGCCCCGGCACGGACGTACAGGAAGTCGTCGCGTCCCTGGGCGACGCCCAGGGTGTGCTCGGCAAGGGCGGCGAGGTTCGCGTCCTTCTCGGCATAGACCGGCACGCCGAGCCGCGTACCGATCACGTCGGCAAGGCTCACGCCGTCCCAGCCTCGCAGGGCGC
>Ga0075011_10002016_pt1 | contig 11044 bp, 8 predicted proteins | sample TARM_MetaG_T_14_FD_72354 | JGI IMG/M metagenome (GOLD analysis project Ga0075011, IMG submission 72354) | Freshwater microbial communities from Pennsylvania, USA, analyzing microbe dynamics in response to fracking - TARM_MetaG_T_14 | ecosystem: Environmental > Aquatic > Freshwater > River...
TCTCGCACGATGATGCTGACCGCTTTGAGGCGTTTGCCATCACTTCCCGTTTTATCGTACGGTCCGACCCAGTTTTCTTTGATGCTGCCTAGATCTTTGAGCTCGCTTATCATCGCATCGCCCACGCGACGCTTGGAGAAGGCATTGACGATGTGGATGAGCTTTTTGGCTTCTAAGTCGTGCATAACGACTTCGACGTTGGGGTAAAACAGTTTGGCGATGGCGTCACATAAAGTGACATACGGTTTGAGCTCTTTTTTCATTTGGCAATTATAGCACTCATTTAAAGATAATTTGTCTAATTTAGACTATAATTCTAAAAAATAGCTCAAAGGAGTCATCATGGCAATCGGTTTTATAGGTTTAGGAAACTTAGGCGCCGCCATCGCAAAACGCTTAACGAGTATGAATGAAGAGGTCATCGTTTGGAACCGTACCAAAAGTAAAGCGGAGGCGAAAGGTTTTGTGTGTGAAAGTTCTCCCAAAGTGCTTTTGGAGAAATGCGATACCGTGTTTTTATGTCTGTTTGACTCAGCGGGCGTTCGCGATGTTTTAACGATGGAAAACGGGCTTTTAAGTGCAATACAAAAAGGCAAAACTATCATCGATCTCTCGACCAATCACTTCAACGATGTCATAGAGTTTCACGCGATGGTCGAAGCCAAAGGCGGCAATTACCTTGAGTGTCCTGTGCTTGGAAGTGTTGTGCCTGCGAGCAAAGGAGAACTCACCGCGGTATGTGCAGGACGTGAGAGCGTTTACCTTACATGTAAACCACTTTTAGAGAAGTTTGCTTCGACGATTTTCCACCTGAAAGAGGCGGGATTTGCGGCGAAGATGAAGCTGATTAACAACCTTTGTTTGGGTTCATTTATGGCGACGATTGCGGAGTGTACGGCACTTGGCGAAGCGTGCGGCATCGATAAAAAAGAGCTCTTGGACATCTTGGGTGCGGGTGGCGGAAAGTCACTGGTATTAGCGGCTAAAACGCAAAAGCTCATCGATGAGGATTTTAGTGCCCATTTTAGCACCGCGGCGATCACCAAAGATTTGCACTGTTTGCAAGATTTGGCGTACAGTTTAAATCGTCCGCTTTACACCGCCAGTGTTACTAAAGAGCTTTTTTGCAAAGCAAAGATGAGCGGATACGGCGAGGAAGACTTTAGCTCGATCTACCAACTTTTCAAAGCGTAATTTCACCCTTCGGAGAGCTTTACATGTAAAGCTCTCTTTGAGGGAAAAATTTATAATGTTTTAAATTGAGCGAGAGAGAGGTTCAGGTCTTCGGAGAGTTTGGCAAGGTGTTCAGCCGCTGCGGCAATTTCTTCGACACTTCTAGCATTCGTACTTGAGATAGAACTGATGTGTCGAATACGATCAATGACATGAATGGCTTTTTCACGACCCATATTGGCATCACTGGCGGTTTGAATCGCTCCCGTTTTGGCGTTCTCCATACTGGTAACCGTTGTTCTCATCAGCGTTTGTGTCGTTTCCGCTCGATCTCCTAGCTGTTGAATTTCTGTTGCACTTTTACGCATCATCTCTGAGGCTGCACTGACAGATTGAACAATGACGGCAACGGTTGCATTACTCTCGACAAGGCTTTTTTGGGTACGTTCCGCAAGTTTTCTCACTTCATCTGCGACCACGGCAAAACCACGACCATGTTCACCTGCACGGGCAGCTTCTATGGCGGCATTGAGCGCTAAGAGATTCGTTTGCTCGGCAATATCGGCGATTACGGAAAGGACTTGTTTAACTTGCGCAACATCTTGATCCAAATGTTCAAGTCTGGAAGAGAGGTCTGTTTGATTGACAACGACGTTTTTGAGTTCATCGGAAACGGCAAGCACCTCTTCTGAGGCGTTAGTCAGTTCGTTTGAAACATTGGCAATCACGTGACCTGATTGTTGAGAGCTATTGGAACTTACTTCTAAAATAGAGACAACGGATTCGGTTTCTTGTGTGGTCTCTTCAATCTCGCGTGCTGCATTTTCGGTACTTCGACCAATATGAAGTGAAGTGCTTGAAAGCTCTTCTGCCACGGCTGCATTTTCTTGAGCACTCTGTTTTGCTCCATCGATTGCTTTGGCAAGTTGGGCTAAAAGGGCATTGAAGATGTTCATCATTTGTGCAATTTCATCCTTCTCACCCGTTTGTATTTTATAATTGAGATCTTTATTTTGAGCGATGTAGGTGCAACCATCAGAGGCTTTTTGGATTGAAAGACGAATTTTGCTGATAATGAATAAAAAGAGTGATGTCACCACAGCCATTAAAATAACGGAAGCCGTAATGCCGATTATTTTTGAGGTTTCCAGTGATTTAAATTCAGACTCTTGAATCGTACTGCTTAATTCTTTGATCTTTGTGAGAAGTTTAAAATAATGCTCGGCTCCTTCTTCACTCAGCTTTTGAAGCAGTTGACCATCTTTAGAATCGACAAACTCTGGCGCATGGATTTTATACGTATGTTCTTTAATAATACGAAAACGTGTTTCATTGCCTGTATGATAGGCAACCGTGCTCTCTTTGATCGTATCCAAGTTTTTGGAATACACTGGATTTTTAACTTCTTCCCTTAAGATATCAATCGTTTTGATGATTTCTTTATAGGTTAAATCATAGCCGTCATAATTTTTTGTGTCATAGTTGAGTTGATAGCCTCTAGCATAGGTTCCAAGCGTAGCACTTAAAGAACGCAATGCACCGACTGTTTCTATCGTAGTCGCTGTATTACGGGCGATTGTTGTACTTGAAATGAGAAGATAGGTGAGACTTCCTGTACTGAGAAGAAACAGTAATAATAAAAATATCATTTTGGATTTGATCGTTAATAACATGTGTTGCCTTTATAAAAAATCATATAGTTTTAAGCGTTGTATATCAATTATACTTTAAGTCATTTTTGACCAGTTGAACTGGAATCTAAGCCCTTTGCTTTTCATATTAAAATTTTATATCAAATTTATAGCATGAGAATAGCATACAAAAAAATAGTACTAAAGTAATATTGTTTTAATATAAATTATTTTTTAATGTATTTTGCGATTTTCAAACTTCTGTGCTATACTTCCCGTTACAAATTTTCTTAAAGGAGACTCAGATGGAAACATTCATCACACATCAAACCATACATCAACCTCAGAGCATTGCGCAATTTTCTAACGCATCACTCGTCGTCGTCCTCCTTCTGAAGCTCCGTTAAACCTTCACACTCACCCCTTTTTTTTCACTGTTGATTTTTAAATTGGCTTTTTAGCCCTGAGGATACCTCTACCTAATTAGCACAATTTTATACATTTTTCATTGTTGTTTTTCTTGCGATAACGCAAGATTTTTCTGCCTGATTTGGCATGTATGAGCTTGTAGCTCATTTGAATACTTAAGGATATTTCTATGCAAACTGAACAAACATTTAAAAAATACAAACCGTACCCGTTGGTACCTTTAGCTCACCGCGAGTGGGCAAGTAACATCATCACACGTGCGCCCATTTGGGTTAGTACCGATTTGCGCGATGGCAATCAAGCGTTGGTTGAGCCGATGAATGCGACCAAAAAATTGGCGTATTTTCAAAAATTGGTGGAGATGGGATTTAAAGAGATCGAGATCGCGTACCCGAGTGCGTCACAAACGGACTTTGACTTTTGCCGAGCGTTGATCGAGCAAAACTTGATCCCTGAAGATGTTAGGGTTGCAGTTTTGATGCCCTCCATCGAAAAACACATCAAAAGAACTTTTGAAGCGATGAGAGGAGCCAAAAAAGTAACGATGCACCTTTACAATCCCACCGCGGACAATCAGCGCAAAGTGGTTTTCAACAAAAGCAAAGCGGAGATCATCGCTTTAGCGGTTGAGGGCACACGCATCATCAAAGAAGAGGCGGCAAAATTTAAAGGCGATGTGTTGTTTCAGTATTCACCCGAGAGCTTTTCGCAAACGGAGTTGGAGTTTGCACGCGATGTGGTCAATGCGGTTATCAGCGAATGGATGCCAACCAAAAATGCACCGATGGTCATCAATTTACCCAACACTCTAGAGGCGTGCACGCCCAACATCTATGCCGATAGAATCGAGTGGATGAGCAAACAGATGTTGGAACGCGACTCCGTAATATTGAGCGTTCATCCGCACAATGACAGGGGTACGGCGGTTGCGAGTGCCGAGATGGCGATTTTAGCTGGGGCGCAAAGGGTTGAGGGTACGCTTTTGGGTAACGGCGAGAGAGCGGGTAATGTTGACTTGGTTACGATGGCGTTCAATCTTTACTCTCAGGGAATCGATCCGATGTTAGATATTTACAATATCGATACGATTTTACAAGAGATCATCACATTGACGCACAGCAGCATTCCTCCCCGTCACCCTTATGTGGGTTCCATGATCTACACGGCTTTTTCGGGCACGCATCAAGACGCAATAAAGAAAGGCATGGAGTTTCAGTTGGTGGCGTTAGATGGCTATTGGCACGTCCCGTACCTTGTGATCGACCCCAAAGATATTAAGCGCGATTACCGCGATGTGGTGCGCATCAACTCGCAGTCAGGCAAAGGGGGCGTGGCGTATGTGCTGAAGGAGTTTTACGGTATTGAGACAACCAAATCGATGCAAGTCGAAATTGCGCTAGAAGTGCAGAAGTTGTGCGATGAGAAGGGAATCGAGGTGAATGCTGAGGAGATTTTTAAAGTCTTTAGGCAAATGTGCAAGCTTTAAAAGCGTTCCATGTAAAAAGGAAAAACGATGCGTGAAGAGTGGAAAGCAAGTGCCTATGCGGAAAATTCAAAAGGGCAGGCAGTTTGGGCAAAAGAGTTGATCGAAAAGATGGCGCTAAAAGGCGATGAATCCATCTTAGACATCGGGTGTGGCGATGGAAAGATTACGGAGATGTTGAGTCACCTAACACGCGGTGAAGTGGTCGGTATCGACTTTAGTTTTGAGATGATCGGTTATGCCAAAGTGGCATTTTCAAAGCCTCTTTTTATGCAGATGGACGCGCAAGCTCTAAGCTTTAATGAGCGTTTTGATGTGGTGTTCTCTAATGCCGCTTTGCACTGGGCGAAAGATCATAACGCTATTGTGCAGGGGATTTTTAAAGCCCTCAAACCAAAGGGCAGAGCGATTTTGCAGATGGGAGGAGCGGGGAATGGCGCAAAAGTGTTTGAAGCATTTCATCGTATTCTTCCAGCGTATGCCGAATATTTTGAAGGCTTTGAGTCACCGTATACGTTTCATTCGGATACAACCTATGAAGCATTGTTAAAGGGCGCAGGTTTTAGCACGTACCAAGCACACTTAGTGTCTAAAGATATGGTGCATGACACGCCCAAAGCGTTTCGCGGTTGGCTTGAGACAACATGGTTTCCGTTTATAAACCGTGTTCCCAGTGCTCACCAAACAGCATTTATCGAAGCGTGGATTGAGGCGTATGTTGCTCTTTGTCCGTTAGATCAAGACGGAAGAGTGCATATAGGTATGATGCGCCTTGAAGTGCAATTGAGCAAATAAAATCTTTACATGTAAACCCTTTTGATGCGCATCAACGCGTAAAAAAAAGGATGATGCTACAATGAATGCAACGAAAAAGGAGATGCGATGCCAAAGGTGCTTTCGGTGCAGGTCGGACGTGCTAAAACGTACGGCGATGCGAACGCAAAAGAGTTTTTAGACAAAGCGTGGCGCACGGCTTCGTTTAAAGAAGTTGTCAAAAGACCTTTACATGTAAGTGTTGAGGGCTTCGAAGACGATGAGGTTGCCGATAGGGCGCATCACGGCGGAATCGATAAAGCCGTGTTTGCCAACAGTTATGAAAACTATGCGCACTGGGCGACGTTTTTGGGATTGGAGCGTTTACCTTTTGGCGCATTGTCGGAAAACCTAACGATCGTCGGACTTCAAGAAGCAAACGTGATGCTCGGCGATGTTCATGAAATCGGCTCGGCTATCCTTCAAGTCACGCAACCGCGCAAGCCGTGTTGGAAGATTTCGCGGCGGTGGAATCACACGGAATTGACGAATGAAATTTTTACCAGCGGTCTTAGCGGATGGTACTATCGGGTATTGAAAGAAGGAACGATCGCTACGGGAGATACCGTGCACATCGTCAGTCAAGAAGCGTGTCCTATCAGTATTTTGGAAGCTAACCACGCTTTTCGGGAACCGACGCATTTTGCCATGACTTTGGAGCGCATGGTAACGATACCTTCGATCGCACCATCGTACCGCGACAGTCTTATCAAGCGTTTAAACGGTACGAGTGATTTAGCTTACATGCAAACACGCTAGAGAGTCTTCTCAACGTCGCGTATGGTACAATAGCGACATTACTTCAAGGAGTGCTCGGATGATCGGTTTGGAATTTCTCATAACGTCGCTTATTGTCGTGTTGATCCCCGGAACGGGCGTTATCTTTACGATTTCGACGGCACTGGTTCAGGGTAGAAGTGCCGGAATGTTTGCGGCACTCGGATGTACGCTTGGCATCGTTCCGCATCTTTTAGCGACGATTTTCGGACTTGCCGCGATTATGCACACGAGCGCGCTGGCATTTGAAGCGTTGAAAATAGCGGGCGTGTTGTACCTTTTTTACCTCGCTATTGTGACGTGGAGAGATCAAAGCGGTTTTGAAACGCACATGCAAGCGACGCGCACGAGTGCTCTTTCTTTGATCGTGAAAGCCTTTTTGCTCAATATCCTCAATCCGAAATTGACGATTTTCTTTTTGGCGTTTTTACCGCAATTTATCCGTGCCGATACCGCTTCGCCTCTGGGCGATATGGTTGCACTTAGCCTCGTCTTTATGCTGATGACGTTTGTCGTATTTGTTTTTTACGGCTTTTTGGCGCACGGTTTTCGTCAAAACGTCCTTGCGTCGCGTCGCGTACAGTCGTGGATGAAAAAAGGATTTGCACTCACGTTCGCGGGGCTTGGCATAGAGCTTGCTTCTTCAACCCAAAAGTAAATATTACGGATTGAGCGCGTCTTTGAAATGGTCGCGGATGGTTAAAAATTCTTCTTTTGCGGCTAAGAACATATCGACCAATTGCGGATCGAAATGCGCGCCCCTTTCTTTTTCAAAGAACGCAAAGACGTCGGCGTCTTCCCAAGCTTTTTTATAGCAGCGATCGTGACTGAGCGCGTCGAAAACATCGGCGATCGCAACGATTCGCGCGTAAAGGTGAATCGCTTCACCGCTAAGGCCTAAGGGATAGCCCGTGCCGTCGTACTTCTCGTGGTGTTCTTTGGCGATAATCGCCGAAGCTTGTAAAATAGGACGTTTGGAGTGTTGTAAAACGGCATAACCGAGCATGGCGTGCGTTTTCATAATCTCCCATTCTTCGTCCGTTAATTTTCCGGGTTTATGCAAAATCGCATCGGGGATACCGACTTTGCCGATGTCGTGCATGGGCGAAGCCATGGCGATTTTGTTGGCTTCTTGTGCGTTCAGTCCGTATTTGAGTGCCAACAGACGTGAATATTCGGCAACGCGTCGGACATGGTTTCCCGTCTCTTGGCTTCGGCTCTCCGCAATTTCGCCCATATGGTAGATGATCTCTTGTTGCGTCGACTCGATCTCTTCGTGAAGTTTGATAATCTCGCTAATATCGTTGCGAACGGACATAAATTCGGTGATTTTGCCTTGTTTGTCTTTGATAGGCACAACCGTGGCTTTGACCCAATAAAGCGAGCCGTCTTTGCGTTTGTTTTTTAAAACGCCTCTCCAAATGTGACCCGATTGGATCGTCTCCCATAGTTGCTTAACGATGAGCGGATCGATGTCGTCTGCGTACATAGCACTAAAACTCTGCTCGATGACCTCTTCTTTCGCGTAACCGGAAAGTTCGCAAAAGCGTTTATTGACAAATAAGATTTTCCCTTCGGTATCGACGCGCGTGAGACTATTGCTTTCGTCGATGACGGTTTCGTATTGTTTGGAAAGGTGAAACGCTTCGTCAAGATCGGAGTCGGAGCGTTGCAGTGCTCGGCTTAGGCTCTCTTTAACAAGGTGCAATTGGGTGACGTCGTTGCGAATCGCGATCACTTCGTCGATCTGCCCTTGGCGCGTGATAATAGGGTAAATAAACGCATGAACCCAATACGCGGAGCCGTCTTTTTTGCGATTTTTCAAAACCCCTTTCCAAATGTTACCGCTTAAGATCGTTTTCCAAAGGTCCTGAAAGACCGATTCGGGCGTGTCGGGATGGCGAACGATGCGATGCGACCGTCCGATGAGTTCGTCGGCACGATAGCCCGAAATATCGCAAAACTGCTCGTTCACGTACGTAATGATGCCGTGCGGGTCCGTTTTGGAGACGATCATACTTTTATCGATAACGTTTTTGTACTCCTGAAGCAAACGACCTTCGCGTTGTTGCGCGCTTTGAATGCGTTGTCTCTCGAGCCAAAAGTCGATTCTTTCCCCCAGCATTTCGCCTAAAAGCGGTTTGACGAAAAATTCGTTGGCACCGTTTTGGATCAACGCGTGAAGCAACGCCGAATCGTAGGCTTGCGTCACGATAAAAATCGGCGTTTGCGGCTCAGCGTAGGCGGCGCGCACTTGGCGTAAGCGCTCAACACTCGCGGTATCATACACATCGAGTTCGAGAAGGATTAGATCTATCGGCGCGAAAGAGAACGCTTCTTCTTGGCTTTGAGCAACAAAAAGGCGGTAATTTCTTACATGTAAGAGTGTCCGAACGTGTTGAACCGTTGATTCGAGCTCTCCGATCCAAAGAAGACGCGCACGGGGTTCTTGGTCACACGATTGAGCGAGTGCGTCGATCTTACGGACAATGTGAGCGATCGGATCGGACTTGGAAAGAAAGGCTAAAACACCGTAACGATCCCATGTGTGTGAGCGGTTGGGATCGTGATCGATCGAATAGACGATCATTTTGAGTTTCGGATCGAGGATCGAGAGATTTTGCAAGATCATCTCGCCTTCGCCGTCGCGTAAATGAAGATCGAGTACGATAAAGTCAAACGTTTGGACGCTGAGCAGTTCGACGGCTTGGTAGAGCGTTTTGACAAGCGTCACGCGATAGTTTAAGGTACAAAGGTTTTTTTGCAGGACGTTTGAAAATACGCGCGAGCTTTCAAGAATAAGCATCGATGTTTTGCGAGTCTCTTGCGTATTTTCCATCATCGTCAATCTCTTTTATTCGAGGAATCGAGTTGTAAAGCTCTTTGTTTCTTCAAAACACCGCACGCCTTTTGGCACGGGTATTTTGTCGGAAGTTTATTATACAAAATCACGATGAATTTTAAAACCCTTAACGATCAAAACGAGCCGATCGAAGCTACGGAGCAGGGTTTGTGAAACAAATACCCTTGAAAAGAGCGACAGCCAAGGTTCTTTAACGCTTGGAATTGCGCTTGCGTTTCGATTCCCTCCGCGACGATTGCAAGGTTGAAGCGTTTGCCTAAGGTTAAAATCGTCTCGATAATCGTTCGATCGACGGGACTTGAAAGCATCCTTCGCACAAAACTCTTATCGATTTTAAGTTCGTCGACTTTGAGTCGCCTTAAATACGAAAGCGAAGAAAATCCCGTACCGAAATCGTCGATGGAAAGCAAGATGCCGAGGCGTTTTAGCTCGAAGATTTTTCGCAGGGCTTTTTTTGCGTCTTGAATCAAAAGACTTTCGGTCAGTTCAAAGCAGATTTTACGAGGATCGCAGGCGATGCGTTTGAGCAAAGCGCACACCGAGGGGAGAAAACTCTCATGTTCGAACTGCTTCGTGCTGATATTGATCGAGAGTCGCCACGCGTGTTTATCCGGATCGCTTTCCCACGCCTTGAGTTGGCGCATCGCATGCTCTAAAATCCAATGCCCCAAAGGAATGATCAGTCCGCTCTCTTCGGCAAGAGGAATAAAACGGTTCGGCGCAACCGTTCCGATATGCGGATGGTGCCATCGAATCAAGGCTTCCGCACCGTAAATGCGCGGCGCATTCTCACATGTCAGCGTTGTTTGCGTTTGGTAAAAAAGCTCCAACTGATCGTTTTCCACGGCAAAAAGCAGTTGTTCCAAAAAAACGGCCTTGCTCTCTAAATGCGTTTGAAAGTCGCTTTGAAAAAAGCGAATCGTATTTTTTCCTTCCTCTTTGGCGCGAAAAAGTGCGCTATCGGCATACTGAAAGAGATGCTCGGCAGAATACGATCGGTTCTTAAAGACGATTATCCCGATACTCGCACTCAGTCGAAAGCTCTTATGATCGATGGTTATGGCAGAAGAAGCGACATAGGACAATTTTTTTGCTAAAAAAAGTGCGGCGTCTTTGGCGTGAGATTCTTCGTGAAAAGGCGTTTTGTATAACACGCTAAATTCATCGCCGCCTGAACGGTAAAGATCTCCTTGCGTGCCCAAAAGATGTTGGAACCGCGATGCAAGCTCGATTAAAATACGATCGCCCGTTACATGCCCTTGCGTATGATTGATTGTTCGAAAACGGTCCAAATCCAAAATCAGCAAAGCTTGGTATTGAGGGCGTGCGGGTGCGCTTTCGATGCGCATAAGGGCTTCGTGCAAAGCGATACGATTGTCTAAATGCGTTAAAGGGTCTATGTGATACCATAGCCTGTTCCTCGCGGGCTGATGTAGGCAAGGCTTCATTTTCCACGACACAATAGCTCTCCTTAAAACGTTACGGTACATTCTCACTTCTTTTCATCAAGTAATGTTTTTGGCTTATCGACGGAAGTGACATGTAAAGAGTCCTCTCTTTACATGTCGTTTTTAAAAACTTACTGAAACTGCCCCAGCTTAGCATTGAGATTTTCCGCTAACTTGGAGAGATGATCCGCAGCAGAGGCGATCTCTTCGACGCTTCTGGCGTTTTCGCTTGTAATCGCATTGATATTGGTAACAAGATCAACGATCTTATCGGTATCTTTAGCAATCTTATGAGAATTATCGGCACTCACACTTACCGATGCTACGCTTTCGTTCATGACCGAGGTCGTAGAGATAATGGTATTTTCGACATTGGTTGAAACCGAAGCTAGATGACGAATGTTTTGAGCATTTTTACTCATCTTAT
>Ga0075011_10002017_pt1 | contig 11043 bp, 8 predicted proteins | sample TARM_MetaG_T_14_FD_72354 | JGI IMG/M metagenome (GOLD analysis project Ga0075011, IMG submission 72354) | Freshwater microbial communities from Pennsylvania, USA, analyzing microbe dynamics in response to fracking - TARM_MetaG_T_14 | ecosystem: Environmental > Aquatic > Freshwater > River...
ACAGAGCAATTGTGGTGCTCGAAGTCAGAGAAACAAGCTAAAAAGAGCCGGCTGGAATGACGACTATCGGGCTCAGTTATTCTTTGGTTAAAATATCAACAAAGTGTGCTCCCGCCCTGCCTCTTGTATCATATCAACTGAATGGCGGTAACCACCAGTTTTCCGTCTTGCTGGGCAGCGGTGAACTGTACCTTATCCCCCGCCTTGTAGGTATCAAGTAGGGTAGGGTTCGCAACTTCGAATGTCATGACCATAGCTGGCGTGGAGCGATCAGGAGAGCTGTGTTTGATGGTTACCAGGTTGCCATCGATTTTGCGCACCTCACCTTGGGTCATCTTGTTCAGGTCTTCAGCGGATATCCTAGCCTTCTCGTTCGTGGCCTTATTGGATAACATGTAAGTTTCGCTTCTATCACCAGCCCTGTCACCTTCACCTGCATGAGTTGTTGCGCTGAAAGCGAAAGCGGCAGCCAACAACGGCCAAAGTAGTTTACGGTTCATACTTATGTCTCCTAATTTTTCAGAGAATGGACAGCTAACGACTGTGCCATAAAAAATAAATGGCGGGCAGTACTCACGAAGGGGCTCATCCTTCCGCCGGAAATGATATAAAATTTTTTAAATTTTCTGTATGGGTGATATCACTTTAAATAAAGACTACTGCAAAGGTAGCTTATAGATAAAGAATACATTATTTAGTGATTTTGACCACTTCCCATTCCATGAGAAAGTGAAACAGTATGAATGACGCCCTTGTAATCTACAACGACAGTTGAGATAGCTTTATCTGACGGTAATTGTAGCTGCTGAGTTTGACCTGCGAGGGCGGCCACAACACCTAGTTTTGTGCCATCTGGAGTGGTTACCTTCACAGAATCAGTCGGCAAAACGGAGTCTTTCCAATCTACATAAATGACATTATGTCCTGCCCTAATGTCGAAAGGCATGGGAGCATTAGCAAGAACAGCGGTACTACTTGCCATCAGAGTTAGAGCTGTTACGAGCGTAGTCATAATTTTCATTTAGTCACCTCATAATGTGTGTGCTGTACTATTTTCAATGAGAATTATACACATCCAACATTACATGTAGCTGTCATCAAAATTACACTTTTGTCAGAATTGATTTTAAGGGGGTGATTATTCCTCATTGCGAAATATGAGATAAAAACGCACGACTCCGGACTCCGACATTTTTTGAAATAATGCATTTATTATCTTTCTTCACTTTGTACAGAGTCGTGAATTCAGATAATAAGTGCAATACCCATGGTGCATAGGAGAGAGGAGGCCAGCAAGTTGCGCTCCTGCTCATTGCGCTTGCCCTTGAGCCGTGACTTCTGGTGAGTTTGCCAGAGCAGCGGCGTGTTGCGACTGTGGCTGGTTTGCAGACTGATGACCAAGGTGCAGTGGTCATCCTGGTCGAACTCGGTCCAGTCCATGGAGACGACAATTTCCTTGCGCTCGGCCACGACATAGGGGACCCAATCATGGAACAGTTGCCAGGGGCTGAGCTTGGTATTGGTGAGCAGGCGGTCAACCTGTTTGACGGCATGCTTGCGGTCAATACTGCGGGCAACGGAGAGGCCATTACCGATGGCATGAATGGCGAGGGAGCCGGACTCGAGCACGCCCTGAGTGGCATTTGCCAGGGAGAGAACGCGCTTGGCATGCATGTCCTGGCCAAATATGTCGTCGATGTGCTGGAGGATGAAGTTGTGGTCGAGCATGGTGGTCAGTGGTCAGGTATTTGCCGGTCAAAGATGAGGATTATACCTCAGAAGCCGCACCAGGCCTCGCTCATATGAGGGAATGGTTAAGATATCGCAGCCCTCGAGCATTCGAAGTCATCACCTCAGGGTTCATCATGAAAATACTGACCACAGAACAACAGGCCAAATCCCGTACCCGCCGTCTGCGTAAGAAGTTGAGTGTCGGGGAGTTTCAGGAGCACCCGGCTTTTCCATCAGCTTTCGCTTCGATAGCCAGCATTACGCCCTGGATCAGGCCCTCGATCACTGGATTGAATTTGTCGAGTCCCAGGGCTGGGGCTTTGGCGGCGACGGGGAAGAGCCAGATACGCTGTCCGGCTACCCGAAACGGCATCTGAAGTGCCAAAGTGGCGAATGCACATTCCCACTGACCGAGTGAGGCGACCGTGATGAACATGACGACAGTTGGTATTGATCTGGCAAAAAACGTCTTCCAAGTGCATGGCGTCGATGAGCGCGGCAAGACGGTGCTGAAGAAGCAACTGAAGCGGGACCAGATGATGTCGTTCTTCACTAATCTGCCCGTCTGTCTGATCGGCATGGAAGCCTGCGGCAGCGCTCACTACTGGGCCAACAAACTGCAAGGACTGGGGCATACAGTGAAGCTGATGGCGCCGCAGTTCGTTAAACCCTACGTCAAAACCAACAAAAATGACGCGGCGGATGCCGAGGCGATTTGCGAAGCGGTGAGCTGGCCGAACATGCGCTTTGTGCCAATTAAGAACGGCGAACAGCAGGCCGTCCTGGCGTTGCATCGTGCCCGGCAAGGTTTCGTCAAGGCACGGACTGCGCAGGCCAATCAGCTCCGGGGCCTGCTGGCTGAATACGGCATCATCATTGCGAAAGGCATTGCACACATCGGCCAGCGCCTGCCCGAGATCCTGGAGGATAGCGAGAACGGTTTGCTAGGGACGTTTCGTCAATTGCTCGAACGTCTGACGGTGTCAGGCAACCATCCCGCCCAGAAAAACGGACCTCCCGTCCTTTTGCCCAAGAGATGCGGACAAGCAGTCCCCGTACATGGTCGGAGATATCGTGGCGGCGATGAGCAGGAATAGTCCTGTGGTAGTTATACCAATTCTATTAAACATCAGAGCATCGCTACAAACCTTCATTGGGTGAGGCGTGAACTCGAGCCTGGTATAAAACTTTCTTAATTAGATCTCTTCATTAATGGGATTGGTATTAGATGTGTCTGTTAAGAGGGTTGGATTGTACGCAACTCAACTGGTTAATAACGACAGCCCTAGGGGCTGTCGTTATGAGATGGGCACGAAAACATCAAATCAGTCATCTTTTTGGTAGGGGTTGGGACTTAAAAGAAGCCTCTTTAATAACAACATGGGAGTCTAATTGCGTGATTACAGCTTTATCCACCCCATGAATTATGAAAGCAGCCTCAAACAGCTTCGGCGCTGTATCTAAATTAACCACCTAATGACGACAGCCCCTAGGGCGTTGGCTGTGTTTCTGTAGGCCCGGCATCCATTTCCTCGTCCTCAATGTAACTGAGCAGTTCCCCTGGCTGACAGCCTAAGTACTTACACAAGGCATTGATAGTGTCGGTGTTGGTGACGTTGCCTGGCACATTGGCAATTCGGGTAAGTGTGGCGCGGCTAATCCCCGTCTTTTCGCTCACTTCCGAAAGAGTGATGCGCCGCTTTTCTTGGAACGATTTTTCATCCAATAGCTTGATGAGCAGGATCCGGATCATGACTTATCCATAAGGTTTATTTTCCACATAGCCTATCAAATGACTCATACATGATGCAAAAAAAACGTTGACAGTACACATGGCTGAGCTATTCTAATCTCAAAAGCGTTAAATGAATCATGAATGATGCAATTGGAGGCTGAAATGAATACCTATCTGACGACTGAAGAGCTCTCTGCACGGATCAAGTATGACGTGCGCACTATCCGCCAGTGCCTGAAGGATGCGGTGCTGTTTGAAGGCGTGCATTACATCCGTCCCTTTGGGGGCCGCAAGATCCTCTACCTCTGGGAGCGGGTCGAGGAGTCCATGCTGCAGGGCGCAGCTGCGCACGATTTGATTGGCCATTTGGAATAAGGGGGCGTCATGGGCACAGTGAATAGCCGTGACGGCAAGCTCTATCTGGATTTTCGCTACAAAGGGCTGCGTTGTCGTGAGCAGACCAAGTTGACGGATACCCCTGCCAATCGGCAGAAACTGGCCAAGGTGCTGGCCATGCTGGAGCAGCAAATCAAGACGGGCACCTTCGACTATGGCCACCACTTTCCCGATAGCCCCAGGATCGAGCATTTCCGGAAGGTTGAACTGCTTGGCCGACAAAAGGCTTCGGGGGTTCGCATGCTCTTCTCGGCCTTTGCCCTGCAATGGCTAGAGGAAAAACGGGTGGAATGGCGCCAGAGCCAGATTGAAACGGTGGATGGGATCTTGCGATGTCACCTGATCCCGGCGATGGGGGAGACGCGCATGACGGATATCACCAAGCAGGAGATCCTGGCATTTCGCCTGCGCCTGTGTGCACCGGACGTTGTGACAGCCAAGGTGTTATCGGCCTCGCGCATCAACCACATCATGACCTATCTGCGGCTCATCCTGAATGAGGCGGCAGAGCGTTTCGGCTTCGATAACCCGTGGCGCAATATCAAAGCATTACCCATGCCCAGAGCGGAGGTGCAGCCATTTACCTTGATGGAGGTGCAGTTGCTCTTGGCTAAGGTCAGGCCTGATTTTCGTGCCTACTATCAGGTGCGCTTCTTCACCGGCATGCGTACCGGCGAGATTGATGGGCTCAGCTGGGAGAATGTCGATTTTGGTGCCCGCCTCATCCACATCCACCAGTCGCTGGTACGTGGCACGATAGGCCCCACCAAGACCAGCGGTTCCCATCGATCTATCGCCATGAGCCAGAAGGTGTACGACGCCTTGCGTGAGCAGTGGGAGGTGTCGGGTGAGAAAAGCCCCTTCGTCTTCTGCGCCCGCAATGGGGAGCCGCTCAATCATCGCAATATTACCCGGCGGGTCTGGTATCCGACGTTGGCTGATCTCGAGTTGGATAAGCGCAATCCGTATCAGACCCGGCACACCGCCGCTACTTTATGGCTGGCTGCTGGCGAGAGTCCGGAATGGATTGCCCGGCAACTGGGTCACGCCAACACCAGCATGCTGTTTCGGGTCTACTCCCGATTTGTTCCCAACTTGGTGGGACGAGATGGGGCCGCTTTTGAGCAGTTAATAGAAGACGAGTTCGAGCTGGAGGATGAGGTATGAACATGAAACCACAAGCGACCTTTGAGTTGGTATGGGCTCAACGAGACACGAGCATTGGAGAGCAGGAGTGCTGGCGTCTGAGCTCCCCCAGTCGTAATGAGTTGCTCTGGTTGCCAGGCTCGTTGCTGCAAGGTGTCGCTCCCGATGGTCAGTGGATTATGCTGGAATTCGTCGCCCACGATGATGGCCTGGTGGCGCGCAATCCGGTCATCATTCCGGAGATTGGCGAGAAGGCGCTGATTGAGCGGCAGTTTGGCTGGCTACCGGCAGGCAGGGAGAGCATCTTGTGGGATATGTGGGGCATGCTGGCGCAACTGCAAGATAATGCGCTGCGCGAATTCTATCGAAGTGTGCTGATGGATGATGCCATTATTCATCCCTTTTTCCAGGCCAAGGCCAGCCATCACCATCATCACGATCATGTCGGCGGTTTGATTGAACATAGCCATGAGGTAGCCACTACGGCAGCGGCGCTCTGCCTGCAGCATCAGGTGGGGCCGCTGAGCGCGAGTGTGGCCTTCATTGGGGGATTGCTGCACGACATTGGCAAGATCCACCTTTATTACAATAACAGTGAGGGTAGGGGGATCTGTGGGCAGCACGAATCGTTCAATTTTATGGTGCTGGCCAAGCCGCTGGAGAACTTGAGCAAATCCGCCCCCAAGATATTCGAGGCGCTCAGCGCCTGCCTTTCGATTCGGATTGGCAGGCAGGTGGACTCATACTTGTCAGCAAATATGGTCAAGGTCTGTGACCGCTTGTCGGTGGATGTGTGCAACTGGCGGCGGGCTTTTGATGCGGTACCGCCATACTATTGGTATGCCAAATCCCCCCATGATGCCCAACTCTACAAGCGGCTGGGTTGACTTTAAAAATCCACGCTCAGAGGGTGTACGCTGAGCTGCATGATTGCGAGCGCGATAAGGTTCACGATGGTGGCCCGAGTCTGCGGGAGTCGATTTGCCGCTGGTTTATCGGTATGTAACTTTGCCTGGTTTGATCAGCTCCTCAGACCAGGCAAAAGCCCCCCTTTTTGATTGGCAACTTACCCAGTCGCGCCTCATCCGTTGAAAAATAGACGTCTTCCCAAAGTTTGCCGATCAGTACCGTTTTTCCCCTTGGCCTGTTTTTCCAGTTGGCGCAGCTTATCCACCTGCTCCATGGTCAATGGATTGCTTGCCAGCATTGCTTGATGCCTGTTCCAGTAAGGAAGGGCTTTGCCACTGTCGGATCTGCTCTGCAGGAAAGAGGATGATGGCCAGCCGGTGAAACAGGATTTTCAGGCTGTGGGAGGAATAGCGACTGAGCCCGCGGTCGAGGTGTTTGTGTTCCTGGGCATGACGAAGGAACAGCCAGCCTAAGCCTTCTGGAAACTGTTCCAGCTTTCTCAGTGGTTCCCGTTTTATGGTCAGGTCTTGGTGACAGTTCCAGCCTGAGAGTCGTTGTTTTCTGGGATATTGCAGCAGCAGTTGCCAGCGCTTCCAGGGGAACAGTTCGCTGACCACTGTCATGAAACGCTCAAAATCTGCGTGTCGGGTGAAACGGATGCCAGCTCGGGAGCTGTTGCTGTTCAGCAAGCAGTACTGGATGGCCCAGAGCAGATCTTCTTTTTTTTGTTTCCCTGCCTTGTTCATTGCCTGACTGCCTTTTAGGGCAGTGGCGACATCCTGCTGTTCTTCTATGCCTACCGGAGCGGCCGGTAAGAGTTGATTGCTTCGATTTTTGGGAAATAACCTGGTTTTGCCTTTGCTGGTCGTCAGATCCCGCAGGGCTATTGCCGAATTCAGCCAGCGCTGCACCAGTGGTTGGGTCAGTTGATAGAACCAGGCGGTTTCACGGTAGTCGTAGCCCGCCTGGATGCGCTCTAGTACGGCCAAGGATGGAACATAGTGGCTGGCTCGTGAAGCTTCCTGGTGAACAGCGTTAGTTCCTCGTTTGATGGCAGGAAGGGGGCCGATATACGGGATGAGCCGCTTCCTTGAGTAATTCAGTAGGCTGGCAGGCGTAATGTCGCCATTCTTGCCCAGTGTCAGGATCCGGTTTGGTCGCAGTCCCAACAGGGCTTTGGCTGCATCTGGAGTGAAGACTTTGTGATTGCTGGCTAGATGGCAACCCAGCATCAGGTCGGTGAAATGCAGGTATGTGCTGAGGGTGATAGCGGGACTGCTATGTCCGGCAAATACAGCGAGTGCGAAGTAGCGATCCCGTAACCGTCCCCGACCAGCGATCAAATGCAGGATAGTTTCCCGCTGTGATGGGGGATAGGGCAGTAACGTTTGAACAGGTTGCGGCAGGCTGACCACATCATGATGGATCAATAACTGCAAACGAGATAAGGCACTGTGGCGTAGATGGTAGAGTCGGTAGTAAAGGCCGTTGCTGAGGTCGGACAGGACGGTTTTGACCATAAGGGACAGTTGTTTGGTATCGATCGCTTCATGGGAATTTCCTGGGGCATGGAATAACAGTTCCGACTTGCTCTTGGCCAGCAGGCGGCGTTCACCGATAAAATGGCTGACCAAGGGGTGTTCCGCCTCGGTGAGCAGTGGATAGAGCGGCACCTTGCGCAGTGCTGCGTCCGTCTTGTTGTGGCCGTGCTTGCTCTCTCTGACGAATAGCCAGCCGATGGGTGAGGGTTCGATATCCTGAAGGCGCAACTTGGCCAGTTCGCCCGGACGTAAGCCAGTGCGAAAGGCCATAATGAGGAAACACTTAAGCATTCTCCCCCGCAGTTCGTCTACATCTGCGAACTGCTTCACCTGATGCAGCAGGCCGGTAAACAGGGGCTCATCGACGATGGCTGCACTGACGTGGGGTAGTGTGGTTGAGCCTTCGGTCAACGGATCGGGGAGTGGCGCAAGATCGAATCTTTGGACGGCAAACAGATGCATGTCTTCCAGACGACCGGCCTGATATTCCCGGGCTTTCTGGCTGCGGGGACGATTCAGAATGGATTGGTACAGCTCGGAAAAGTCCTCCCCTGTGTAGCTGTCGAGTGGCTCATGCAGTGCTGCTGCCAGCCAGTCCGCTCCCACTGTGTCGAGATAGGTACTGGCCGTCGAGATGGCGTTACCCCGTTCGGTCAGATGGCTCAGGAGCCATTGCACCAGGGTCTGTTCGCACAGCGTCAGATCAGGTTCATCCAGTGCCGTCAGTTCGGCAATGATAGCGCTTTTGCCCTTTGGTCTGGCCGGTTCAAGCTTGAATACGTCTTTCAGGCGGGTGAGCAAAAAGCTACTGCCCTTGCGGGGTCGAGCCCTTGACGTATTCGGCTGGAGTCGCTGCAAAAAGGTGATGGGATGGAATCGCGAATATTGTGTCTCCCCGCAGGGCAACAATCCTGGGGATAGCAGGCGAAGCCAGTAGTGGGTCGGCAGTGAGGCACTGGGCTGGCGCCCCACGGCATATTCCACCAATACCTGAGGCACTGTGATGCCGGGTTGGCGTTCCGCAATGGTGATGCCGCCGTGGTTCAGATCCTTGAAACTGCAATCCATTCCCAGTTCGGATCGGATCAGGTTCAAGCACTGTGCCTCGCTGGCAGGTGGCTGCCAGTCGACAGGACGGTTGAGCAGGAATTGGCGTAGCAGGCCAAGGCTGATGGGGTCGGGAACATAATGGACTTGAGAGATGGCGACCCGCTCTGGTTGTTCTTCTACGGATTGATACAGATTGCTAGCCAGATTGGTACTGGTGGGGGGCATCAGCGTCAGCCAGCAGTGATCGCGGTCGCCCTGAAGTGGCTGGCTGACGGTCAGTGCGTTGCCAAGTGCAGGCCATAATGCTGGGCGGTTCAATCCGCCATAGAGGATGCCACTCAGTAACAATTGGGCGAACAGACGGTCAGTATCATTGATAGGGCCCTTGAGGCTGCAGAACCAGGTTTGTTCTACATCTGCAATCAACGTGGAGCGATGTTGCCAGGACAGTGTTCGTATGGGGCGGTTGCGGCGTAATGTGATATAGGTGGGAGGTGGCGTAACGCTCCAGATCCCGAGCCGGTTGCCTTTCTCTATTTGGGAGCAGATGAACGAATGAGTGCGTCGATAGGCGACTTCGCTTTTCAGGTCATTGCGCAATTGCCTATCGATAACTGGCCAAGTCTTTGCAAATTGGCGGGCATCTGGCGGCTCCTCCAGCATCTGTGGCAGATGTTGTCGAAAAATGGTCATGGCTTTTCGCAGGATCAGCTCATCCTCCTTCTGGCGGTTTGCTTGTCGCAGTTCACGTCCGACCTGTTTCATCAGGTCTTGGCGACCCGTTGGTAAAATTAGCGGGTTTGCCATCCGGGTAAGGCCTCGATCTTGTGGTCTTTCAATATCCGTTCTATCTGGTTGGAAATGTCGCCAAGATGATGAAGTGACAAAGCGCTATAACGCCCCAGCGCCTCTTCGCCGATCTCTTCGTGCCCCATCCAGCCATCTATCTGCTCAGGGGCGATGCCCTGACGTTTCAGTTCACTACGAAGGTGATGACGAGGCCAGTTCCGCGCCCAGGGTATCTTTTTACCAAGCAGGCTTTCGAGCAGGCTGGGACATAAATCAGCAGGTGTCGCCTCCTTGTCCAATGGCGCAATGATCGCAAACAGCAGATTGCTGGATCCGGCTAAAGCAGATTCGCAGTGCTCGCAGATATAGGATGCAACAAACCGGGTGCGTAGGGACAATGCACGCAGGTGTGCCAGATACAGCTCCACTTGGCGTGCCGCGGTGGCAGGCAGGATCACGGTTCTGGCCGCCAGACCGTGACGGTTCTCCTTGTCACTGATCCACCAGGTTCGACTATGGCGGTTGTAGTCTCCGAGTTGTCCCATAGGGGCGGTGACATCACGATGGCCGGTGACGAATGCCAGCAACGCCCAAACGTACCCAGCATAATGGTTATGGTAGGCAATGATGTCATTAAGGCTGGTTCGGCGCCCAGTTGTTCGTGGTGGGACGAGAAGATCAAACAGGTTGTGCAAGATGTTACCAGGTAAGGCCAATCGGCTCCCTAGCCGAATGCCAGTAGGATGTAGCGTTGGCATGCCGGGATCGAGCCCTGCCATGTTGAAGATCGCATCGATGTAATTGTGATGATGTTTGATGATCGGGTCGGCATCCAGATTGCTATAGCTGAGAGCTGGGCGACTCTTGATACCTTCGCCTCTGATCAGGGCAACCTCTACTCGATCAAGTCCCTGATTCAGATACCAGTGCTCCAGATAACGGGTTACGCGGCCTAGCGTGAGACGAGTCTGATGGCGTTCATTGATGCCCCGAATAATCGGCGTGAGGCCATCCAGAGACGACTGCGTGATTTTCTGTCCTTTCAACAGGGCGGGAAGGGGAAGGATGAGGTGTTCACGCACCTTTGGCAGGATCGGATCACAAGTGGTCGCTTGTTTACTGGCTGGCACCGAATGGGTCAAATACAAACAGGGGTGATCTTTGATTTCCTGGAGAAGTTTGAGCGAATCAATGTCACGGACCAGTTGCTCTGGTGAGCGCCCACTCACCAACGACAGCAATAAGAGGGCAGCCGAAGTCTGAGGCATGTTGTCAGACAGCATGGCAACGGTTGCAGCGACCAGATGCTGGATATCCCATTCGCTTGCCTGTTCGAAACTGCAGGGCAATGATTGTTGTCTGACGCTGAGCTGCTCGGTCAAGCGTTTGCCTTGCTGGGCGCGCAGTGCCAGAGCTTTGTGAGGGCTGGAGGGATCACTGATGCGAATGACTTTCCCTGGGCGGATATCTAGTGGCTCATCCGACTCGTCCAATTCGGGGTGAACACGGGTCCGCGAGATGGCCAGTTCAGAAACGATCAGGTCGGTATCATCGGTCGGCTCTTGTCTTGTTAGCCTGAGTTTTTCTTCCAAGGTTGGAGAATACTTTACTTCACGGTGGCGGGTTATTCCCTTAGCCATCCGGCACGCATCAGAGATGGCTACAGTCAAGAAAGCCAACCCGCGCTGCATGAGGGGGAGTTCGCTTTGCTTTCGTAATTTTTGTAGTGCCAATAGCAACCCCAAG
>Ga0075011_10002018_pt1 | contig 11040 bp, 9 predicted proteins | sample TARM_MetaG_T_14_FD_72354 | JGI IMG/M metagenome (GOLD analysis project Ga0075011, IMG submission 72354) | Freshwater microbial communities from Pennsylvania, USA, analyzing microbe dynamics in response to fracking - TARM_MetaG_T_14 | ecosystem: Environmental > Aquatic > Freshwater > River...
GTCCAAGACTGCCCCACCACCCAAGGTGGCCTCGGCGGATGTCGAGCTCGAAGGACTGGACGCAGGAATGGACCTGGATATGGGAGAAGACGGCTCGGGCGACTTCGAGCGTTTCTAGCCCGGCCAGGCAAGACCGACAAACAAGGCCGCCCCTCCTAAATGGAGAGGCGGCCTTGTGTTCCGTTCGCTGCCCGCGTCTACTTGTGGATCACGTCCGCCTGCTTCAAAAGCGGCTCGGGAATGTTGACGCCCATCTTCTCTGCTGCGGCCGGAAAGATATGGAATGACAGCTTTTTCTGAAATTCTACAGGGGTATCGCCTGGCTTGGCACCGTTCAGGATACGGATGGCCATGGCCCCGGTCTGGCGGCCGTGCAGATAGTAGTCGAAGCCCTGCGCGGCGATGGCCCCGCGCGACACCGAGTCCACGTCGGCCACGAACACCGGCGTTTGGCTCCGCCGTCCCACCTTGACGACCACTTCCATGGCCGAGACCACGGTGTTGTCCGTGGGAATGTAAATGGCGTCCACGTTGCCCACCAGGCTCGACGCGGCCTGCTGCACGTCGGCGGAGCTGTTCACCGTGACGGGCACGATCTCGACGCCCCGCTCTTGGGCGGCAGCGGTGATTCGCTTCAGGTTGGACACGGAGTTCATCTCGCCCGCGTTGTACAAAAAGCCGAGCTTCTTCATGGCCGGCAGAAACTTGAGGAGCATCTCCACGTGCTTGTCCATGGGCATCTGGTTGGACACGCCGGTCACGTCGCCGCCAGGGTGGTCGTAATCGGTCACCAGCCCGGCCAGAAGCGGATCGGTGATGGCCGTGAAGAGCATGGGCGTCCCCTTGAGGGCGGCGGTCTTGTCGTACTGTTTAACCAGGGCCTGGGCGTTGGGAGTGGCAATGGCCACGATCATGTCCGGCTTGTCGGCCGCGACCTGGGTGGCGATCTGGTAGGCCATGCTCATGTTGCCCTGGGAATTGTAGATTTTGTATTCGGCGTCGACACCGCCGTCCTTCAGTTCATCTTGAAACCCCTTGAGAACGGCGTCCAGGGCCGGATGCTCGACGAACTGGCTGACGTCGACGAGGACCTTGCCCGCGTGGGCGACACCGGCCGTTCCCAGGACAAGCAGCACGGCGAAAAGACAGAGACAACGTTTCATGGATCCCCCTCAAAATGGACTGATGCCGGGACAATCCCGTAATACACTCTAACATGTCGATTTTTCTATAGCATCATTAAAGGACTTGCAAGTTGTGGGTGATGGGTGCAAAATCCGCTACCTGCCCCCACACCCACATTCCGGATTTTGTAAAATGACCCGACCCACCGTGACCCTTTTTATCCAGTGCCTGGTGGATTCCCTGTCGCCCGAGACCGGGGACGCCATGGTCCGCGTGCTGGAACGGCTCGGCGTGCGCATGCACTACCCGCCGAACCAGACCTGCTGCGGCCAGCCCGCCTTCAACTCCGGATACCGCCGGGAAGCGGCCAAGGCCGCACGCCGGTTCCTCGACATTTTTGAAGACAGCGAAGCCATCGTCTGCCCGTCCGGCTCCTGCGTGCACATGGTCCGCCACCATTACCTGGACCTCTTCCGCGACGAGCCCGCCCAACTGGCCCGGGCGCGCATGGTCGCGGACAAGACCTTCGAGTTCACCGAATACCTGGTGGACATCCTGGGCGTGACCGACCCCGGCGCGCAGCTTGACTGCCGCTTCGACGGGGCCGTGACATACCACGACTCCTGCCACCTCGCGCGCGGCCTGGGCATCCGCAGGCAACCCCGCCTGCTCCTGGAGAACACCCCCGGCCTGACCCTCATCGAGATGGACGAGTCCGACCGCTGCTGCGGCTTCGGCGGCACCTTCTCGGTCAAATACCCGGAGATATCCACGGCCATGGTCGACGACAAGGTCCGGACCATCCTCGACACCGGGGCCAAAGCCGTGGTCGGATGCGATGTGAGCTGCCTGATGAACATCCAGGGCCGCCTCTCTCGCCTGGGCTCAAACGTCCGCGCCCTGCACATCGCCGAAATCCTGGCCGAAGGGGGGAAATAATGAACCAACCAAAGGACAAAACCTATTCCGAGCTGGCCCACGACGCCATCGGCAACGAGGAGCTGCATGCGGCCATCCGCATGATCCAGGACCGCATCGGCAAATCCGCCCAGGCCCTGTGGCGGGACGAGATCACCCCGGAGCACCGCCGCCTGGCCAAGGAGGCGCGTATGCGCACCCTGGACAACCTCGACGAGGTCCTGGCCGCTTTGGCCGAAAAGATCCGCGCCCGGGGCGGACATGTCCATTTCGCGGCCACTGCCGAGGACGCCCGCCATTACTGCCTGGAAGTGGCCCGCAAGCACAACATCAAGCGCGTGGTCAAAGGCAAGTCCATGACCTCGGCCGAGATCGGCGTGGACCCCCTGCTCGAGAGTGAAGGCATCGAGGTGGTCGAGACCGACCTCGGCGAATACATCATCCAGCTGGCCGGGGACACGCCCTCGCACATCATCGCCCCGTGCATCCACATGAACAAGCGCCAGATCGGCAAGCTGTTCCAGGAAAAGCTCGGCATCCCCTACTCCGAGGACCCGCCCACCCTGACCAGGGCCGCCCGCAAGGCCCTGCGCGAAAAGCTTTTGACCGCCGACATGGGTTTGAGCGGCTGCAACATCGCCTGCGCCGAGACCGGTCACGTCTGCCTGGTGTCCAACGAGGGCAACATCCGCATGGCCACGACCATGCCCAAGGTGCACATCGCGCTGATGGGCATGGAACGGGTCACCGCCACCCTGGCCGAGCACGACATGCTCCTGCGCCTGCTCACGCGCGGCGCCGCAGCCCAGAAGGTCTCCACCTACGTCTCCTTCCTGGGCGGCCCCCGCCAGCCCGGCGAAACCGACGGGCCCGAGGAGTTCCACCTGGTCATCATAGACAACGGGCGCATGAAGATGCTCGCCGATCCCCGGTTCCGCGAGGTCCTGTCCTGCATCCGCTGCGGAGGCTGCCTGAACATCTGCCCGGTATACGGACGTATCGGCGGCCACGCCTACAACGGCCCATACCCCGGCCCCATCGGCGCGGTGGTCATGCCCCTGTTGCAGGGCGTCAACGAGCATGCCGATCTCTGCCGGGGCGAGTCCCTGTGCGGCGCGTGCAAGGACATCTGCCCGGTCAACAACGATCTGCCCCGCATGCTCTCCGAACTGCGGCACATGCTCGCCTACGGCGACGAAAACTGGGAAGTGGCCCCCGTGGACAAGACCGAGGCGCGGGCCTTCAAGGCCTGGAGCGCGGCCATGTCCTGCCGGACCGCCTACAATCTGCTGGTCAAGGCCGGACGACTCGTCCAAGCCCCGTTCGTCAAGAATGGCGCGCTCTCCAAGGGCGTCGGCCCCCTGACCAAATGGACCGCCACACGCGATTTTCCGCCCATTGCCCGGAAGACCTTTGCCGAACGATGGAAGACCGACCACGCCAAGCGCCTCAACGAGACCGACAATGAATAACGAACAATACTTTCTCAAACGCATCCGCAAGGCCCTGGGCCGCAAGAACGCGCCCGACGCGGGCACCCTCTTCTCCAGCCGTCCCCAAGACCAACTGGAAGGGCTGCTCTCGCGCGCCGACCGTAACAGGGCCGAACGGCTCGAACTCCTCGCCCTGCTCCAGCAGGCCGCCGGGCCCCTGAACCTCACCCTTCACCTGGCCGAGGACATCACCGAAGCCGCGCAGGGCATCGCGGACCTGGCCCGCGTCTCGGACACCGAATGGGGCGGCGACAAGCATGTCCTCATGCACGACGACGCCCTGCTCCACGCTCTCGACCTGCCCGGACTCCTGGCCCACGACCACATCACCGTGGACGTGGCCCGTTTCAACCCCGGCGAAGACGAACTCAGCGGCAAACAACGGTTGCGAGACATCGCCGAAAAAGCCTACATCGGCGTGACCGGCGCGGACTGGTGCGCCGCGGACTGCGCCGCCATCGCGCTGCTCTCCGGCCCCGGCCACGGACGCGCCGTCTCCCTGGTACCGTCCATCCATATCGCGGTCCTGCCACTGGACCGTCTCGTGGCCGACCTGCCCGAAGGATACGCCCTGCTCGAAAACCACAAGGAACTGCCCGCTTCCTTCACCTTCATCTCCGGCCCGTCCAAAACCGCCGACATCGAAGCCGAGCTCGTCCACGGCGCACACGGCCCCAGAGAGATGCATCTGTTCGTGATTACGGGGTAGAGGACGCCTCCGGCGGCCCTCCCGGGGGACTCCTTCGGAGAGACCAGGGCGCCGCCCTGGACCCGCTTAAGGCCAAAGACCTTAAGAATCCCATGTTCGCTTCGCTCAGAGGCGAGCAAAGCCGAGAGGACTAACCAGGAAGCCTTTCGCCAAGCCGATTTTTCACGTTCCACCCACCCTCCATACGCTTCTGCCGAAGGCACCCAATAAGTTTTGGAGATTCCAAAGAACCTTTTCCAAAAGGTTCTTTGGCGGGGTCTGGGGCAGCGCCCCAGCCGCCGGAGGCTCCCCCACCGGGAATATCCATGAATGGTATTTGCCTAATCAATGGATTAAGAGCTAAACTAGGCGAACCTGCTTCGTTGCAACGTACAGGGGGATGCATGGACCTGATCATCATTACTTCCATAGGGATGCAGTTGTCAGCGGCCGTTCTGGCGCTGTTTTTGATCCCGGAAACGGGCCGTCGCTGGTCTTGGATACTGATCGCGGCGGGTTTGATCGGCATGGTGCACCGGCGCGTGCATACCCTGTATATGTTCTGGGAGGGACGGGCACAGCCTGATCTGGCCTTTGAGCTGATCGGGCTGCTGGTTTCGATCATCATCCTGTTGGGGGTGTTGCAGGTCCGGCCGATTTTCCGGCAACTCAAGGCGGCCAACGACAAGCTGGCCCGCAACGAAGAACGGTTCCGAACCGTGGCGGACTTTACCTACGATTGGGAATACTGGCGCGGCCCGGAGGGCGAATTCCTGTACATGTCGCCGTCATGCCAGCGGATAACCGGGTACTCCCGATCCGCGTTCATGGAGGACCCGGACCTGATGGTCAAGATGGTGCATCCCGAGGACCGGTCCATGGTCAAGGCGCACCTGTTCAAGGAACACCGGTCGCAGGACACCGACACCCTGGATTTCCGCATCATCCGGCCCGACGGCACGCAACATTGGCTGTCCCACCGATGCGTGCCGGTGACCAACGAACAGGGCACGTTTCTGGGCGCGCGGGCCAGCAACCGGATCATCGATCAGCGGGTGGAGGCCGAGAACCGGCTGCGGGAGAGTCGCCGCTTGTACCGCGATCTGGTGGAGCAATCCCATTTCATCGTTCTGGAAGTGGATACCGAGGGCAAGGTCTTCTTCATCAACCGCTGGGGGCTGGACTTCTACGGTTTCCGCGAGGGGGAACTGGCCGGCCGCAAGGCGGTGGGGCTGCTGTTGCCCGATACCGACGATCAGGGTCGCGACCTGCGCGACCATTTCCGTGACCTGCTCGAATACAATCCGGGGCACACCTTTACCGAAGTGGAGGTCGTACGCCGCAACGAGAGCCGGGCGACCCTGTCACTCGGCACCTCGGTCCTTGTGGACGGGATGGGCCGAGCCTCCGGCATCCTCTGCATCGGGATAGACATCACAGCGCGCAAGGCGGCGGAAAAGCTGAAGGAAGACGTGGAACGCATAGTCCGCCACGACCTCAAGTCGCCGCTCATGGGCATCATCGGCCTGCCGCGCATCATGCAGGAGGACGAAAACCTCACGGACCGCCAAAGAGAGATGCTCCATGTGGTCGAAGAGGCGGGCATGCAGATGATGGACCTGATCAATCAGTCCCTGACCCTGTACAAGCTCGAATCCGGCACCTACGAACACCAGCCCCAGCCCGTGGACTGGCTGGCCGTGATCATGCGCGCCGTGCGCGACACCTCCATGCACCACGACCCCGCCTGCCCCGTTGAAACCACCCTGGACGACCTCGAGGTCACAAAAGACATGCAACTCGTCATACAAGGCGACAGCACCCTGTTGTACGGCATGACCGCCAACCTGCTCAAAAACGCCATGGAGGCCTCGGATGGCCAGCTCGTGCGTGTGCACGTGACCAGCGGCGATCCCTGCGTGCTCGAGATCCGCAACAGCCAGCCCGTGCCCGAAGAGGTCCGCCGGACCTTCTTCGACAAATACTCCACCCACGGCAAGCACAACGGCACGGGCCTGGGTACCTATTCCGCCCGGCTCGCCGCCGAAGCGCACGGCGGACACATCACCATGGACACCTCTCCCGAAACCGGCACCGTGGTTCGGGTAAGCTTGCCCCGAGGCGAGACTACCGCCTGAGTGATGGAGGACTGCCTCCGGCTGCCCCTCCCGGGGGCCTCCGGAGATACCAGAGCGCCGCCTGGCCCGCCTAAGACCGAGAGCCTCAAGAATCCCATGCTCACTCCGCTCCGGGCGGGCGGCGGGTGGACGAGACGGGAAGCTTCCCGCCAAGCCCACACGAAACAATCAGCCCCCCCCATCCTTCCCCTTGCCGAAGGCACCCAAAAAGTTTTGGAGATCCCAAAGAACCTTTTTCAAAAGGTTCTTTGGTGGGGTCTGGGGCAAAGCCCCATCCGCCGGAGGCATGCCTTGCTCGCCCACCAGGCGAGAGATTCCTGAGCCAGAGGCAAAAAAAACCCCCAGGCAGGCGCCTGGGGGTTTGAAAGGGCTGTAGGGAGTGACCTTACAGGGTCTGTTGCTTGAGTTTGACGCGCATGACGCGTTCGATGTCGCGGACCTGGGTCTTGTCTTCGCTGGTGACGAGGCTGACGGCCTGTCCGGAACGGCCTGCGCGGCCGGTACGACCGATGCGGTGGGTGTAGGTTTCCACGGTATCGGGCATATCGAAGTTGACGACGTGGGAGATGCGGTCGCAGTCGATGCCTCGGGCGGCGATATCGGTGGCGACCATAACGTCGAACCGTCCGTCGCGGAAGCCGTCCAGGGCGCGTTGGCGCTGGCTCTGGCTCATATTACCCTGGAGGAAGGTGGAGTTGTAGCCGGAGCTGGCCAGCTTGCGGGCCAGGTTCTTGGCCTTGTGCTTGGTCCGGGTGAAGACGAGCACGCTCTGGCGGTCATTGCAGTCCAGGAGCCGGGTGAGCACTTCGCCTTTATGGTTGTTGACGGTGGCGTAGAAGCAGTGTTCCACGGACTCCACGGGCTTGGTATTGGCCACCTGAACGGTCTTGGGGTTGTTCAGGATATTTTCGGCGAGCTTGCGGATATCCTTGGGCATGGTGGCCGAGAAGAGCAGGTTCTGCCGTTTGGCGGGCAGCTTGGCCAGGATGCGCTTGATATCGGGCATGAAGCCCATGTCGAGCATCCGGTCGGCCTCGTCCAGGACCAGGGTATCGATGTGGTTGAGGGACACGGCACCCTTGCCGAGCAGCCGGACCAACCGTCCGGGGCAGGCCACGATGATGCGGCAGTGCCCGAAGGCCTTGATCTGCGGATTCATGCCCACGCCGCCGATGACCACGCCGGAGCGAATACCGGTCTGTTTGCCCAGATCGTTGAAGTTGTCGTCGATCTGCAGGGCGAGTTCGCGGGTGGGGGCCAGGACCAGGACGGTGGGCAGCGCCCGGCCGGACTTGTTGCTGGTCAGCAGCCGTTGCAGGATGGGCAGGGCAAAGGCAGCGGTCTTGCCGGTGCCGGTCTGAGCCAGGCCCATGACATCGTGGCCTTTGAGCACGAGGGGAATGGCCTGCTCTTGAATGGGGGTGGGAGTTTCATAGCCGCACCCCTTGATGCCGGCGAGGATACGCTGGTCCAGGGAAAAGTTGGAAAAAGTCATATAAACCTTTGGTAAAAAGGGATTTTTTTCGACGGCGCGCGACAGCGGTCGGGGTCCGGGTTTGCCCCGGTGTATCGGAAGTGCTCTGGTACGGGAGTAAATCTTGGTTCGACGGGGGTGTGGAACGTTGGGTGCCCAATGGGGGCTAAGAAGTATTCGTACGTCCAGTCACGCTGAGCTGGCCCTTTATCGGCCATTGTCCGGGCAAAGTAAAGGAGTATTTTCGGAGCGGTTCGGGGAAAAGACAAGGCCCTCGCGGGAGAGCGCGGGGGCCTTGCATTCGGGGCTTGTCCGGCCGGACGGGCCGGAGGGATCAGCCTCGCTGCGGCGGGCCGGGCACGACGCCGGGCTGCAGGCCGGACAAGGCCTGGCCGTTCGGACCCTTTTCTTCGCGCTGAGGGGTGACGCTCGACCGGCAGACCGGGCAGAGCGTTTCGAGAATCAGGGCATCCCAGGTTCCGGTCCACTGGCATTTGTCGCATTCGTAAAGCATACGTCCTCCTAGAGACTGTTGGACCCCGGCCCGCAAGCCGGGCCCAAAGGGTGAATGAGAGGGAAATCAGGCCGTGACCGGACAATCGACGCAGGTCTTTCCGAATCGGTTCTCCGGCTTGGCGGTCTTATGCATGATGCTATGCACGAGACGCCCTTGTCGGGCTTGGCGCTGATCTGGTTGCGGTCGAAGTCGCCGGGCGGCGGACGCTCAAGGCGTCGACACCTTTTCCCGGCCTTTGCCATGGACCCTCGGTGGACAGGACAAGGACTCCGGTTGGTCTCAACGGGGTCGTCCTTCTCGTCAACGCCGAAACAATCGGCCTGAACGATGTGTTCCTTGTCGGTGCCGTAGACGTCCAGCCCAGGAGGGATAAGGACTTCCAACGTGCGGAATTGCGTAAAACCGGGGGTATTCGGTGGGCAAGCTGCCCGAAACCGAAAGACATGGACTCGACCATGCGATCGAATTCGGTATGGAACAGGCCTGGCGGCAGACGGATGCGCCTTTTCCCGATCCGCTGTGACGGACCGAAAAATCTAGCCTGTGTTCCCACCCCCTTGAACCAATTCCGGCGGACGGCTCGGCAACGACCGGGATGTCCTTTCCGAAAAAATGTAAGGGGGTACCTTTCGACTTTCTCAACTATAGCGACTATTGCGGGATAGTCAAGGGAAGGTTCAGACCGCCCTCGCCGTGAGCCGGTTTAGACCGCCCGACGCATGCGGGCCGGGCGTTTCCGGGACAGGTCGAGCAGGGCGCGTCCGGCCTCGACCAGCTCTCCACTGTTGTCGATGGTCCGCAGGGCCGGGTGGCTGACGGCGTAGTCCCCGGCGCGTTGCAGGCGGCGTTGAATCTCCTCTGCGGACTCCCGGCCGCGCCGGATGAGGCGCTGACGAAGAATCTCCCGATCCAGGGTGACCAACACCGGGACAAGATCCGGGTAGCGGCAGACGGCGGCGGGCAGATAGGCGCGGGAGCCGTTGACCACCACGTTGAGGCCCGCCTCCAGCCAGGCGTCGATCTCGATGCCCACGCCGTAGCGGTTGCCGTGGCTGTCCCAGGAAAGGGCGAACAGCCCGCGGTCCAGGCGGGCGCGGTACTCGTCGGGCAGCAGGGCCACGTGGTTCTCGCCCCCGGCGTCGGCAGGGCGGGTGATGTAGCGGTGGGCGAAGGCCGCCTCGCTTCCGGGACAGTGCTTGCGGGCGTAGAGCATGATCGAGTCCTTGCCGCAGCCGGAAGGACCGATGACGTAGATCAGGTTGCCTGGGGTCATGAATTCTCCTTGGAATTGCCGAGCTGTGCCCGGTGGATCAGCCGAAACGGAGCGGACCGGTCCGGCTGGTGAAAGAGACAGAGTTCGCGGACCGCATGGGAGCGGCCGGTAACAGGCGCGGCGAGCCGGGACAGGATGCCCAGGAGCCGTGCACGCCGGGCCGGGTCCAGGACTCGGCCGGTCAGGGTGATGTGAAAACGGAATTCTTCGAGCACATAGGGGTAGCCCCATTGTTCGAGCAGACGGTCCTGGACCGGGGTCAGGGTAGGCGTGCGGCGGGCCTCGTTCTCCTCGGGGGTGGGCGGAATCCGCAGGGGGGCCATTGCCCGCAGGCACGCCTCGGCTACCTCGCTGAGTCGGACCTGTCCGTCCGGGACCAGGGCCAGAAAAAAACCGATCCGGCGCACGGACAGCGGGGCCATTTCGAATGGAGCCAGGGAGTCGGCCAGGGACTCCAGCCGGTCGATGATCCGGGTCTCGTTCACCTCGGGCAGGGGAGGGAAGGGCGGCATGAGGGTGCCGTGGAAACCATAGTGGCGCGGTGACTTGGTGGCCTCGCGCCATTCCTCCGGGGAAAGACCGCCCGGCGGGGCCGGGTCTTCGATCCGTCCGGTCTCGTTATCCCGGCCAAGCCAGGCCGCACCGAACCGATCGAGCTCCCCGCCCCGCTCCGGGGCGTAGTACACGCCGTACCGTCCGCCTGTTTGCCGATTCATTGAATCGCTCATGAGACCGCGCTCTCGTATTTGTCCAGAAACGCTTCGATCTCCAGTCCGCGAAAGTCGGGCAGGGCCTTGTTCAGGCGGTCGTGGGGCCAGTCCCACCAGGCCAGGCGCAAGAGCCGCTGGCGCACCGGAGCCGGGAACCGCTCACGGATCATCCGGGCCGGTACGCCGCCAACGATGGCGTAGGGCGGCACATCCTTGGAGACCACGGCCCCGGCCCCGACCACCGCGCCGTGGCCGATGGTCACGCCGGGCAAAATCACCACCCCGTGGCCGATCCAGACGTCGCAGCCGACACGCGTGCGCTGGGCGCGTCGCCACTCGAACACGGCCTCGTCGTCCGGGCCGAAGCCGTAGCGGGCGCTGCGGTAGGTGAAATGATGCTGGGACGGCCGCCACATGGGGTGGTTGGTCGGGCCGATGCGCACGTTGGATGCGATGGACGCGAACTTGCCGATGTCGGCGTAAGCCACGTCGCAGCCGGGACTCAGGTAGGCATAGTCGCCCAGGGCGGACTCGAGCAGCAGGCAATCTTCCAGGACCTCGGTGTAGAGGCCGAGCGAGCTGTCGCGGACGTCCGCCGTGGGGTGGACCGAGGGGGCCGGGCCGAGCCGGACGTCCCCTTGAGGGGGCGAGTGCATGTTCATGGCCTTTGACTGACAAATGCGCCCGATTTGAAAAAGCACGGA
>Ga0075011_10002019_pt1 | contig 11040 bp, 9 predicted proteins | sample TARM_MetaG_T_14_FD_72354 | JGI IMG/M metagenome (GOLD analysis project Ga0075011, IMG submission 72354) | Freshwater microbial communities from Pennsylvania, USA, analyzing microbe dynamics in response to fracking - TARM_MetaG_T_14 | ecosystem: Environmental > Aquatic > Freshwater > River...
GTCCGGAACAGTCATTTTTTCTGCAAAATGCCTGGATTATTTTGTAAATTTTTTTTCCCATGACAAGCCCCAGTTCAATGAACTCCGGTCCGTAGATTTTTCCCGCAGAAGTTCGGAACGTATTCTGGATGGAGGCAACAACTTCCAGTCCGGCAGGGAATTTATCCAGAATCTGCTGTAGGGTCCACTCCTGATAATTACATATTTCCCACAGCGTGGTAATGAAATTGTCCGGTCCCCAGCGAAATTTGTCCGCGTCGTAGAGCGCATCGGCCAGGAACTGCGTGCCGTGATGGTCGAAGCGGACCGGTTCGGTGAAGGCTTCGTGAGAGCGCACCGCGTCGGAAATCATCTGCTTTTCCTCGTCCGTCAAGGGGTAGTCACGCAGGATGAGCAGGGCAAGGTCGGCCCCGCGCGTGGCGTGGTCTCCTTCAAGGCGGCAGATGTCGTGCAGCAGACCCGCGAGCATGGCCAGCAGGCTCAGCCGTCTGGCCTGTTCAAGTCCCAGCGTGGCGGCCTCCCCCAGGATAAGGGCGCTGCATTCGATGGCGACCTTCTTTGAATGCTCGATGCCGTGCCCGAATTCGTCGTTCAGGAAGGGAAGCACGTCCTCACGGCAGCGCATGACCATTGGGTGGGAAAAAAATGTGTCACGGGCGGAGGCCAGTTCCGCGCTCATGGCCGTGTAAAAGCTGGGCAACGCATCGGGGGTGACGGCAGCGCTTTCCTGTTTGAGGCGGACTAAAATCTCATTCTTCATGTTCTATCCACTCGGCGGAGAAATCTTGGATGGTGCTTGACATCTGGGCCTTTATCTTTTGCAGCAGACGCGCTTCAATCTGGCGCACCCGCTCTCGTGTGATCCCGTACTTGTCGCCGATTTCGCGCAGAGTGATGGGCGTATCGGCCAGGAGACGCTGTTCGAGGATGTCAAGCTCCTTTTCATTCAGGCCGTCCCGTATGGCATCAATGTTGTCATGGATGAGCACGCTGATCTCGTCGGCGGCCATCTGTTCCTCGATTCCGGCTTCAAGAGCTGGAATGAAATCCATGGGGGTGAAGCTCGAATCGTCCCCGATCTTCATGTCCAGGGAAACGTCATGCTGCCCGAGACGCTGCCCCATCTCCACGATGTCGGCCTCGGAAACCTGCAGGTTGCCGGCCAGGGTGGCGGTGCTCGGGTCGAAGCCCTGGGCCTGCAGGCGCTGGCGCTCCTTGCCCAGGTTGTAGAACAGCTTGCGCTGGGCCTGGGTCGTTCCGATCTTGACCATGCGCCAGTTGTCCATGATGAATTTCAGGATGTAGGCTTTGATCCAGAACGAGGCGTAATAGGAAAACTTGATGCCCTTGTCCGGGTCGAACTTCTGGACCGCTTTCATGAGGCCCACATTGCCTTCCTGGATCAGGTCGAGCACATTCTTCATCCAGCGCCGCTGGAAGTCCATGGCAATCTTGACCACCAGGCGCAGATTGGAGGTGATGAGGATGAACGCCGCCTGTTCTTCCTTTTCATCACGGTACCGCCGGGCCAGGTCGAATTCTTCGTCAAGCTCCAGCGGCTTGAACTTCTTGATTTCCTGGAGGTAGATGTGCAGCGGGTCCAGGGTCGCGACTTCGCGTCTGGGAACGGTGGCCAGAACCAGCGGCGCAATCTCCGCTATGTCGACGGGATCGGTCTCGTCGATATCCTCTATCGCATCGGTGTCGAACTCGTCGTCCTCAGACAGAGGAGTCTCAAGTTCTTCATCCAGGGCGTCGTCTGCGGGGAGTTTATTGGAATTCATTATGGTGCGTGTCTGGAAGTGATTCTTGGGCATCACGTGCTGCAAAAGTGAAAGTAAGATGCCCGTGGGTCGTTCCGTGCGAAGCGATTTGAGGAATCAGTCCGCCATTTCGAAGTTTTCTATCATAGAGTTTTTGTTTGTCCTTTTCAATGATTTTCAGTAGGGCACTTCGTTCACCGGAGTGATAATTTTTGAACTGCGCGAGGTGTTGTGATGCGTGATTTTCGCCGGGCGCTCAAGGGCGGAACCGTTCTTGTTTTTGATGGGGGCATGGGCAGCCTGCTCCAGCGACGCGGCCTGCAGGCCGGGCAGTCTCCCGAGGAATTCGGTATGGCCAGGCCCGATGTCGTGGCTTCGATCCATGCCGAATATGCCCGGTCCGGTGCGCATGTGGTTACCACCAACACCTTTGGCGCGACGCGCTACAAGCTCCCGCAGGGCCTTGACGTGTTCGATGTCAATGAGACCATGACCCGCGCCGCGCGTCAAGCCGTGGGGGACCAGGTTTTTGTGGCCGGAAGCGTCGGGCCCACAGGCAAGATGATAAAGCCCTTGGGCGAAATTTCCTTTCGTGGGTTGGTGGATGTTTTCAAGGAGCAAATTCGGGGCCTGGTCGCGGGCGGAGCCGATCTGATCCTGGGCGAGACGCATTACGATCTGGCCGAGGCGCGCGCCGTGGTCGTGGCCGCGCGCGAGGTCTGCGACCTGCCGGTGGGCATCAGCATGACTTTCGAGGAGGGCGTCAGCCTGACCGGCACCACCCCGCAGATCTTTGCCCAGACCATGGAAAACATGGGCGTTGACCTCATCGCCTCCAACTGCAGCGCTGGTCCCGAGCAGCTCATCGAGGTCGCCCGCGCCATGCTCTCCGTCAGCGACACTCCGGTGCTCATTGAGCCCAACGCCGGCCTACCCGAGCTGGTGGACGGGGCCACGGTTTTCCGCCTGCCCCCGGACCCCTTTGCGGTCACGGTTTCAATTCTGGCGACTGAAGGCGTGTCCTGCCTGGGTGGATGCTGCGGTACCACTCCGGAGCACATCAAGGCGTTAAGCGCGCTGTGCGCGGGCAAGATCGTGTCGCGTCCTCAGGTCTCAGAGCGGCCCTGCCTGATCGTCACGTCCCGGTCCCAGGCCGTGGAATTCGGCTTCGACCGTCCCTGCCGTATCATCGGAGAGCGCATCAATCCCACGGGCAAGGCCGAACTCACGGCCGAGCTGCAGAGCCTTCAGACCCGCCGGGTCATGACCTACGCCGAGGAGCAGATCGAGCGCGGTGCGCATCTTTTGGACGTCAACGTCGGCGCACCCATGGTCGACGAAGCGCGCATGCTGCCCCTGGCCGTGCAGGCTCTCTCCAGCGCCCATGGTATCCCCCTTTGTCTCGACTCCAGCGACATCCCGGCCATCCGGGCAGGTCTTGAGGCCTATCCCGGTTCGCCACTGGTCAACTCCATCAGCGGCGAGGAAGAGCGGATGGACGTTCTTGGCCCCCTGTGCCGCGACTACGGCGCGCCGTTCATCCTCCTGCCGCTCAAGGGCCGCAAGCTGCCCGTAACCGCCGTCGAACGGCTGGCCATCATCGAGGAACTGCTCGTCAAGGCTGAGGGCCTGCGCATACCGCGCCGCCTCATCCTGGTCGACGCGTTGGCCCTGACCGTGTCCTCCAAGCCCGAGGCGGCCAAGGCCTGCCTGGAAGTCATCCGGCACTGCCGGGAACGCTGGGGCCTGGGCTCGACCATGGGCCTGTCCAACATCTCCTTTGGCCTGCCTGCACGGGATCTGATCAATTCGACCTTCCTGGCCATGGCCATGGGCGTGGGCATGACTTCGCTCATCGCCAATCCCAACGCACTGCGCATCCGCGAGAGTCTGGCCGCGGCGGAAGTGCTTCTCGGCCGGGACAGCCAGGCGGCCAATTTCATCGCCACCTACGCCGGGTGGAATCCGGGTAACCCCGTGGCCTCTGCCGCTGCGCGCCCAACCGACGAAGACGGCAGTCCCGTGGCCCTGGCTGTCATCAAGGGACAGAAGGACCGCATCGTCGATTTGCTGCGGAATCGCATCGCCGCCGGCGACGACCCCTTCGTCCTGGTCGATGAGGAGATGATCCCGGCCATTGCCAAGGTGGGGGAAAAGTACGAAAGGAAGGAATATTTTTTGCCGCAGCTCCTGCTCTGCGCCGAAACCATGCAGATCGGCTTCGAGTCCATCCGGCATCTGCTCGTGCGCGAGGGCCGCGAGGTCAAGGCCACCATTGTCATGGCCACGGTGGAAGGGGACATTCACGACATCGGCAAGAATATCGTTTGTCTGATGCTCAGGAATTTCGGCTATAACGTCATCGACCTGGGCAAGGACGTGGCTGCCGCCGACATCGTGGCTGCCGCCGTGGAGCACAAGGCCTCGGTTATCGGCCTGTCGGCCCTCATGACTACGACCATGGTCCGCATGGAGGACACCGTGGGTCTGGTACGCGAGAAGGGCCTGTCCTGCCGGGTCATGGTCGGCGGCGCGGTAGTCAGCCAATCCTATGCCGATCTCATCGGTGCTCACGGTTATGCCGACGATGCCGTGGCTGCGGTGCGGGTGGCCACCAGGCTTTGCGCCGATGTCCGCACGGCCTGATTTATACATGTTTCAAGCGGGAATACGCATGGAAAGATACATACTCCGCAAGGCGACCATCGCCGACGTCAAAGCCATCCACCGCATGCTCATGGATTGCGCCAACAAGCGCCTGCTTCTGCCACGGTCATTTGGTGAACTCTACTCCCATCTGCGTGATTTCATTGTGGCCGAGGACTCGCAGTCCGGTGAAGTCGTGGGGTGCTGCGCCCTGACCATCACCTGGGAGGCCCTGGCCGAGGTCCGTTCCCTGGTGGTCGTCGAGAGCGCCCAGGGTCAGGGACTCGGGCGCAGGCTGGTGGAATTCTGCGTCAGCGATGCCCTGACCTTTGGTGTTTACAAGGTCTTCACCTTGACCTATCAGGTTCCCTTTTTTCAGAAGCTGGGATTTTCGGAGGTCAGCAAGGACGTCTTGCCCCAAAAGGTTTGGGCCGACTGCCTTAAATGCCCTCAGTTTCCCGAGTGTGACGAAGTGGCCATGATGATTGAATTGTAAGTTTCGATATGAAGGGATCCCCGGGAGAATTCATGAAATTTGTTCAGCTTTTTGACCGTTCTCAGATTGAGGCGCGCGCCCAGGAACTGGGACGGGAGATATCGAGCCATTACGGCGACGAGCCACTGGTCTGCGTGTGCGTGCTCAAGGGTGCTTACGCATTCTTTACCGACCTGATGCGTCATTTGACCATACATCCAACCATGGATTTTGTCCGTCTTTCCAGTTATGCGGACCAGACTTCCCGTAAGTCGAAGATGGTCTTTTCCAAAGACATGGAAATCGACATCAGGGACAAGCATGTGCTCGTGGTCGAGGATATCGTTGATACGGGCCACTCAATGAATTTTCTGCTCAAGGTTCTTGAAGCCCGCGGACCCAAATCCATCAGGATTGCGGCCATGATCGACAAGACCGAGCGGCGCGAAGCGGATGTGAAAGTGGATTTTGTTGGTTTTCCCCTCGATAAGGGTTATATCATCGGCTACGGACTTGACTACGCCGAACAATACAGAGAACTTGACGGCATTTACGATCTCAAATTTTCGGAAGCATAGACCGCCTGTCTCCGAACTGAACTTTTTCAAGGAAAGGCCATGCTCGTTCAATGCCCTGAGTGCACCACCAAATTCAATCTGGATGAAAGCAAGATCGGACACGACGGCAGCAAGGTCCGCTGTTCGCGTTGCAAGAACGTGTTCACCGTTTTCCGCCCTATGACCGATACGGTCGATGCGCAGCCGACTTCCGCAGATGAGCCTGCAAGCAAGCTTTTCGAGAAGGATGCTCTCAAGGATGATCCCGCTGGAGCGGTGCATGACAGAGAAGGCGCGCCTGCGACCAGAAAGGACTCCTTCGAGGATGACCTGGCCGCGATGTTCGAGGACATAAAGCCCGCCCCCAAACAGTCTTCGCCGGCCAGTGACTTCGAGAACGATCTGGCAGCCATGTTGGATGAGAAAAAGCCTGAGGCCGCGTCGAAGCCATCTTCAATCGATGATTTTGAAGACGATCTGGCGGCCATGCTGGACGAGAAAAAGCCTGCAGCCAGCCGGAAACCATCACCTGCTGACGACTTTGAAGACGATCTGGCGGCCATGCTGGACGAGAAAAAGCCTGCAGCCAGCCGGAAACCATCACCTGCTGACGACTTTGAAGACGATCTGACGGCCATGCTCGATGAGAAAAAGTCCAAGGTCGCCCCCAAGCCATCCGTGGACGAGGACATGATCGCGGATCTGCAGGGGGCGTTTCAACAGCCTCTGACCTCCAGATTCGACGAAGACGCTCATGCCCCTGGGAGCGACCATGCGGGCAAAACCAAAAAATCCGGGAGCGCGGGGCTTATCCTGGGCCTGGTGTTTCTGCTTCTGGCCAGTGCCGCGGCCGGCGTTTATTTCTTGCAACCTGGATTGATCGGGCTCGGCCCCAAGGCCTCCGGAGCACCCGCGACAACACAGGAACCCGCCGCCAGGGAAGGCGCTGCCCAGATCGCCCTGGAAAACGTGCGTCAGTATTTCGTGCCCAATGAAAAGGAAGGCCAACTCTTTATCATTGAGGGCAAAGCCGTGAACCGATTCCCTGAGGCGCGCGAATTGATCCGCATCAAGGCCGCCCTCTTTGACAAGCTCGGCAATGAGGTCGCAACCCAGGAATTCATGTGCGGCAACGTCGTCTCCCTGTACCAGCTGCAGGTCTCGACCCGCGCCGACATCGAAGCGGCGCTGACGGCCAAGGTCGGCATCCTGACCAACAACACCAATATCCAATCCGGTGCGTCCGTGCCGTTCATGGCCGTTTTTTTCCAGACCCCGGATACGGTGGAAGAGTTCGGGCTGGAAGTGATCCAATCCAGCGTCCCGCAACAATAGCAACATTTTTGACCCATAAGAGGCAGGCGAAAGTCTGCCTTTTTTATTCCTCCATGAAAACAAAGACCAATTACGCTTGCACGGCCTGCAAGGCCGTCAGCCCCCGCTGGCAGGGTCAGTGCCCTAAATGCATGGCCTGGAACACGCTGGAGCCGGTTCTCGCTCAGCCCGCGTCTTTCCGGGACCTGCCCTTGAACCGTCCCGTCGACCTGCGCGAGCTGCCCACCCTCCTCGAAGACCGATTCAGCTCGCACCTGTGCGGGCTGGACGGGATACTGGGCAGTGGATTCGTGCCCGGCGGGGTCATCCTGCTCGGAGGTGAGCCGGGCATCGGCAAGTCCACGCTCCTGCTGCAGGTCAGCGCATCCATGGAAGGTTCCGGGAAGGGCGTGGTCTATGTTTCCGGCGAGGAATCCCTGTCCCAGATCCGCAGCCGGGCCGAGCGCCTGGACATGCTCGGCGGCAGGCTGACCGCCCTCGCCACGAACCAGGTGGACGACATCCTGGCCTGCATGGAGGACGGTCCGTCGCTCATTGTCGTGGATTCCGTGCAAACCATGATCTCGCCGAAGGTTGAAGGCTTGCCGGGTTCCGTCAGCCAGGTTCGCGCAGTGGCCAGCGCCCTGACCGAACGGGCCAAACAGACCGGGGTCACGGTCATCCTGGTCGGACATGTGACCAAGGACGGTCAGATCGCGGGACCGAAGCTGCTGGAGCACATGGTCGACACGGTTTTGTACCTTGAGGGTGACAAGGAACACCTTTTCCGCATCCTGCGCGTGGTCAAGAATCGCTTCGGTCCATCCAACGAGATCCTGCTCTTCGAGATGCGCGAAAAGGGCATGAGCGTCATCGAGGATCCCTCGACCTTTTTTCTGCAGGCCCGCGACACGGCCCTTTCCGGCACGGCCCTGGTCATGTCCATGGAGTCCCAGCGCCCTTTCGTGGTCGAGGTACAGGCCCTGGTCACGAAAACGTTCCTGGCTTTTCCCCGGCGCACCGCCCTGGGCTTTGACGCCAACCGGCTGCATCTTCTCATCGCGGTCATGGAGAAGCGCCTGCAGATCAGCCTGGGTCAGGTTGATGTCTATGCGAAGGTCGGCGGAGGTTTGCGCATGAAAGATCCAGGGCTGGACCTGGGCATCGTCGCGGCCATATTGTCATCCTTCTACGATCGCCCATTGCCCGAGGGCGCGGTGTTCTGGGGAGAGGTGGATCTTAACGGACAGATTCGCCCGGTGACGGGACACGAGGTGCGTTTGCGCCAGGCAGTTAATCTGGGCTACGCACCCATGGTCCACCCCAAGACCGGGGCCAAGGGGAAGGGGTGGACGAGAATCTCGGATGTGCAGAAAATGCTGTTCGGGCAGCCTGGGAAGGGATGAAGGGTTGATGGGTTGAGAAGAGGTGAGATGGCGTGGTCGCGGGGCGGGCTGATGCGGACGAGGGGCGCCGAAACTCCTTCGCGGGCCTCGTAATGCCGAATCGTTGCGTGCCGACTTGGAAATTCGTGGCAAGACGAGCGGCAACGATTGGGCAAACGATGCCCAGGCTCAGTCAGACAGTCGGCGACCCTCGCCCGAATCAACCCGCCCCGCTCGGATCGAGTTTTGGGCAGGGAAGGTGAGATGGCGCCGTTTAGTGTGATCGTCCGACCGTCCTGCCATGATGTCATTCCCGCGCAGGCGGGAATCCATCTGCCTTCACTATAAAGACATGGATTTCCGTTTTCACCGGAATGACCCCATTTTCATTCCGCTACATTGTCCTTCCCGCGTACGAGTATCCAGCATGATTAGGCTGCCTTGTGTCCGGCAGAGTATGTCCAGGCCCTGAATTTCTCTCAGCCCGTCCAATCCTTGGCTTCCTTTCCTTTGGGCTTCTGGCGCGAGGCCTTGAGCTTGCGGGTCCACAGGGCCAGGCGCTCTTCGTGGCCCTGGGTCTTGGCCTGATAGAAGACGCGACCTTTGAGTTCCGGGGGCAGATAGTCCTGTTCGACCCAGGCTTCGGGGTAGGCGTGGGGGTATTTGTAGCCCTGACCGTACCCCCATTCCTTCTGCAGGCTGGTGGAGGCGTTGCGCAGGTGCAGGGGCACGGGCCTTGGTCCGTTGGTGCGGATCTCTTTGATGGCCGCGAGGTAGCCCGCGTAGGCTGAGTTGCTTTTGGGTGCCAGGGCCAGATACACAGTGGTTTCGGCCATGGGGATCCAGCCCTCGGGCATGCCGATGCGTTCCACCGCCTGTTCGCAGGACACCGCCAGCGGCAGGGCCATTGGATCGCCCAGGCCCACGTCCTCTGCGGCCGAGAGGATCAGCCTGCGGCAGATGAAGCGTGGATCCTCGCCGGTCTCCACCAAACTGGCCAGGTAGTATAGGGCCGCGTCCGGGTCGGAGCCCCGGATGGACTTGATGAGCGCCGAGGCCAGTTCGTAATGGGAATCGCCTTCCCGGTCCCCGCGCAGCACGATCTCCGGCAGTCGGGTCTTGAGTTGCTCCGGTTCGAGATCCTTTTCCTCCAGTCCCGCCGCAAATTCCACCAGATTGAGCATGGTCCGCGCGTCCCCTCCCGACAGGGTGGCCAGGAGTTCCAGGCTTTTTTCCGGGATTAATGTCCCCAGTTTCTCCATGCCCCGTTTGCCCACATCCACAAGTTCGGCCATACCCAGGGAACGCAGGCGTAGCACGTGCAGCCTGGAGAGGAGCTGGCGCGTGACGCTGAAGGATGGGTTTTCGGTGGTGGTGGCAATCAGTGTCAGGTCTCCGGTTTCCAGAAGCGGGAGAAAGAAATCCTGTTGCGCCTTGGAGTAGCGGTGCAGTTCGTCAAGGATCAGGATCTCCTTATCTTGAATCTGCTTGCGCAGGGCAGTGATGCCCACCTCCGGGGCGCTGACGCGGACAAAAGGTCGGTCTGCATGCCGGGCCAACAGCAGGGCCACGGTAGACTTGCCGCAACCGGGGGGGCCAAAGAGCAAAAGGCTCGGCAGATCCTTGGACTGCATGAGGGTACGCAGCCGCTGACGGAAATGGCTCTGCCCGATGAAGTCGTCGAGGGACTCCGGGCGCAGGGATTCGGCGAGAGGGCGTTTTTGGGACACTGTGATTAATCCAGCTAAATGCTTGCGGCTTTTTCCACGCAGTCCAGGAACGCTTGGGCTTCAGTCCCGTGTGCGGCGAGCTTCACGGTCCTGTTTTCTCCGTCTACAGTCCAGAACATGTCGATGTGGGAGTCGGGAATGCAGTCCGCTGGGAGATATTCGGCCCACTCCAGCAGACAGAAATGGTCAGGCGCGAAGAGGGTTTCTTCCAGGTCCGGGTCAAAGCCCCGGCCTTCGGTGCGGTACAGGTCAAAATGCCCCACCGGCGGCGTGGTGGGGTAAAGGTTCAGCAGGTTGAAACTGGGGCTGCTGACCTCGGCGTTTTCACTGCCTGGAAGGGCCTGGACCAATTCGCGGATGAAGGTCGTCTTGCCAGCCCCAAGCTGCCCGTGCAGCAGCACGGGCGGCAGGGACGGACTGCTCGCGATGCAGGCCGCAAAGGTTCTGGCCAGGGCGGCCGTGGCCTCAAGGGAGGTCAGCACCAGAATCATGAACGCGGAATCAGGGTCTTGAGGACATCTTTCTTGCCCACGATTCCTAAGAGCTTGCCGTCGTGTGTGACGGGCAGGGTATGGAACTTCTTGTCGACCATAAGCGCCGCGATCTCGTCGATGGTCATGTCCGGTTCGATAGTGACCACTTTCGTGCTCATGGCGTCGGAAACCTTGGAGGCGGCAATGCGCTTGACCTCTGCATCAAGAAGCGCCGAGGAGGACAGGGGCACGAAGCCGTCGAGCAGGGTAAAGAGAGACGGGATGGGCAGGCTTTTCTGCATGCGGACCAGGTCGCTCTGGCAGAGAATGCCTACCAGGTGACCCTCGCCATCGATCACGGGCAGTCCGTTGATGCCCTTGTCGAGGAGGATTTTCACGGCTTCGGTGATGTCGGCCTCGGGGCTGATGGTGATGACCTCGCGGGTCATGATATCTTGAGCTGTACGCATTGTTTCCACTCCTTCAAGGCGGTTGGCAGGTGATCGGCGATTTCCAGGGGGGTGTTGCCACGGTACGGGAAATCCTTGGCAAGCAATGCTCCCGTATACCCGTGCCAATACACGCCGATCCGGGCGGCGGTCAATGGCGGCTGCCCCTGGGCCATGAGGCTGCCGATGAGCCCTGCGAGTACATCCCCTGATCCGGCGATGGCCAGGTTGGGGGCGCAGAAGGGGGA
>Ga0075011_10002020_pt1 | contig 11038 bp, 4 predicted proteins | sample TARM_MetaG_T_14_FD_72354 | JGI IMG/M metagenome (GOLD analysis project Ga0075011, IMG submission 72354) | Freshwater microbial communities from Pennsylvania, USA, analyzing microbe dynamics in response to fracking - TARM_MetaG_T_14 | ecosystem: Environmental > Aquatic > Freshwater > River...
CAGCGCCTCCTATTCTCTGTCTGGAAAAAAAGACACTGCCACCTGCGGCGATTCACTATTGGATGGACCAATACCTGAGTTGAAGGACTTCAAGAATTTGATGGAACGCAAATATATTGAGGCCATTATTGCGCAGACAGACGGCAACGTGCAGGAGATTATCCGCCTTTCCGGCCTTTCCCGCTCACACTTCTACGCCTTGCTGAAAAAGAATAATATCACCCTATAATTTTACGAAGCTATGGTGTAAGCATTTACAAAAGTCTTCCGGTGCTGGATCGGAGGCTTCTTTCCCTATTGTTTGTGCGCTCATTTTGCTGTATGAAATCCCATTCACCCATAGTTAGTCTGTTTTTTCAGACTCCGGGATTACCCAGGAGCTGAGCACCCGCGAGACCCAGACCCTGTATGGCTAAGTTGTAACGGGTGTGCCTTTACATCAGGACGACTGTCTTTTTTTTCAGACAATCGCGTGTGCCCCACCACAGGCCGCACGCTGATAAAGGAGGTAACGCGGGGGAATAATACAACTTTCTAATATCGCGCACTATGGCATAGTTCTTGTTAAGGCAACAACCGGTTTCACAGCCAACCAACCGCAGGGAGCGAGACGGGGAAAAAACTCGCACCCGATGCTGATGATCATAGAAGATCACTGCCTGGAAATGGCAACCGGGACAGCATGACACCATGCTTCAAGGTCAGAAAAAGGAGTTATTCTAATGGCCAAGACGATGAAGACCATGGACGGCAACACCGCCGCCGCGTATATCGCATACGCACTGAGCGACACCGCCGCCATCTACCCCATCACCCCTTCCTCCAACATGGGCGAATCTGCCGATGAATGGGCAGCGCAGGGAAAGAAAAACCTCATGGGTCAGACCGTAGCAGTTCGCCAGCTGCAGTCTGAAGCCGGTGCAGCCGGTGCCGTTCACGGCTCTCTCGCCGCAGGCGCCCTGACCTCGACCTTCACTGCGTCGCAGGGTCTGCTGCTCATGATTCCCAACATGTACAAGATCGCCGGCGAACTTCTTCCCGGCGTTTTCCACGTTTCCGCCCGTGCTCTGGCTTCCCATGCACTGTCCATCTTCGGTGACCATCAGGACGTCATGGCCTGCCGCCAGACCGGTTTTGCCTTCCTGGCATCCAACTCCGTTCAGGAAGCAATGGACATGGCTCTGGTAGCCCACCTGGCCGCCATTGAGTCCAGCGTTCCCTTCTGCCACTTCTTCGACGGCTTCCGTACTTCGCACGAACTGCAGAAGATCGAAGTCATCGACTACGAAGATATCGCCAAGCTGGTGAACTGGGAAAAGGTTGAGGCGTTCCGTCAGAACTCCATGAACCCCGAACATCCCCACATCCGCGGCACCGCGCAGAACCCCGACATCTATTTCCAGGCACGCGAAGCCTGCAACCCCTACTACGCTGCAGTTCCCGCTCACGTTGAAGCTGCAATGAAGAAGGTTGGCGACCTGACCGGCCGTAAGTACCGTCTGTTCGAATACGTCGGTCACGAAGAAGCCGAGCGCGTCATCATCTGTATGGGTTCCGCAAACGAAACCATTGAAGAAGTGGTCAACTACCTGCTCGCCAAGGGCGAAAAGGTCGGCCTCATCAAGGTTCGTCTGTACCGTCCCTTCTCCGCAGAGCATCTGCTGAAGGTTCTGCCCGCATCCGCCACCACCATCACCGTGCTCGACCGTACCAAGGAACCCGGCTCTCTGGGCGATCCCCTGTACCTCGACATCTGCACTGCCTTCATGGAACGCGGCGAAATGCCCACCATCATCGGCGGCCGCTACGGTCTTGGTTCCAAGGAATTCACCCCCGCCGACGTTCTGGCCGTGTACAACAACATGAAGGTTGCCGGTCCCAAGAACCACTTCACCGTCGGCATCACCGACGACGTTTCCGGTTCTTCCCTTGAAGTGGGCGGCGTGCTCGACACCGTGCCCGCAGGCACCGTGCAGTGCAAGTTCTTCGGCCTTGGCGCAGACGGCACCGTTGGCGCCAACAAGGAAGCCATCAAGATCATCGGTGACAACACCGACATGTACGCACAGGGTTACTTCGCTTACGACTCCAAGAAGTCCGGCGGCTTCACCGTATCCCACCTGCGTTTCGGTAACTCCCCCATCCAGTCCACCTACCTGGTTAACAACGCCGACTACGTGGCCTGCCACAAGTCCGCTTACGTTCACCAGTACGAAGTTCTGGAAGGTATCAAGGACGGCGGCACCTTCGTGCTGAACTCCCACTGGACCCTCGAAGACATGGAAAAGGAACTTCCTGCTTCCATGAAGCGTACCATCGCCAAGAAGGGTCTGAAGTTCTACAACATCGACGCCGTTAAGATTGCCGGCGAAGTGGGCCTTGGCGGCCGCATCAACATGGTCATGCAGACCGCGTTCTTCAAGCTCGCCAACGTCATGCCCTTCGAAAAGGCTATCGAACTGCTGAAGAAGTCCATCCACAAGGCTTACGGCAAGAAGGGCGAGAAGATCGTCAACATGAACATCCAGGCTGTGGACAAGGCTGTCGACGCACTCGTCGAAGTCAAGTACCCCGCCACCTGGGCTGAAGCCGCATGCTGCTGCTCCAAGGATGATGACGCTCCTGATTTCATCAAGAACGTTGTTCGTCCCATTCTGGGTCAGCAGGGCGACAAGCTGCCCGCTTCCTCCTTCGAACCCGACGGCCTGTTCCCCGTGGGCACCGCTGCCTTTGAAAAGCGCGGCGTAGCCATCAACGTACCCCAGTGGATCGCTGAAAACTGCATTCAGTGTAACCGCTGCTCCTACGTCTGCCCCCACGCTACCATCCGTCCCTTCCTCGCTACCGACGATGAACTCGAGGGCGCACCCGCTTCCCTGCAGTTCGTTGAAGCCAAGGGCAAGGAACTGAAGGGTATGAAGTACCGCATGCAGGTGTACACTCAGGACTGCCTCGGTTGCGGTTCCTGCGCAGACGTCTGCCCCGCGAAGGAAAAGGCGCTGGTTATGCAGCCCATCGAAACCCAGCTCGACGAGCAGGTTCCGAACCTCGCATTCATCGAAGAAAACGTGTCTTACAAGACCGACATCATGGAACGCGACTCCCTCAAGGGTTCCCAGTTCCATCAGCCTCTCATGGAGTTCTCCGGTGCCTGCGCAGGCTGCGGCGAAACCCCCTATGTGAAGCTGCTCACCCAGCTGTTCGGCGAACGCATGATCGTTGCCAACGCTACCGGCTGCTCCTCCATCTGGGGTGCATCCGCTCCCACCACTCCCTACACCGTTAACGAAGACGGCCACGGTCCGACCTGGGGCAACTCCCTGTTCGAAGACGCCGCCGAATTCGGTTACGGCATGGGCATGGCAGTCAACCAGCGTCGTGCACGCCTTGCCGACCTGGTGAAGAAGGCCATCGACACCGTTGAAAACGCCGAAATGAAGGCCGCTCTTGAAGCATGGCTCGCCGCCAAGGACGACGCCGATGCCTCCAAGAAGACCGGCGAAGAAGTGCTGACCTTCATCGAAGCCGGCATCGAACACAACGATCTGCTCGAAGAGATCTACTCCATGGCCGATCTGTTCACCAAGAAGTCCGTCTGGATCTTCGGTGGTGACGGCTGGGCATACGACATCGGCTACGGCGGTGTTGACCACGTTCTCGCTTCCGGCGAAGACATCAACATCCTCGTCATGGACACCGAAGTGTACTCCAACACCGGTGGTCAGTCTTCCAAGGCTACCCCGCTCGGTTCCATCGCCAAGTTCGCTGCCTCCGGCAAGAAGACCGGCAAGAAGGATCTGGGCCAGATGGCCATGACCTACGGTTACGTGTACGTGGCTTCCGTTTCCATGGGCGCCAACATGAACCAGGTCATCAAGGCCTTCAAGGAAGCTGAAGCTTACAAGGGACCGTCCCTCGTCATCTGCTACGCACCCTGCATCAACCAGGGCATCCGCAAGGGCATGGGCAAGTCCATGGAAGAAGGCAAGCTGGCTGTTGAAACCGGCTACTGGCCTCTGTACCGCTTCAACCCCGATCTGGCTGCACAGGGTGAAAATCCCTTCAAGTTCGAATCCAAGGCACCCAACGGCAAGCTGCAGGAATTCCTGTCCGGCGAAAACCGTTACGCCCTGCTCGAAAAGATGGCTCCTGAAGAGTCCAAGCGTCTGCGTACCCTCATCGAAAAGGAATACGAAGAACGCTTCCTGCACTTCAAGACCATCTCCGAACTGCCCGGCATCAATGTTGCCCCCGCGGCTGCCACCGTTAAGGCAGGCAAGGATGCTGGCGAGTTCTGCACCACCACCGAGACCCCCGAGCACGCAAAGCTCGAGGCCGGTGCTCCCTGCGACGACGGTCGTGGCGCGAAATAACGCCCGACCCTAAGTGATAAGCCCGGAGTCCGGGGGAGGAGCGGAAGCCTCCCCCGGGCCCCTTAACCCTGCGGTGACGTTTTAGGTGGTTTGACGTCACTGAAAAACCCTCAAAGAGGAGCGTTTTATGTTGGCTTTGCTTGCTTTGCTGCCCATTCTGGCAGCCCTGATTCTGATGGTAGGCCTGCGTTGGCCCGCCACCAAAGCCATGCCCGTAGCATGGGCATGCGCAGTGTTCGGTGCCATGTATGGTTGGGGCATTGATGCCGGCACCATTGCCGCCATGTCCTTCCACGGCGCCATCACTGCAGTGGGCGTTCTCATCATCGTTTTCGGCGCCATCCTGATCCTCTACACCCTGCAGTACAGCGGTGGTATGGAAACCATTCAGTACGGCATGCAGCAGATCTCCGCTGACCACCGCATTCAGGCCATTATCATCGGCTACATGTTTGCGGCGTTCATCGAAGGTGCAGCAGGCTTCGGTACCCCTGCAGCTCTGGCAGCTCCCCTGCTGCTCTCTCTGGGCTTCCCGCCCCTTGCAGCAGCTATCATCTGCCTCGTGTTCAACTCCTTCCCCGTTTCCTTCGGCGCAGTTGGTACCCCCATCATTCTGGGCCTGAAGTACGTTCATCCCCTGGTCAAGGAAGCTGTTGCTTCCGGCGTACCCGGCCTGAACTTCGCTTCTCCCGAACAGTTCAACCTGGTTATCGGCCAGTGGGCCACCATCTTCCACGGTGTTATGGCCTTCATTCTGCCGATCTTCATGCTGGGCTTCATCACCCGTTACTTCGGACCCAACCGCTGCTGGTCTGACGGTTTCAAGGCATGGAAGTTCTGCATATTCGCAGCTGTTTCCTTCGTTGTTCCCTACTTCACCTTCGCATGGCTCGTAGGCCCTGAATTCCCGTCCCTCATCGGTGGTCTCGTAGGCCTCGGCGTGATCGTTTTCGGCGCCAAGAAGGGCTTCTGCATGCCCACCGAAAAGTGGACCTTCGGCGATTCCAAGAACTGGGATCCCAGCTGGACCGGCGAAATCTCCGGCGGCGACACCAAGGAATTCAAGTCCCACATGTCCCAGTTCAAGGCTTGGCTGCCCTACGTTCTGATCGGCGCCATCCTTGTTATCACCCGTATTCCCGATCTGGGCCTCAAGGCTCTGCTTGCCGGTGTGAAGCTGTCCTTCACCGCAGGCTTCCTTGGCCATCCTGAAATCAGCAACGACATTCAGTTCCTGTACCTGCCCGGCACCATTCCCTTCATGCTCGTAGCCCTGCTGACCATTCCGCTGCACGGCATGAGCGCTGAAAAGGCCAAGCAGGCATGGAGCGTTTCCTTTGCCAAGATGAAGAACCCCACCATCGCACTGCTCTTCGCTGTTGCACTGGTGTCCATCTTCCGTCTCTCCGGCACCAACCCCAACGGTCTGGCTTCCATGCCTCTGGAACTGGCCAAGGCTGTTGCCGGCATCGTCGGTAACGCATGGCCCATGTTCGCCTCCGTTGTTGGTGGCCTTGGCGCATTCATCACCGGTTCCAACACCGTATCCGACCTTCTCTTCGCTGAATTCCAGTGGGGCGTAGCTCAGCAGCTTGATCTGCCCCGTCAGATCATCGTTGCAGCTCAGGTTGTCGGCGGTGGTGCCGGTAACATGATTTGTATCCACAACATCGTGGCAGCCTGCGCCGTTGTTGGCCTGTCCGGTATGGAAGGTACGATTCTGAAGCGCACCGTATGGCCCTTCCTGCTGTACGCCGCAGTGGTTGGCATCATCGCCTCCCTGATGTGCTTCGTGTTCTTCCCGACCTTGTTCTAATCCCCCGTCACTTGCCGGGAGCGGGATGCGCGATACCCGCTCCCGGCGCTTGAAAGGGATTTGCTATTCAGACTTTAGGTAAACGGAGCGGCTCACCTGAAAGTAAGTTGCTCCGTTTTTTCTCACCGCCCCAGCTTCCCGTTGCCGGAATCCGAGGCAGGCAGGCGGCAGACCCCAACAAGCCCTTTGGAGGCAGTTCTTCATGCTCAGTGAATCTCTTGTAAAAGAATTTAAGTCCATCGTAGGCGACGATAACGTCTTCAACGCCGAAGCAGACCGTCAGTCTTACTCTTACGACTCCGCCGTTCTTGAACCTGTTGTCCCTGCATTGGTTGTTCGCCCGACCAACTCGGAAGAGCTGGGCAAGGTCATTGCCCTGTGCAACGAGAACAACAACCCCATCACCGTTCGCGGTGCAGGCACCAACCTTTCCGGCGGCACCATTCCGGACAAGCGCGACGGCATTGTCATCCTGACCAACGGGATGAACAAAATTCTCGAAATCAATGAAGAAGACCTGTACGCCGTTGTGCAGCCCGGAGTTGTTACCGCCAAGTTCGCTGCCGAAGTGGCCAAGCGCGGCCTCTTCTACCCCCCGGACCCGGGCTCTCAGGCTGTTTCCACCATCGGTGGCAACGTGGCTGAAAACGCCGGTGGTCTGCGCGGTCTGAAGTACGGCGTGACCAAGGACTATGTCATGGGTCTGGACTTCTTCGACGTGAACGGCGAACTGGTAAAGACCGGCTCCCGCACCGTCAAGTGCGTTACCGGCTACAACCTTGCCGGTCTGATGGCTGCTTCCGAAGGCACCCTCGGCGTGTTCAACGAAATCATCCTGAAGCTCACTCCTCCCCCGGCTGCCTCCAAGGCCATGATGGCCGTGTTCGACGACGTGAACAAGGCATCCGCCGCTGTTGCAGGCATCATTGCTTCCCACGTTGTGCCCTGTACCCTGGAATTCATCGACCAGGCCTGCATGCGCTACATTGAAGACTACACCAAGGCCGGTCTGCCTGTTGAAGCTGCCGCCATCCTGCTCATCGAAGTGGACGGCCACCCCGCACAGGTAGAAGACGAAGCCGCAACCGTGGTGAAGGTGCTCGAAAAGATCGGCGCTTCCCGCATTCAGGTTGCCAAGGACGCTGCTGAAAAGCTGAAGCTGTGGGAAGCACGCCGTAACGCGCTGCCCTCCCTTGCCCGCGCCCGTCCCACCACCGTGCTGGAAGACGCCACCGTACCGCGCTCCCAGATTCCGGCCATGGTTGCTGCCATCAACAACATCGCCAAGAAGCACAACGTGCAGATCGGTACCTTCGGCCACGCCGGTGACGGTAACCTGCACCCCACCATCATGTGCGACAAGCGCGACACCAAGGAATTCCACCGCGTGGAAGAGGCTGTCGACGAAATCTTCGATACCGCTCTGTCCCTGAAGGGCACCCTGTCCGGCGAACACGGCATCGGCATGGCAAAGTCCAAGTGGATGGAGAAGGAAACTTCCCGCGCCACCATCGACTACTCCCTGAATATGAAGAAGGCTATCGACCCGAAGAATATTCTGAACCCCGGCAAGATCATCGCTGGGAGGTAAGTCATGGCCGATCTGAACAAACTCGCAAAAATGCTGGAAGAACTGGACGACCTGATGGCCGCATGTATGAAGTGCGGCATGTGTCAGGCTGTCTGTCCCGTCTTCGCCGAAACCATGCGTGAAGCCGACGTAACCCGCGGCAAGATCGCCCTGCTGGAAAACCTGGCCCACGAAATGATCAAGGACGCGGAAGGCGTTCAGGAACGCCTGAACCGCTGCCTGCTCTGCGGTTCCTGTGCGGCCAACTGTCCTTCCGGTGTGCGCATCATGGACATTTTCCTCCAGGGTCGCACCATCGTGAACACCTACATGGGGCTTTCCCCGGTCAAGAAGGCCATTCTGCGCGGCATGGTGGGCAACCCCAAGCTGTTCAACGCCCTGCTTGATTTCGGTTCCAAGTTCCAGGGCCTGTTCACCTCTCAGGCAAACGAACTGCTCGGCTCTTCCTGCTCGAAGTTCCTGTCGCCCATCATCGGCGACCGCCACTTCTCGCCCCTTGCCAAGCAGTCTCTGCACAGCAAGTACGGAACCATCGACACCCCCGCCGGCAAGTCCGGTCTGCGTGTCCTGTTCTTCCCCGGCTGTGTTGCCGACAAGATGTACACCAAGGCCGGCGAAGCCTGCCTGAAGGTCTTCCGTCACCACGGCGTAGGCGTATGGATGCCCGCCGCTCAGGCATGCTGCGGCATTCCCGCACTGTCTGCCGGTGACCGCGTTGCCTACGACAAGATGGTCAAGTTCAACGTGAACATCTTCGGCGACGGCAACTATGACTACATCGTGGCCCCCTGCGGCTCCTGTATCTCCACCATTCACGAACTCTGGCCCCAGTTTGCGGGCGAGTATCCGAAGGATGTGCAGGACAAGATCGCCAAGATCGCCAAGAAGGCCATGGACATCAACCAGTTCGTAGTTGACGTACTGGGCGTTAAGCCCACCGAGGCCCCCAAGGGCGGCACCAAGGTCACCTTCCATGACTCCTGCCACCTGAAGAAGAGCCTCAAGGTTTCCGAACAGCCCCGCGACCTCATCCGCATGAACCCCGCTTACGAGCTGGTGGAAATGTCGGAAGCAGATCGTTGCTGCGGCTGCGGCGGTACCTTCAACCTGTACCACTACGATCTGTCCAAGAAGATCGGTGAGCGCAAGCGCGAGAACATTGTTTCTTCCGGCGCCAAGGTGCTCTCCACGGGCTGCCCCGCGTGCATGATGCAGATTACCGACATGCTGTCTCAGAACAACGACAGTGTTTCGGTAAAACATAGCATTGAGATATACGCGGAAACGCTCTAGTATGTAAAAATGCGCCCGTTCCTGTGAGGGGCGGGCGCTTTTTTCGTTTCGGGAATGGGTCCCGATTCGTTTCAGCCGGTATCGCGTCCGGCTATGTGTGTCTGGATATGCAAGGAGCCTAACAGTGTCCAACAACCTGTACATAACAGCCACGGAGTCCAAGAGCGGCAAATCTGCCGTTGTTCTGGGCATGATGCAGCTACTGCTCAGAGACATCCGTAAAGTCGCCTTCTTCAGGCCCATCATCAACAATCCCAACCGTGACGTTCGGGATCATGACATCAACCTGATCCTCACCCACTTCGGCCTCGATATCCCCTACGAGGATACCTACGCCTACTCGCTGAACGAAGCCCGTGAACTCATCAACCACGGTCAGCACGCCACCCTTCTCGACAACATCCTGAACAAGTACAAGAAGCTTGCCGACAAGTACGACTTCGTTCTGTGCGAAGGCACCGACTTTCTGGGCAAGGACGCTGCTTTCGAGTTCGATCTGAACGCCGACATCGCATCGAACCTTGGCTGCCCCGTAGTGGTGATCTCCAACGGTCAGGGCAAGAGCACGGATGAAATCATCGGCTCCACCCAGCTGACCATTGATTCGCTCGAAGAAAAGGGTCTGGACATCGTTTCCGCCATCATCAACCGTGCGGATCAGGACAAGGTGAACCCCGAACAGATCATCGGCTCCCTTGAATGCAAGACCCGCTGCACCAATCCCCTTGTCGTCTACGTCATTCCGGAAGAGCCCACTCTGGGCAAGCCCACCATGAACGACGTGAAGAAGTGGCTCAAGGGCACGGTTCTGTACGGCCACGGCCGTCTGGATGCTCTGGTGGACGACTACCTTATCGCTGCCATGCAGATCGGCAACTTCCTCGATTACGTGAACACCGGCAGCCTGATCATCACCCCCGGTGACCGTAGCGACATCATCATTGCCACGCTTGCCACCCGTCTTTCCAACGCATACCCCGATATTTCCGGCATCGTGCTCACCGGTGGTCTGCAGCCCGCAGCGAACGTACACCGCCTTATCGAAGGCTGGACCGGCGTTCCGGTACCGATTCTTTCCGTCAAGGAACACACCTACCTTACCACGCAGATCCTCAACGACCTGTACGGCAAGATCGACCCTGAGAACGAACGCAAGATCAACACCGCCCTCGGCGTGTTCGAAAAGTTCGTGAATACGTCCGAAATCGCAAAGCGCGTCATCGGCCGCAAGTCCTCCAAGGTCACCCCCAAGATGTTCGAGTTCAACCTGATCGAAAAGGCCAAGCGCAACAAGATGCGTATTGTCCTGCCCGAAGGTTCTGAAGAACGCATCCTGCGCGCAGCCGAAATTCTCGACCGCCGCGGCGTTGCCGAAATCATCCTGCTGGGCAATGCCGACGAAATCGGCAAGAAGATCTCCGAACTGGGCCTTGACCTCGGCGACATCCAGATCATCCAGCCCGAGCTGTCTCCCAACTTCGAAAAGTACGTCGCAGCCTACTTCGAGTTCCGCAAGAAGAAGGGTATCAGCATGGAACAGGCCCGCGATGCCATGTCCGATCCCACCTACTACGGCACCATGATGGTGAAGCAGGATGACGCGGACGGCATGGTTTCCGGTGCCATCAACACCACCGCCCACACCATCCGCCCCGCTTTCGAGTTCATCAAGACCAAGCCCACCGCGTCCATCGTGTCCTCGGTGTTCCTGATGTGCCTGAAAGATCGCGTGCTGGTGTTCGGCGACTGCGCAGTGAATCCCAATCCCACCTCCGAGCAGCTGGCAGAAATTGCCATCAGCTCTTCCGAGACGGCACGCATTTTTGGGGTTGACCCGCGCATAGCCATGCTATCATATTCCACCGGCTCTTCCGGCAAGGGTGCTGACGTTGAAAAGGTCATCGAAGCCACCCGCATTGCCAAGGAACGTGCCCCCGAGCTGCTGCTGGAAGGCCCACTCCAGTA
>Ga0075011_10002023_pt1 | contig 11025 bp, 7 predicted proteins | sample TARM_MetaG_T_14_FD_72354 | JGI IMG/M metagenome (GOLD analysis project Ga0075011, IMG submission 72354) | Freshwater microbial communities from Pennsylvania, USA, analyzing microbe dynamics in response to fracking - TARM_MetaG_T_14 | ecosystem: Environmental > Aquatic > Freshwater > River...
AAACTTGCTTGAAAATCACCGGGAAGGCCTGTTGTCTTCGACTCCGGAATCCACCCCTGACATCCAACACAGCAATGTGCGCGGACCCAACAGTTATCACTAGGAGAGAATGATGAACACGATAAGCGAACAACTCAAATCACTACGTCTGAGCCATGCTGCCTCGGCTCTGGAGCAACAACAAGAGCAGTTATCGACCTATGCAGAGCTGAGCTTCGAAGAGCGATTAAGCCTGCTGCTTGAAAGCGAAGTGTTGGGACGAAATCAGGCCAAAATCCAGCGCCTGAAAGGGCAAGCTAAACTCCGGGTCGATGCTCTGCCAAGTCAGATTATTTACAAAGAAGGACGAGGACTTAAGCGTACTCAAATGAGTGAGCTATTAACTGGGAGCTACTTGCACAAGAAACAAAACGTTCTGATCACCGGACCGACGGGAGCAGGAAAAACCTACGTTGCCTGTGCACTTGCAGCTCAAGCTTGCGACCAGCTCTACAGTGTCCGTTATCACAGGCTCAGCCGTTTACTTGATGACCTGAGTTCAGGTCGCCTTGACGGGACTTACCAAAAGCAACTTCTGGCTCTGTCGAGAAAACAACTTCTGATCTTGGATGACTGGGGAATGGAAAAGTTGAGTCCGGATCATGCAGGTCACTTGCTGGAGCTTCTGGAGGATCGTTATCAAACCAGCAGCACCATTATGATAAGCCAACTTCCGGTTAAAGAATGGTACAACATGATAGGCAATGCCACGGTTGCTGACGCCTTACTGGATAGGTTAATCCACAACAGTCACCGAATAGAACTCGGAGGAGAATCAATGAGAAAACTGGCGCAATCCGGACAGGTAGAGTAAAAATAGGGTTAGAGAAAAGCTAGGGATATGAGGCGTCCGGTTAAACCGGAGCCGGTGTCCGGAATCACCGGAATACGCATCAACTACATAGGTTGAGTCCAAATTAATCCAGCTAATCAGGATTAGACAAAACCACTCATTTTTGCTTACAAGCGATTTTGCCTAGAAATAACTTTATCTCGACAGCTCTAGCTTGGGATAAAGTCATAGATAGGATGCGAAGCCTCCTTTCTTGACAGTAGGCGCAACTGGGTAATAACTGAATTTCGCAACTCCGAAAGCGTTTCAATATACGCCTGCTCTATCGCCTCTGGTAGAGTTAGCACATAACCAAACTCACCTTTCCCCGTTATATACGCTTCCTCACAATTTTTGAGCTCATACTCATTATCTCGTCCATAATCGTTTAGCTTACTGATAAACATGGAACCAAACAAAACAGCATCCTCCTCATTACAATTCATTTTGTGATTGCCAGCGAGCCTCGATTGGTAATCCTCAAAGGAATAGTCACTAATCACTTCAATGTTCATCATCTGAAATGCAGAATACCAACGGTAATCTGATTGAATGTTGATATCCTCAAACCAGAATGGACCGCTTGAATCGTCATCCACGTAATTTGGTGCCTCGTAAAAACGAGAATTAGACTCGGCACGATCCATAATCTGTTTAACCAAATACTGCACCGTTCTTTTGTCAGACTGGAAAATCATTAACAAGCGATGTTTATCACGTAGCGTTTTCAGCTCAGACTCAAGTATCGATACGTCTTCTGCGGATAAAATCGATTGACTACGGGCGTTATCAATTGCCATAACATATGCTTGACGGACGATTTGATAAGTTTCCTCATCAAAATACGCAAACTGTTTCACTGAAGAACTTGGTACATAATAAGTATCATTGAATAAAGATTGAGTATAGGAATGTCGAGGTCCAAAAAATGGAAAGAATTTTAGCAGCCGATGTTCATACACTGATGCTGAGTGGCAAAACCTATCTTCTTCCAAAGGGATAAGTTGCATTGACAAAAGTGACTGAAATCTAGCACTGCACATAGACGGTTCCAACTCATGAAACACTTCAGCTATTGTGGCCGCAAATAAGCAGATAAGTTTAAAATCATCTAACTTAACCTCTTCCATGACGCTTTTAATGCGTTTCCAGAGCGATAAACAAAAGGGCTCCCCCTCAACCGACCAATGCACTGGGATGTATTGGCCTCTTGATAGCTTTTGATGAATTTCGTTTGAAGTCTGATCGAAGAAGGCTTTCGCAAGAAGTTGATCACGGACAGCGAACCTGAGCGAATAGCCATTAATTCTCAAGTAGGTTTCGAAAGCCCCTTGCATTGCCTGATACGTGTCTTTACTACGTAAGTACATGGTTTTAATCCATATTTATGTTTCGAGCAGGACACTATTTAGCTGGCTTGTTATATAGCGAACTGCTACGCATAAAAATGGAGAACAGCAAAACAACTCCTAGAATTTCAGTCGAAAAACAGAAGCACACGAATTGCATGTAAGTTGTAAAAATTTTACGACAGAGGCAGGTATAGAAGCCAGCTAACCCATGTATGTCATCCAGGAGCTATTTTAGCAAAATTCAGTGCAATGACACAAAGGGCGTTTCTGAGCTAGCCACATCAGCTAAATCGAAGAGGGACAATTGAATAGACACCGACTTGATAGATACCTTTTATTTACTATTGGACCGCTACCGATCTCCTAGACAAATTTCGCCTATTAGGTGTTAACAGCTAACTTCTGGGCTTTTTTGAACTTGATTTTACTTGAATTAAATCACATCAATTCTATGTGTATTACGAAATTTAAACCACGCTCCCCTTAGCTCGGTGACTAACCCAAATGTACATTTTTACTAAAGAATGGCTTACAATTGCGATCAAAAAATAATACTTATAAATCAATAATATAACCAAACTACAGAGAATTACAGTTCTCTGAAATTGAGGATTATTTTACTTTATTTTTCAGTAAGATACATTTAATTTAGACAGTGCTAATTTAAAATATATAGGTTAAGTTCACTATCGTATCAAAATGCTACGTTGGAATCCGATATCCCACTCTTCTGTTCTTCGGTTAATTACAAAGAGAACCATCATCAAACGTTCCCCCTGCTACCTGCGTTGTATGTACTATCAGAGAACAATATTGCCTTTTTCGAGCTACCTGTAATGATGAGAAAACTAAAGTTTGATCAATTTCTAGCTCAATTTTGGACAGAGCCTTCTCAGACTAATCACTTAAGTTAGGAAAGTACTGATAACTTTTGGTATGGCAAGATTGTTTAGTGTTGTGTCCAGTTTTACAAGTGCAAATCAGTTCCATTCCTTGAATAATTAACGGTTAATTTCGATACCGTTTAACTGTGTTGAAGTGAATAAGACCATTGCTAATGGGCAGCATTTTCGTTAAATTAATCTAAGCGTTAAGAAGATGATTTTATTGTCTTAGATTACTCGTCTCATCCAGCTCGCGCCAGTTGCAAGAGTCCGCATTATTTCATGATTTCATACACCCACAATTTGGTTGTTATTACTCAGAGTAGCGTTGATAGGCGGGCATCATTGCTACTATAGGATTAATAGCAATGAAAAATGACAATCTTGACGAGTCTTTTGCGCTTGTTACTTCAAACCAATTCACAAACCTATGCCACTATCTTAATAAGACTTGGGGCAAAGGTATCAGTTTTAAATCGGTAAAAAAAATTGTCGCTCATGCATTTGGGTATTCAAGTGAAACACATCTCATTCAGCGACTAAAGGTAAGGCCGATATTTAAAATGGACCTAGTGAACTGCATCAATGACGAGTATATCGATTTTTGCCGTTTTCACTATAAAAAAATTATCCGTTTATGTACTAGCGACGACATAGAACTCTCGGAAATTTCGATTGCCAGAGATTTGATAAATTCTTCTACTGATGTGGGTGAGTTCATTTGTTTCCAGCTGGCCATCCGATCATTACCGATGGATACTCAATATAGTGGTATTCCTCAGGTGGGCATAAATAGTCTTAAGCGAATCGATGATACGATACTCTATCCTTCTCTCTACCGCTTTGTTGCGCAGGCATCAGGAATACCGTCAATGTCTGTGTCTGAAGTCAGTTCAACAAGGCTGATTAACCGTAATAAACTGAATGTTGAAGGGTTAATAAATGTTAATAAATCCGTCTTATATTACGACGAAGCTAATCGCTATTTGCCAGGGTCAAATATAGAAGATCTTTTAGGTAATGATGCTACAACAATTGATGATCTAATGTACACCACAGGATTTGCCTCTTTGGTGGTTAAGAACACCAAACAAAATTTAAGTACCCTGCGTGATAAAATGCTCGGCAACTTTTACGCACTGTCACCCACGGCGTCACAGCTCCGAGAAAGCATCGTCGTGGAGGTGATTGAAATTTCGGCTGAAGTAAATCAAAGTCAGTACTTCTTAAGCCCGCTGAATGATGGTGTCAATAGCAAAGCAACGGTTGCAATTCCCGATTATTTTTACTGTTATGGTGCAGAGCTGCTCAGACGATCAGGTCTAATCATCTCAACGTTGATTGCTCATAACGGTACATATACAACATGCTTTGGATATAGTGAGATTACACACAACCAAGTGAGCCTTATTTGTAGCTCACCTCGTTATATCAATGATGATACGCCTATCCAGGTAAATGTCATGAATAGAGAAATGTTGTCGTTAGAACTCGCAGATTATGATGCATCTGAAACTCAGTTAAACCATATGCACAAATCTGTGTTGGCCTTGCGGGCTTACTTTATATGGACGATTTTCACATTACAGGAAGAATCTGAACTCAAATCAGATCAGTCAATGATACTCACTCGTACGAATAGGATAGGAGCAAAAAACATCCCCCTTGTATCTGATTCACTTAGCGTTTTAATTTTGATTGATAGAAAAGGTATTTGTGATGACCTGTCTGATAATCTGACTAATACCGAAGATAACACTTTATATCTAGATACGGATAAAGATGTAGATTTTGGGCGGATTGAATTTCTATTTTTCACGCGCCGACTTCAACGTGCTGGTGTGGTCAAGATTAACTATACGTACGTTCAAGGTGCGCTCGGTAACGAAACTAACTGCTGCATCGGGTTAGATATCGATGACAACGATGTGATAGTTTTTGAGTTGTTACAGAACGAATCATCTCCAGATTACCCAATCTTCGATTTTTATGAACTTTTATTTGAGTCTTTAATCAAGGTAGGTATTCAAGTTTTTGCTTATTCCTATGAGTCATCACATTTTCTCATTGAAACAATCCCCTCAAAAACGGGGTATTATCCATTTCTTGTTGGTGAAGGATGTAAAATAAGTGACTAGTGGCTTATTGGCACATATTTAGAATTAAGTAGATATCTCGGTTCGGGGCATAATGGAACCTGCACAGATCTAGCTGGCTCGAAGATGGACACTTCTTAGTTGAGCTTATTCTAATTTAGCAAAAAATAAATTAGCTAAAGTGTTGAGTCACTCATTTAGTCGAGAGTTTAGTATCACAAGAGGCAGATCACCTGATACTTTCCTGAGTTTTTGGAGTGATCTAGTAGTAAACGTAGTGCCTGTTTTTGACCTTATAATATATCCAGTAATTGTTTATATTTACTGTGAGATACAACTGTTCTACCTTCTGACTTAAAGTAGCCATTTAGGTACTGGTACAAATCACAATCAGAAGCAATTCTACTGGCTAACTCTTTAGGAGAAATTCCGTTCGAATCTCTAATTTCAAGTAGATCAGGTTGCTTTTCTATTATTAGTTTTACGATCGGAATCTCCCCAAAACGAACTGCCGTATGTAATGCTGTAGAACCATCCACGTTTACAACCTTTCCGTCACAACCAAACTCCAATAAAAGTGAAGCAGACTTTAAACATCGACTTGCAGCAGATGAATGAAGTGCCGTTCTGCCAGTAAAGTCTCTCAGATCAGTATCTGCATTTGCTTTTAGCAATACTTCTACAGTTTCGTAATCTTTGTTGTGAGCAGCAAGCATCAGAGGTGTTTGCTGTTTGAAATCAGAAACATTAACAATATCTGGCCATTCTTGAACAATTTCCCGGACAGCCTTAATTATCCCGATAAGAACGCTATGTATCTCACTCTCGACTTCAGGCGGCATACTCTGCCTGTAATACCTTAGTTTACCTAGCATTTCATAGCTCATCTTCATCATAAGCATGATGACACTATCTGCTTGCGGATATTTCAATTGCTTCTTTTTAAGATCTTTGTGCTTTTTGAGTAATTGGGCAATAGGATTATTGTTTTTAATGCATGGCAGTATATCACGACTGAAGGCCTCGAAATCACTGCGAGAGGTAGCAAAGAGTGGTTTATAACCAGGGTAGAACTTATATAGGCTTTCCCAAAAATATTCATGTAGTTCTCGCGAAACATTATAAATATCAATTTTGTTTGTGCCATCTAAATTCCCCCAGTGAATCATATCCCTGAAGTACTTCTCATGGTTGTTTGGAATAAGCTTTTGATTTGCGATAGCGAGTGCAAATGCATCTCTCGCCAAGTCCCCACGAAGTTTGCCAAAGCTGTATTTTTTGCATTCATCAATAGCTATATTGAGGTTTTTCTCTGCGTCAGAAAGTTTATTCTGAGCAATAAAGTGAAATGCTTCAAACCGAAGTACTTGTGCTTTTGAGCACTCATAATCATCATTTCCTTTCGCTTCCTCAATCAGAACACTGACTTTTCCTTCTGTCTTTGAATCAAACAATTTGATGAGCAAATGATATTCAAGCTCTAGCAATATACGCTTCATCGATTGCTCAGGCGTCGTTTCTAGTTCATTCAATCTTCCTATTATCATTTCACAGATTTTGGGGATGGGATAATGGTGGCCCATTGCTCCATATACAACTTCAAAATCATCCATTTTTTGCAGTTGCTTATATGGGGCTTTGTTTTGCGCTAACTTCTCCACTAAGGCTTGTAATTGAATAAAGTAATTATTTGATTGCTGTCCCTGTTCCCTTATAACATTCACCATCAACTTAATATCGTCTTCAGATGTCGGTAGAATATTGTCGAGGTTATTTTCTTCACCATGACGACTAAAAATACTATTGAGTTTATCAGAGACCAACAGAGCCGGTTGTTCATTGTCTGTAGTAAAAGCAAGCAATAAATTGTAACGCAAGAAAGGGGGAAGGTTTTCTGTGAAATATTCATTCTCAGCAAACTCTCTTAGTTTACCGTCTATATGTCGCTTCTCTAGATGAGCATCAAGTGTACGATTATAAACGTCGTTATAAAGCTGGACTAGTTGAAGTGCCTTGTTCTCATTTAAGTCAATGCATAACTTATCAATTGTGGGAGTTAGGAATTTAACTAGTTGCTCATATCCCTCTTGAATCGCTCTGGCCATGAGCAATCTACGGCGTATTGTTTTAGTGCTTGGAGCCTGGTAGCGAAACTTCAGCTTTTGCACGAAATCTTGCTCTTCCTCTACTGAGCATTCCGTATTTATGATTCGTTTTAAATCAGCTTCATTGATGGCAATTTCATGCTGTAGAACGCCTGGCTGCAATCCTTTTTTTTCAATAAACGCCAGTGCCTGTTCGAATTTCGGGGACTTTTCATCAGGTTCAAAGCAACCTAAGAACTGAATTTTTACTTCATCCGGAAACGTATTATTAATACTTGAAATCTCAGGAGTACTCTTTGCTTTTTGCCAATTGTATAGATTCTTTAGTACTGTGCCGGAATTATCATAAATACGTAAATCGTCTTCAAGGTTACTGGCAATAGTTACGTTAGAGTCTTGAATTAAATCAATTAACCAATCCAAGACTTGCGGAACAGGAAGATAGAGTTGGGTAGGTTCAACCGGCGAGTCAACAGCAGGAAGATACCAGAATCTTCCACCAGGCATGCCTTCATCCATTTTTGATTCTATTTGCCAAAATACTGTATGCCTTGCCAGAGCGGGTACAAGGACTCTTGCCAAGTATTGCCAAATGATTTTTCTTTGTGTCGCCCTCGAAGAATAGATATCAAGCTCAATGGCCTTGTGCATCTGGTAATCAGCAAAGATATTAGAAATCAAATCGTCTTTGACACCGTCATCAAGCCCAAGAGCATCAGCAATGTCACTCAAGATGCTTTCCCAGGTCTCGAACAAATTGTCCATAGACATATCGACATATTTAAACTTGGATTTCGATTTTGAAGTCATCTTGCGATTAGCACCAAGCGCTTTGGCAATCTGTAGAAGTACCGATTCGAAGGTTGGAAAAGTCGCCACTGAACACCCATTTTCTTTTATTTTTCAGCTTCAAAAACAGACTTTAAAGCGACCTCCTCTCTTGGGTTTAAGGGGGGGGGGACTTTGCTTTTCATTCTTCCACAGAGCTGATGTTTTCATAATTGAGCCTCTTGTATACATGAGGAACAAAACCATGACAACTATCCAACCTGGCAAAACAAAAGAACTAGTCATCAATTGGCACCTGACAGAAGTCTGTAATTACGGTTGTAAATACTGCTTCGCCAAATGGGGACGCCCTAATGAACTCCATCGTTCCAGTCAAAAAGTTGCTACGTTATTAGATAACCTTGCTGACTATTTCATCAAAGGCACTCCAACCTTAAAAGACGAGCTTGGTTACGAGAGAGTTCGCCTTAATTTTGCGGGTGGTGAACCAATGATGCTTGGAAACACTTTTATCACTGCTTTGAAGTTGGCAAAACAAAAAGGCTTTAAGACATCAATCATAACTAACGGGCATTACTTAGTTAACAGTAAATTAGCTTTGCCTGAAAATACACTAGATATGATCGGAATTAGCTTTGACAGCCAAAGATTAGACACCCGGGAAAAAATTGGGAGAAAAGACAGAAAAGGAAACTCTTTCGGAACTGAAGATCTGAAGCGGGCATTAGCGAACCTTACCCAGTCTCAAAAAGGTATCAAGACAAAGGTTAATACGGTCGTGAATAGCGTTAATTTAGACGAAGATTTCTCTGAGCTTATGATGGAACTGAAGCCCTACAAATGGAAAATTTTGCATGTCATGCCAAATGGTAACGATGAACTACTCATCTCTAAAAGGCAGTTTGACAGCTTCGTCGAAAGGCACAGTGGGCTGGGGTTACCTATTTTTTCAGAGTCTAACTCTACGATGACAGAGTCATACTTGATGATTGACCCACAAGGTCGTTTTTACCAAAATTTCTCCAACAAAGTAGGATATACATTCAGCGAGAGCATTAATCTATGTGGTGTAGAGAATGCTCTAACTCAAATAGAGTTTAATCCTAGAACCTTTGCTTCAAGATATCGTAAAGCTGTTATCGATGTTGTAGAGCTTTAAGGAGGCCTGAATGAAAAGTGAAACATGCTTTAGCAAAATGTCCGGTCACCCCTTATCTGAATATTACACCGAAGAAGATGCTAAAAATGCAGCAGAGTATTCCAAGGAGAATTACGATAATGATTTAACTCCATACAATTGCACCAAGTGTGGCCTTTGGCACTTGTCTCCAAGGAATAGACTAACGCCAACTAAAAAATGCGACCGTTGTACTGGTCGAGACGGGCTTTACAAGGATTCTTATCGTTCTAAACGAGAAGCTCAGCTTAGAGCGGAGATCATCTACGAAGAACACGGTATTAGCTTACGTGCCTATAAGTGCAAATATAGATCGGGATGGCATCTGACAAAAGAAGACTACTAATTCGTAAAAGTGCCCTACACCTACGAAAAAGTTCTCAATGTGTACATATTAATTAGCGTTCTTCATAAAATACTACCAAAAGCGCCAGTGAGCGTTATTCTTCTCACTGGCACTCGTTATAGAACGATAGAGCCACCACAACGACAGCCACCACAACGACAATTCTAAGTAACTTTTGGACAAAAGCTTGTTGAACGAAGCCGCTCCGCGGCAGAAACGAATAAGCACCAATAATCATACTCTTTAGTAACACCATCATGTCGGTGGTGTGTTACTGGAGAGAACACTATGACCCCGTCTGACAAAGAGCGCTTTGACGACTTATATCAACAACACCTTACCCAACTAAAGCTTCAAGGTAAGCGAGCAAAAACCATCTCTGCATACTCTCTTGCTGTGCGACGTATCACCGAGTACTTTGATCGGTGCCCTGATACCCTGACCATTGAAGATCTGCGACGATATTTCAGTCAACTGATTGGGCAGGTCTCCTGGAGTACGATTAAACTTGACCGCTGTGGGCTTCAATTCTTCTACAAACATACGCTCAACAAACAGTGGGAATGGATCGGCATCATCAAGCCTCCGAAAGTCAAACGTCTCCCGAATATCATTTCTCCTGAGCAAGTCGCTCAGATTATTAACACCACCCGTGAACCCCGTTACCGAGTGTTATTCTTAACTTTATACACGATGGGGCTTCGGATTAATGAGGCTCTCAATCTCACCATCTCCGATATCGACAGTCATAATATGCAAGTCCATATTCGCTATGGAAAAGGCGGCAAAGATCGACTGGTACCACTCCCTCACAGAACGCTTCATGCATTACGCCGATACTGGTGTACCCACCGACATCCCAAACTGTTATTCCCAAGCAAAGGTAAGTGTTGCGATGTCGCTTTTAATGATCAAGGAGCACAAAAAGCCCTTAAACAGGTTGTACACGAATGTGGTATTCATAAGCGAATTACCCCTCACTCTCTCCGACATTGCTTTGCAACCCACCTCTTAGAGCAAGGGCTTGACCTGCGTTCACTGCAAATCCTTCTCGGTCATGCGAGTTTAAATACAACTGCTCGTTATACTCAACTCACACAACTCAAGTTACATGATGCTAATCAAGCCCTCAATCAACTGGCTGACCGCCTGCATCTCGATTGGGAGTTGACCGTATGAGCACTTTTATCGACCTGTTGCGCCAACATCGTCACGAGCTTGAACAAGACTATGGGCATCACTTTAACAGCGATATCAAACGAGCCATCTCCGCCATGTTACGGTGTAAAACAGAGAAACAAGGACTCTCGCAGTGGTATTGCTCCCACTGCCACCATGACGACCGTCTCACTCTCTCGTGTGGAAATCGTCACTGTCCTCAATGTCAGCATCGTACAACATCAGA
>Ga0075011_10002024_pt1 | contig 11023 bp, 11 predicted proteins | sample TARM_MetaG_T_14_FD_72354 | JGI IMG/M metagenome (GOLD analysis project Ga0075011, IMG submission 72354) | Freshwater microbial communities from Pennsylvania, USA, analyzing microbe dynamics in response to fracking - TARM_MetaG_T_14 | ecosystem: Environmental > Aquatic > Freshwater > River...
TTTAAAAGAATTGTTATGAAATGGTTTAGTGAACCAATTCGACAAAATACCTAACAATACCTCTCCTTATTAAACAATACTGCTCGTTATTTCAATAAGAAAAAGGTATTCGTCTTCTTTAACAATAAGCACCCGTTCGTAATATAAGGTTAGCCAGATTTTTCTGGTTGACCTATTTTTTTATGGTCTTATTATAACGGTAGTCGGGGTAGAACGTCGCACCCGTGGGACTCGACCTCGTTAGCTAAACTGTTCGCCCCCTACTTGTATGAACATGTTTCAGGCTGGTTGGGACATTGATCCCGTTTAACAAGCGAACCTATGACATTACAAGCAGCTCTAGGGGTTACCGACTAAATTTATTTTCTAGGGGGAGATTCAATTATGAATCCAGTCGTTGGTCTGGATGTATCAAAAGGAGAAAGTCAGGTTCAAGCTTTTTTGGACAAGGGAAAATCTTATCGTAAGAGTTTTAGTATTCAACATAATATTGAAGGGTTGGGGAATTTACTACTATTCCTTCAAGAAGTAGAAAAATTAGCTGGTGATCATAAACCTACGGTCGTTTTAGAGTCAACTGGACATTATCATACTCCCGTCATTCAGTTTTTGGAGGAACAAAATTATGTTTATATTATTGTTAATCCTCTAATCACATCGAGCCAAAAGTTCAAGTTTACGGAAGGTAAAAACAGATGCAGTTGATGCTTACCATCTTTGTGAGTTGTTCTATAAAGAAGAGTTAGAGCCTTATAAAAAACGAGGAATACAACTCTTAAACCTTCGCAATCTAACAAGACAACAGGAAAGTATTGCGGAAATATCAGCCAAGACTAAGTTACAGCTCCATTCCCTAATAGATCAGGTATTCCCTGAGTATAGAGGTGTATTTGGAAGTCTGTATTCAAAAGTATCATTGCTTACTCTATTGGCATTTCCAACTTCTGAGTCTGTTTTAAATGTGAGTGAAAAAGAATTAACTGAAACAATAGCTTCGCTATGTACGAGTCGTTCAGAGTTATGGGCAAACGAAAGAGCGCAAAAGTTAAGAGCAGCAGCCCTTCGTAACCCTTTTCAGAACAACCTTTACCAGAGTCACATTTTTAATCTTGAAATGTTGATTAGCATTGTTCTTCAATACCAAGAGCATCTTTCAAAGATTGCCGATGAAATAGATGCCCTCGCTAGTGAAATTGAAGAATATGAAATACTCCAATCGATCCCTGGAATCGGAGAAAAAATCGCTGCAACGATTATTTCCGAAGTTGGAGAGATAGATCGGTTTAATGATGCCAAAAAACTCGTTGCATTCGCTGGAGTAGATCCGAGCGTTTACTCATCTGGTAAGTTTACTGCATCCGTTAATCGAATTACCAAACGAGGCTCTTGCAGGCTACGTCATGCCTTGTATATGGCTGTTCAAAGTGGTATTCGGGATGCCCTTAAAAAGAAAACGACTGATGAGATCATTGCACGCAATAAAAGACTAAGAGAGTTTTACGATAAGAAACGCGAAGAAGGAAAACCCTTTAGAGTAGCCGTTATTGCCTGTGTAAATAAGCTTTTACATCGGATATATGCCTTACTAAAAAGCAGAACAACTTTCCAAGATATAGCCTAGAAACTATATCTAACTAAATACAACAAAACCTTCCAAAACCGCTTGAAAGGAAGGTTATTTAGCATGTGTAAATTCAGTATATCATGAGATTAATAATCTTTTTATTGAAAAATGTTGACAAACTATTAGCTGGTTTAGTTGAAGTACATTATTTTTCCAGCAGCAACCACATCAGCCCTACCCCCTCATTATTAACCGTTCTCTGAGTTCACGATAGTGGTCTTTCGTGAGTTGTCTGGCATGATCAAAATCTCGATCTGTAAGAGCTTGGTGCATAGCGGTATTAAAGGTAAGTCCTGAGAAAACTCTTTGCTGCGGGAATAATTTATATCTTGCAACAGAATACATGTAAATTTTATCGTGGTGGGTATCTGTAATTTGCAATAATACTTGGTTATGTATGGTAATAACAAAATTTCTGAAAAATTGTAAAGAAAGATCTGCGTATGCTAAGTAGTCACCTCTTGCTTTCGCTTCTTTTTGCTGCTGAACGATTGTTGACAGCTTGTCTAAATCAAATTTGTACATGGAGTTCTCTTTTACGACTTCCAATACATATAGTTGGTGAGCTTGATAGATTTCAAACATTTCTATCACTTCTCTTGTTGAAATTTCTTTAACCAGGACACCGCGATTCCTTAATGTTTGAACTAGTCCTTCCCGCTCTAACCTGGAAATTGCATTTGAAATCGGTGTACGGCTCATTTGTAATTTTTCAGATAAGTTATAAATAGAAATGATATCTCCCAGCATAATCTCACACGTTAAAATTTGTTTACGAATCGATCGATAAGCTTCTTCCAATAAAGACCCTGAATCCATAAAACGTCCTCCCCTATTCTCTTTACCCTGCCTAGTTCTAGTTACTCCAAAAATGCTAAAAGCAATTATACACCATTTTTTACAAAACAAAGAAGACATGAAATAAAATTAATATTTCATTTACTTCCTTTACGAAACATTTAAGAATTGCTTACACAGAATTAACATTCAACTAGTATGATAGTTGTGTGTTAAAAAATCAAACGTAAAGGGGAATAAAAATGAATACTAATCTTCCAACGAAACAAAAGCTGCAATTATTTTTCAATGAAAATGAGGAGTTTAAAGAAAGAAGGCCATGGTTCGGTCAGCTGGAACCAACGAGTACAGATGATTTTTCGTTTGCCATTATTGGAGATCGATGCGGCATTACTACTCCTGGTGTTTTTGAAAAAGGATTAGAGCTTGTCAACCAATTAAACCCTAACTTTATTTTTTGCGTAGGCGATTTAATAGAGGGATATTGGGAAAATGAAGCAGATGTTCATCATGAGTGGGATTACATAGACAATCTTTTATCGAACTTAAAGTCTCCTTTTTTCCATATCGTCGGAAATCACGATTGCGGGAATGAAACGACTGTGCGTGCATGGAGAGAAAGAAAGGGCTTTGAATATTATGCCTTCCGTTATCACGATGTCTTGTTTTTAGCAGTAAATACAGAGGAATTTCCTAAAGGCATACCACAAGACATGTTAGCTGTATTTAGAGAAGCAACAACTAATGTCATGCGGGAGCCTGAAAAAGCAAAAGAACATGCGGAAACATTTTTTGCAAAAGCTATGCACGGGATTTCAGAAGAAGACATGAAGAAAGTGAATGTACCAAGCATTAGTGAGGAACAGCTTGCCTTTTTTGAAAATGTCATCACGGAGAATAAAGATGTAAAGCATACGTTTGTATTTATGCATAAGCCTTCATGGAAAGCAGATTCAACAGAATTTCAACGTTTAGAACAAATGTTAACAGGTCAACGTTATACGATGGTAGCTGGCCACCTCCATCAATTAGAAGTAACCAAGAAAAATAACCAAGATTATATCCAAATGGGAAGAACAGGTGCCTGCTGGCATGGGGATGGTATAGGTTCTATCGACCATATTGTCTGGGTAACAGTAAAAAATGGCGTCCCTTCTAGTAAGGTGATTGATTTAGAGGCTGTGTCCAATTTAGACCGTTTTACAATCGAATAAAGATGAGGTGAATTCATGTTAATAGATACAAAGGAAAAGTCCGTACTGCCGTTAAAAGGCGCATTCAACTTTCGGGACATGGGCGGGATCCTTACAACCGATGGCAGAAAAGTCAAAAAAGGAATCCTCTTTCGTGCTGCGGAGTTAAGCGATTTAACCGAAGGGGACAAAGCATACTTGGAAACAATAGGAATTGCAAGAATTTTTGATTACCGAACTCATTTTGAAGCAGAGAATAAGCCAGATCCCGTTATCGGCCAAGCCGTATATGAGCGTATATCGGTTAATCCTGAAGAAGAAACCGCAGTTTATACATCAATGAAGGAGTTATATCAAACGGGTTTGTTACAAACGTTTGGCGATGACGCCTTGATGAAGTTATATGAAAACTCACCAGTTGGAAATGCATCATATCAACGACTGATGCAATTGCTGAAACACCCGGAAAAGAATTTACCACTCATCCACCACTGTACAGGCGGGAGAGACCGGACAGGAATTGGTGCGATGCTCATTCTGCTGACGCTTGGGGTCTCGTTCGAAAACATTATGGAAGACTATTTGTTTTCCAATGTCACGCTGGCAGATTATCACGACGAGATTTTTACGAGTCTAGCAGATTTTATATCAGAAGATGAATTAACCGCGTTTAAAAAGATGTTTCTCTTGCAGGAAAAATACTTACAGGCATCTTATGACAATATCCTGAAGCATTATCGTGATTTTGAAACTTATTTAGAAAAAGAACATCAAATTACCCCGCAGGTTCGGGCGATGATTCAAAATTATTGTTTAGAGAATGAATAAAAAATGAGGTGAATCGTAATGAATACTTTGAAATTCTTACATCTTACGGATACACATATTTTACAAGATTATCAGAAAAGCGAGATTAAGATGTTAGACCGCCCCCACGAAAACCCGACAGATCAACTGGTGAACGTTCTAAAATATGCGAATACGATTCAGCCTGCTCTTGATTTCATCCTAATTAGCGGCGATCTCGTTCATGAAGGCGGTGTGGAAGATTATCGCTACTTCAAACAGCTGATCGAAGAACATACTACATTGCCTGTGTATGTTGCTTTAGGAAATCATGATGTCACAGAAGCTTTTTGGGAGGGGTATGCAAATCAAGTCAATTGCAGCGAAAACTTATACTATGAGAAAACATTTTTAGGGTATCGAATGATCGTACTTGACTCGAGCCATGACAAAAGCGGTGCTGGTTTGATCGATCACGAGCAGCTGAATTGGCTGGAGGAGGTTTTAAAAACACCTGCTCAAAAGACGACTTTTATCGTTGTTCATCATCCTTTAGCGGTTGGAGAAGTTGATGGCATCCATAGTTTAGGGAACTCCCATGAACTGATGAATGTTATCAAAAATACGGATGTAACAGCTGTGCTGAGTGGTCATACCCATCAAAATAAACTAACTCAATTTAACGACCTCCTCCTTTCAACAGCAGAAGGTACGTCCTTTGGCGTGGAACTGTCTGATGAAATGATGCATATCACAACCAAAACAGGCTTTAACTTATGTACATTGAACGAAAATGGAATGGCCATACAGATGATGACGATTCCAATTCAACAGAAAAAGATTAGCAGTATTGACTTAAAATCGGTAATTCCATCGTGAAAATATGAAATCCCAAAGCGCCTAGACAGCCACGACAATGCTGGAGACTGTAGCTCTGTTAATTTCATAAGAGGAGTTACAGCCACCTCGAGTGGCTAGGCGCTGGCGCTAAACATCCTTGAAATTTTTACTTATCTATTAAAAAGGAGGACATTCAAATGTCTCGTTTCAAATCAATGATATCTCTTGTCATGTTTATTGCTATTTTATTATTCATTAGCGCTTGCAATATGATGCCGTCAGAAGAATCCACATCAAACAGTGCAGCAGAAGAAGAGACAGACCAACAAGAACTAGGTACGTTAGACCCTGAAAACCCAACATCGGTTACGTTTTACTCCTATAGTTTATCGTATCCAACGATGAAACCTGGGATGGAAAAATTAATTTCTGACTTTAATAGTACAGTTGGGAAAGAAAAAGGGGTCATCGTCGAAGGGGTGCCAGATCCAAGTTTTCAACAAAATAAAGCAGATATTGCTGCTGGGAAGCAAGTAGATATTGTTCAGCATGTCTTCTCTAGCTTAGACGCGTCTCGGTTAACACTTGGCTTTAAAGCGTATGAAGATGTTTTCCCGCAAGATGAATTAGAAGAGCATTTTGTCGGGATTTCTGAAAATGCTTTAGAGTTAGGGAAAATCGACGGCAAGATGTATGGTTTAGCTTTTACATTTAGTACACCGATTGTCTTTATTAATGGGGATTTGTTTGAACAAGCTGGATTAGACCCGAATGACCCGCCAACAACTTGGGAAGAAATCAAAGAGTATTCACTTCAGATTAAAAACACAACTGGAAAAGATGGTTTTGGCCTGCCACCAGCTAACGGCTGGACGACAGACGGTATTCTTTTTAGTAATGGTGCTAATATTCTCTCAGAAGATCGATCGGAAGCCGTTTTTGCAACTAAGGAAACATTTGAAGCGTTATCGGTTTGGAAAGATATTTATCAAAATGGCGGCCATGCGATCGGTACCAGAACAGATATGACCGAACAATTTATGGCAGGCGAATTAGGAATGTACATTACATCCACTGCTCTACATAGCGGGTTTATCAATGCATCAAAAGCTGGCGGCTGGGAATTATATGGTGTTGGACTTCCGCAATTTGGCGACCAGCCATCTGTTCCCGTTAACTCTGGCAGTGTCTTAGCCGTACGTCCTGATACTCCAGAAAAGAATGCAGCCGTTTGGGAATTTATTAAATATGTTACAGGGGATGAAGGATATACGACGATTACATCTGAGATCGGGTATTTACCACTACGTACAGGGTTAGCCGATGACCCAGCATACTTAAAAGATTTTGTTGATGCAAATCCATTGTATCGTATCAATCTTGAGCAGCTAGAGCGTATCCGTCCTGCAACGATTTGGCCTGGTAATCATGCAACAGAATCAACTACGATCTTTACAGATGCCATCGTTAAATCTATTACAACCGATGCTGACGTGGAAGAAACGATGACGGAAGCGGAAAATGCCATTAATCATTTACTCCAATAGTATATGGATTGCGCAAAGAGGTTTCCATTCACAACATTAATATGAGGAGAGAGTAGGTTCGTTTATGAGTAAAATAATTGAAACAAAAATAAACCCAACACTGTCCAATAATATCGAAAGCGTTAAAAAGAAACGAAAAAAAGTAAATGTTAAACCGTATGTTTATTTATTGCCAGCCGTAATCTTGCTAGGAATATGGATGTATCGACCGTTACTTACAACCTTCCAATTAGCATTCTACCAATGGAGCCTTGTACCGGGGACAACCCCGGTACCTGTGGGCTGGGAAAACTTCTTGCGCTTATTTGCAAACAAAGATTTTGGTATTTCTATCTATAACACAATTTTTTACACGATCGGATTGCTTCCATTTTCCATCGTTATTCCAATCTTATTAGCCGTCGCTACCCATAATATGAAAGGCAGAATGAAAAATGTTTATCGTGCGCTGTTTTTTATTCCGCTTATTTTAGCTCCTGTTTCCGTCGGAGCGATATGGAGATGGTTGTTCCACCCTTCAAATGGCTTAGTCAATATTACGCTGCTTGATCTCGGAATCATTGATCAGAATATTGCATTTTTCTCAGATCCGATTTTTGCAAAATGGCTGATTTTATTTATTACAGGTTGGAAAATGATCGGGTTTAGTACGATTATGTTCTCATCCGCCCTAACTGGGATCAATAGAGATTACTATGAAGCGGTCTCTCTTGATGGAGCTAGTCGTTTCCAAACGTTTAAAGACATCACCTTACCTCTATTATCGCCAATGATTATGTTTATGATTACGATGAGTATCCTGTTTTCAAGTCAATGGACATTTGCTTATATTGATATTCTCACTTCAGGCGGGCCATTTGGAACGTCGACCAATATTTATTATGAAATGTATAAGCACGGATTTACTAATTTAGATGTAGGGTTAAGTTCTGCCGCTGCCATCTTATTCTTTATTGTCTTTAGTTTGATTACACTAGGTCTCAATCAAATGACTAAAAAGTTTGCTTTCAATGATAATTAAAAGGGAGAGTATTGCCGTGTCTTTTAAACAATTAAAACTCACTACGATCCTGCAGCACGTTTTACTTATACTAATGGGTGTCATTGCTATTTTCCCGTTGTATTGGATGATTATCTCATCGTTTAAAAATGAAGCAGAAATTTTCACAGCTTCCTTTTTCCCAAAAGATCCAACATTTACAAATTACATTTACGCTTTTTCGGAAATTCCGATTGCAAAAATGATGCTTAACTCGTTTATCGTAGCGATCTTATTAACGGTCTTTCAGCTCGGTACGAGTATTCTTTCTGCTTATGCGTTAGTCCGCTGGAAGTTTAAAGGAAGTTTTTTCATTTATTCCATCATCAGTTTATCGTGGCTCATACCGATCCAAGTGATCATGATTCCGAATTATGTATTAATCAATCAAATGGGTTTAAATGAAAAACTACTAGGGATTATCATTCCATTATCGGTTTCGACTTTTGCCATTTTAGCGTTATACCAAGGGTTTAAAGCGTTTCCCACTGCCTTAATTGAAGCTGCGATCTTAGAGGGCGAAAGTGACTTTGGCCTCTTAACGAAGATCATTTTGCCAAACTTGCGATCGACCATTGCATCACTTGGGGTTTTACTATTTATCAGCGGATGGAATGAATATTTATGGCCGATGTTAATTACCACGAATATGGAAAATGCCCCTATCCAAATTGGCCTTCGTTCATTTGTCAATTCTGATACGAACTTATGGGGCTCACTGATGGCAGCAACAACCATTTCCAGTTTACCAATTTTGATCATTTATTTTATCTTACGTCGTCATATCATCGATTCATTTGTTAAGTTTGGAATGAAGTAAAGGAAAACTAGAATGAGAGGATGGGAAAAGATGGGGAAAATTCAATTTGACCATATCCAAAAATCATTTGGCTCAAACGAGGTGTTAAAAGATATTGACGTAGAAATTGAAGATGGCTCCTTCACCATTTTATTAGGCCCTTCTGGATGCGGGAAATCAACACTGTTACGTATTCTTGCAGGTCTTGAAGAAGAAACAAGTGGCCGGATCTTCATAAATGAACGCGATATAACAGAAAACGAACCGAAAGACCGAAATATTGCCATGGTTTTTCAAAACTATGCTTTATATCCGCATATGACCGTCTATAAAAATGTCGAATACGGGTTAAGAATTAAGAAAGTACCGAAAAATGAACGCGAAAAATTGATTTCAGATGTACTGGAAATGGTTGAACTAACAGAACATGCCCATAAGCGCCCCAGCCAGCTTTCTGGCGGGCAAAGGCAGCGTGTCGCCTTAGCACGAGCGATCGTAAAAAGACCGCAAGTCTTCCTTATGGATGAGCCGCTATCTAATTTAGATGCGAAATTAAGAAACCATATGCGTCAAGAATTAATCGAGCTGCATCAAAAGCTTAAAACGACATTTTTATATGTCACCCATGATCAAGTCGAAGCGATGTCGATGGGCTCTTATATCATTATTATGAATAAAGGCAAAATCATACAAAAAGGAACACCGAAAGAAATTTATACGAATCCGGCTAATCTTTTTGTCGCTGAATTTATTGGTTCACCTCCTGTAAACATTATGAAATTTGAGAATATGTATATCGGAATCCGGCCGGAAAAAATTCGTGTCACGGGTAAGGATATACAAAAAGATAACCTGAACATCGCAGGTACCGTGATAACAACGGAACAATTAGGCGGGGAGACGATTTACCGGGTTCATACAGAGTTTGGCAAGCTCAATGTAAAAACTACCAGCAGGTGGGAAGAAATCGATTCGAACGTGAACCTCGAATTCGCTTTTGAGGATCTGCTGTTATTTGATAAGCATGGAGAGAGAATGGAAAAAACAATACAAATGGTAAACGAAATCAAAACCTTACTCAATCAAAAGGTTCTAGAAATGATATAGAGTGCCTCCCCACTAGGATTGCATACAGCTCAAAAAAGAAAAAAGTGAACAAGATTCTAATATGCTCCCCTTAAGGTAGACAGATTAAAAAATAAAAATCTGTTTTATCTTTGGGGGAGTTTTTCTATGTCTAAAAGATCATATTCTGAAGAGTTTAAATATGAAGTTTTGTTTGCTTATAACAATAGAAGTTTATTCCATTCAAGAACTCTGTTCAAAATTTCAAATCTCTCAAAAGCTTATTAAAAATATGGATTAAGCAATTTGAAAAATATGGGATTGAAGGATTAAAAGAATCTAAAACATGGAAGGCCTATTCAAAAGAGCTTAAGGAGGCAGCTGTAAGAGATTAATTGTCAGGTAACATCTATCAATTTGAAATTGTCAGATGTTATTCCACAATCGGTCCGATTGTGGAATATTTATAAAGCTTCTATTAGCTGGTTTAGCTGAAAAGTATAATGACAAATTATATACCCTAATTGGTGGTGTCTCGATTTATTTAAGTAATTGTTGGCGGTTCAGTCGCAACGATGCTTAAAATTTGGTTTAGTGTCACAATACCATAGTGCTTAAAAGGTCCAGGATAAATCATCTGATGCAATTGTACTTAATTCAATAAAATCTAAATATCTTGATTTTGAATAAATACGAAATGCTTTCCCATCATAAACTTCATATTCATCCATTATAGTGAAACTTTCGTTTGTTATGGAGTATGCAATATACCAATTGAACTCAATTCGTAGAATGGGGAGAGATTCATCGATGTCAATAGAGTGAGAATTTTCAATAACATTATCTCCCATTATAATATCTTCAGATGTTTCATTTAGTTTGCACGTACTATTTCTATAAATAAGGTGTTTTCTTGAGGTTCGTATTATTGAGGTCAAATAAATATACCCTTGGTAAGTTAGCAATCATAGTATTTCACAAAGCACCCTCCCTAATTGCATTCGAAACCTTATATTTTTATCCTGCCCAGGTCCAACATCTGTTCATAAAACCACTGCCATTGTAAATCATCCAATTGTTTACAATACCTCTGAACGTAACACGGAACACCTTCCCCCAGCATAAATACTTGAAAGCTATCAATTGACTTTATAAAACTTCTATTCATATATACATCTAAGACACGGATAAAATTTAAAAACCAGTAACTTTCTGAGATAGAAGAGTTACTGGTTCTTATGTCGTATCTCCTCCTTAACGGAAGAATACGATATTAATTTTCAAAATTTAAGGCCTTTTTTTCAAAGTGTCCTTGACATAGGGACCACTTTA
>Ga0075011_10002025_pt1 | contig 11021 bp, 10 predicted proteins | sample TARM_MetaG_T_14_FD_72354 | JGI IMG/M metagenome (GOLD analysis project Ga0075011, IMG submission 72354) | Freshwater microbial communities from Pennsylvania, USA, analyzing microbe dynamics in response to fracking - TARM_MetaG_T_14 | ecosystem: Environmental > Aquatic > Freshwater > River...
TGCTCTAACTGAGCGCGGGTCGCATCGTCTAAGTCAGAAGCAAACTGCGCGAACGCGGCTAATTCTGAGTACTGTGCTAAAGCTAAACGGATACCACCACCCAGCTTTTTGATGATTTTCGTTTGTGCTGCACCACCAACCCGCGATACCGAAATACCAGCATTTACCGCAGGACGGATACCGGCGTTAAATAAGTCAGTTTCTAAGAAGATCTGACCATCAGTAATCGAAATTACGTTGGTTGGTACGAATGCTGAAACGTCACCCGCTTGCGTTTCGATAATTGGTAAGGCCGTTAATGAACCGGTTTTACCTGTTACCGCACCTTTGGTGTAACGCTCAACATAGTCAGCATTAACACGAGATGCACGCTCCAGTAAGCGAGAGTGTAAATAGAATACGTCACCTGGATAAGCTTCACGGCCTGGTGGACGACGTAACAATAACGAGATCTGGCGGTAAGCAACAGCTTGCTTAGACAAATCATCGTATACGATCAGTGCATCTTCACCGTTGTCACGGAAGTATTCACCCATAGTACAACCAGAGTACGGGGCTAAGAACTGTAATGCAGCAGCTTCTGAAGCCGAGGCCACAACTACGATAGTGTGAGCCAGAGCGCCGTGTTCTTCCAGCTTACGTACCACGTTAGCGATAGTTGAAGCCTTTTGGCCAACCGCTACGTATACGCACTTAACGCCAGTACCTTTTTGGTTGATGATGGCATCGATAGCCAGCGCCGTTTTACCGGTCTGACGGTCACCGATTAATAATTCACGTTGGCCACGGCCGATTGGAATCATTGCATCAACAGATTTGTAACCGGTTTGCATTGGTTGGTCTACCGATTGACGGTCGATTACACCTGGGGCAATTTTTTCAACAGGTTCATAACCTGCTGCTTCTATCGGACCTTTACCATCAATAGGTGCACCCAAGGTGTTAACTACACGACCTAACAGGCCTGGGCCTACAGGTACTTCAAGGATACGGCCAGTACTTTTAACTTTAGTGCCTTCCGTCAGATCCGCATACGGACCCATTACTACCGCACCCACTGAGTTACGCTCTAAGTTCAGTGCGATTGCATAACGGCTGCCAGGAAGCTCAATCATTTCGCCTTGCATACAATCAGCAAGACCATTGATACGGATAATACCGTCAGTTACCTGAACGATAGTACCTTCATTACGAGCTTCGCTGACCACATCAAACTGAGCAATACGTTGTTTGATCAGTTCGGATATTTCAGTGGAATTCAGTTGCATACTCTATTCCCCAATTAGGACTGTAGCGCGGTAACAAGACGATCCAATTTACCTCGGACCGTACCATCAATAACCATGTCACCCGCTTTAATTATCATACCGCTCACGACTGAAGCATCTACACTGCAAAGTAATTTAACTTTACGATCAAGACGTTTAGACAACGCCGCAACAAGTTTTTCTTGTTGCGCTGCATTCAATTCAGTGCCAGACGTGACTTCTACAACTGCTTCACGCTCATATTCACTTTTAAGTTCAGTGAATCTAGCAAACACTGCTGGTAAAGCGAGCAATCTCTGATTTTCAGCCATTACATGAATTAAATTATGGGCAGCACTGTCTAAGTACTCACCACAAATTTCCTTCATAAGCTCAGCTTGAGCAGTTGCGGTAGTGTTGCTACGCAAGAAGGCAACCATATTAGCGTCGCTTGCAACTTCTGCTGCAAAGGCTAACATCTGTTGCCAAGCGGCTAGAGTATTCTGTTCAACAGCATACTCAAAAGCCGCCTTTGCATAAGGACGAGCAATATTCGTCATATCAGACATAGCCCGCTCCTATTACAATTCCTGAACCAATTTTTCCAAAATGTCGCTGTGAGCAGCGTCATCAATTTCGCGTTGCAGAATGCGTTCAGCACCTGCTACCGCCAGAGAGGCAACTTGTTTACGCAATTCTTCGCGTAAACGGCTACGGTCCGCTTCAACTTCAGCACGAGCTTGTTCAAGAATTTGCTCACGCTCAGCACTGGCTTTGGCAACCGCTTCATCAATCATCTTGCTTTCACGCTTACGCGCTTGTTCGATAATGGCTGAAGCCTGTTCTTTTGCCTCACGCAGATATTCTTTAGCTTTATCTTGCGCTAAGTGCAGATCTTTTTCTGCACGATCAGTCGCGGCTAAACCATCTGCTATTTTTTTCTGGCGCTCTTCAATCGCTGCATTGATTGGTGGCCACACAAATTTCAGTGTAAACCACACAAATACGGCCATTGCAATCGACTGACCTAATAGGGTTGCGTTAATATCCACAACGAGCCTCCTTAAAAATTACGTTATTGGGGACTCAAATTAACCTACGAACGGGTTTGCGAATAACAGTAATAAGGCAACACCAACGCCGATCATAGAGATCGCATCGATCAGACCTGCAAGGATGAACATTTTAGTTTGTAACTGTGGAGCCATTTCTGGTTGACGAGCAGAAGCTTCCAGAAAACGGCCACCCATTAAGGCGAAACCAATTGCAGTACCGATGGCAGCAGTAGACAGGATAATGGCTACAGCGAACAAGGTTGCGATTTCAATTGTCATGTTGTATCTCCAAGTTTAATGTTAAAGGTTAAAACAAAAATTATTAATGCTTTTCTGCTGCCATGCTCAAGTAAACTATCGTGAGCATCATAAAGATAAAGGCTTGTAAAACAATTACTAAGATATGGAACACAGCCCATACAAAGTGTAACGGTAATTGTGCTAAGCCTACTAAAGCGATAAGTAAGAAAATAACTTCGCCAGCATATAGGTTTCCGAATAAACGTAAACCTAAGGAAATGGGCTTAGCCAATAAGGTTACTAACTCTAATACTAGGTTAAAAGGAATTAACGACCAGTGATTAAATGGTGTAAATGATAATTCTTTGGCAAAACCACCTAAACCTTTGTAATAGATTGAGTAACCAAGAATTAGAATAAATACGCCTAGAGCTAAACCTAAGGTGATATTCACGTCTGTCGTAGGAGCAATTTTCATGTAGCTCCACTTATGTGCCATAATTTGCTCTAAAAAGCTGTAATCAGCAGCATATTCAGGTAAACCCGGAGTGTAAAACATCACACCGAAGAAACCCGCGACAACTGGAAACCAATCCACTGGTACTAGTTTCATCAGGTTCATTAAGAATATCCACATGAAGATAGTTAATGCTATAGGTGCTATTAACTTGTCTTTTACATGAAAGGTTTCCTTAACGTTTTTGCTGACGAACTCAACGATCATCTCTACAAAACATTGGAATTTACCAGGTACACCTGCAGTAGCCCGACGGCCCACCCAAGCGAATGAAATAATAAATATCGTACCTAGGATAATTGACCATCCAAGTGAACCAACGTTGACGGCCCAAAAGCCTTCACCGATAGTTAAATCACTAAGGTGGTGATTAATATACCCTTGGACGGAAATGTTGCTATCAGCCATTTTTCATCCTAACTTTAATGTTTAAAAAAAACTGCTGCGGACCATTGCGCCACGGTTGCTAAGCTAAAGCCAATGATAAAAGCACTGGCTGCAACCTCTTGTTTTAATACAATGACAAACAAGACAATGGTTAAAATAAGTTTAAACGAATGCCCTTTTACCAGAGCCATTTTCGCTTGTTGTGCGTTGCTCAGTGCAAATTTGCTAAAGGCAATCAACGCAAAAACTAAATTTGTTACTGCTGCAATAATACCACCTTTCAAGGCAGATAAAGCAGCGAGAGCATCACTGTATAACGCAAAAAGCAGAGCCGCAAAAGCCGCTACAACAAATTGAAAAAGGACTAGCTTGTAAGCAGCAAGTCTAACTTGTTGCGGTTCTGGTTGCATTACAACTCCAGTTTCACAATTTGCCATTTAATCAGGGCAAAAAACTGCGGCAAGTATACTGAACTGGCCTTGTTTTGCAACAAAAAGCGGCTACAACTGTAGTCCTGTCGCTGATTTGTAAACAGAACGCCACTAGTCGTTTTGCTGGGCTTTCAGTTTCTGCAAAATGCCGTCCAGTTCATCCAGACTGTTATAGCTGATCAGTAAACTGCCTTTACCTTTCTTGTTGTAATCAATTTGTACCGGTGCCGCAAAATGCTCACTCAGTTTCAGCTCCAGTGCGGCAACATCCGGATCCTTTTCACGCGGCGTTTTCGCCGGTGCCGGCTCCAGAATACGGCGCACCAGATTTTCGGTATCGCGCACTGTCAGCTGCTTTGCTGCCACCAGTCTGGCGGCGTCAGACTGGGCATCACCGTCCAGTGCTAACAGCGCACGGGCATGCCCCATCTCGATATCGCCGTGCTCGAGCAGTAGTTTCACATCGTCGTTTAATTGATTTAGCCGTAGCAGATTACTTACTGCGGCCCGGGATTTACCGACCGCATCAGCAACTTGTTGGTGGGTTAATTCAAATTCGGTCAGTAAGCGCTGCAGCGCCACGGCTTCTTCCATGGCGTTCAGATCTTCACGCTGGATATTTTCAATCAGCGCTATGGCGACTGCGGCTTCATCCGGCACATCCTTGATCAAACAAGGCACCTCGGCCAGTTGCGCCAGCTGCGATGCCCGCCAGCGCCGTTCACCGGCAATAATTTCATAGCGGTTTTCAGCCAAGGGCCGCACCACTATCGGTTGGATAACACCCTGGGCTTTAATTGAATTGGCCAGATCTTCCAGCGCATCCTGCGACATATCTTTGCGAGGCTGATATTTACCGGGCTGTAAAAACTCAACCGGGATCTTTTGAAGCTCCGAATGTTCGCGGGCAGGGGCGGCAGCGGCAGGTTTACTGGCAGTCAGCAGCGCATCAAGTCCACGACCTAAACCACGTTTTTTCAAAGACATGCGATTAAATAATCCTTATATGCTGTTACTGAGCGACCGCACCGGCAACAGGCTTTTTCTTTTCGGAACGACGCAGAATTTCACCGGCCAGCGCCAGATATGCTTTGGCACCGGTAGAGCTTTTATCGTAATACATCACCGGCGCGCCAAAACTGGGCGCCTCGGCCAGCCGCACATTACGCGGGATCACCGCGCGGTAGACTTTGTCACCAAAATGCTGCTTTAACTGCTCGGAAACATCGTTGGCGAGCCGGTTGCGCGGATCGTACATGGTGCGCAGTATGCCTTCGATTTTCAGTTCCGGATTAACCACTGAGGCCAGTTTGTTGATGGTATCGACCAGCGCCGTTAAGCCTTCCAGTGCAAAGTATTCGCATTGCATCGGTACTAACACACTGTCAGCGGCTGACATTGCATTCACGGTTAACATATTCAGCGAGGGCGGACAGTCGATAAAAATATAGTCGTAACTGTTTTTGTAAGCTTTCAGGGCGTTACGCAAACGTAATTCGCGGGCAAACACATCCATTAGCCGGACTTCAGCCGCAGTGACATCGGAGTTAGCGCCAACCAGGTGATAGCCGCCGCTGGTGTCTTTTACCACGACTTCCGCCAGCGGTTTTTCATCAATCAGTAATTCATAAGCGGTGGCAGCCAGTTCGTACTTATCAACACCACTGCCCATGGTGGCGTTACCCTGCGGATCCAGATCGATCAACAACACCCGGCGCTTGGTGGCCGCCATTGAGGCAGCCAGATTCACCGCAGTGGTTGTTTTACCCACTCCACCTTTTTGGTTTGCGATTGCGATGACTTTGCCCACGGCTTCCCTCTTGCTGTTCAGACTTTGCTTGCTAGGCTTTGCTCAGCACCACCAGATGCCGCTGCGCATCCAGTTGCGGTACCTGCAACGGATGGATGGCGTCTACTTTAACAAAATCCGGCAAAGCTGCAATTTCTTCTTGCACCGCGGCCCCTTTCATGGCGAAAAAGCGGCCGTCTGGTGCTGGTAAATGCCGGCACCAATTCAGCATATCATTCAAAGAGGCAAATGCCCGGCTGATTACACCGTCATAACCCTGCAGCGGTTGATGATCTTCAACCCGGCTTTGCAGCGGGTGGATATTCTGCAGCTGCAACTGCATTTTCACCTGATTTAAAAATCGGATCCGCTTACCCAGACTATCCAGCAAGGTAAATTGCTTTTCCGGGTAATAGATTGCCAACAACACCCCGGGTAACCCCGGTCCGGTACCGACATCGATAAAATGCTGGCCAATCAGAAAAGGGGCTACTACCAGACTATCCAACACATGCTTGATCAGCATCTCTTCCGGATCCCGGACTGATGTCAGGTTATAGGCGCTATTCCACTTATCTAATAGCGTAACATACTGAATACATTGCGCTAACTGTGTCTCTGATAAGGTTAAATCACTTTGCGCGACCAGAGTGCGCAACCTAGATAACAACTCAGCCATAGATCCTTAATTCCGCTTAAGCGGATTTACGCAGTAAACCCTGCTTTTTCAGATAAACCAGTAATAACGAAATCGCCGCCGGGGTAATACCGGAGATCCGTGATGCTTGCCCTACCGTTTCCGGCTGGGTTTGATTTAATTTGGTGACCACTTCGTTTGATAACCCTTTTACCTGGCTGTAATCAAACTTAGCCGGTAGCCGCGTTTCTTCATTACGCTGTTGTTTGGCGATCTCATCCTGTTGCCGGTTGATATAGCCTTCGTACTTGATCTGGATCTCAACCTGCTCTGCCGCTACCGGATCCGCCAGTACCGGGCCTAAGCTATCAATGGCCAGTAGCTGCTGATAAGTGACTTCCGGGCGACGGATCAATTCTTCCAGGCTGGCTTCTCGCGTCAGAGGTGTTTTCAGTAACGTATTTACCTCTGCTAAGGCTGGATGTTTCGGATGGATCCAACTTTGCCGTAAGCGCTGCCGCTCCAGTTCGATCTGTTCCATTTTCTGGTTAAAGGCTGCCCAGCGGATATCATCAACCAAGCCCAGTTCGCGGCCCTTAGCAGTTAAGCGGGCATCGGCATTATCTTCACGTAGCATTAGTCGGTATTCAGCCCGGCTGGTAAACATTCGGTACGGTTCTTTGGTACCCAAGGTGGTCAGATCGTCAACTAGTACACCGAGATACGCCTGATCGCGGGTGGGTGACCAACCCTCCTGTTCTTTGGCATAGAGGGCGGCATTAACACCAGCCAGCAGACCCTGCGCGCCAGCTTCTTCATAACCGGTTGTGCCATTGATCTGGCCGGCAAAGAATAATCCTTTAATAAATTTGGTTTCCAGCGTCGCTTTCAGATCGCGTGGATCAAAGAAGTCATACTCAATGGCATAGCCTGGCCGGGTAATATAGGCATTTTCCATACCCTTGATTGAACGCACGATCGACAGCTGTACATCAAAAGGCAAACTGGTGGATATACCGTTTGGATACAATTCGTGGGTCGTCAGGCCTTCTGGCTCGATAAAGATCTGATGTTTATCTTTATCAGCAAAACGCATGACCTTATCTTCAATCGATGGGCAGTAACGCGGCCCTATGCCTTCAATGACACCGGTATACATCGGTGAGCGATCCAGATTATCGCGGATCACCTGATGCGTCTGTTCGTTGGTGTAAGTAATAAAACAAGGGATCTGTATCGGATGATCGCTTTGCTTGCCTAAAAATGAGAATACCGGAGTAGGGGTATCACCAGGTTGTGCCTGCATCACGGAAAAATCCACGGAACGGGCATCAATTCTGGGTGGGGTACCGGTTTTCAGGCGATCTACCCGAAATGGCAGTTCACGTAAACGTCTGGCCAGGGCGATCGACGGTGGATCACCGGCACGGCCACCGGCAAACTGCTCTAAACCAATATGGATCTGACCACCTAAAAAGGTGCCGACTGTCAGTACTACTGACTTGGCTTCAAAGCGTAAACCCATTTGGGTAACCACACCTTTGACCTGATCCTGCTCTACGATCAGATCATCACAGGCTTGCTGGAAGATTTTCAGATTGGGCTGGTTTTCCAGCATTTGACGAATTGCAGCACGGTATAACTGGCGATCAGCCTGGGCACGGGTGGCTCTGACTGCCGGGCCTTTTGAGCTGTTCAGGGTACGAAACTGGATCCCGCCTTTATCTGCAGCAATGGCCATAGCGCCACCTAAGGCATCAATCTCTTTTACCAGATGGCCTTTACCAATACCGCCAATGGCCGGATTACAGGACATCTGACCCAGGGTTTCAATATTGTGTGTCAGCAATAAGGTAGACAAACCGGTGCGAGCTGCAGCCAGCGCGGCTTCAGTACCTGCATGGCCACCGCCAACGACGATCACATCGAAAGATTCCTGATAGAGCATGCTTGCCTCGATCTGTTACCAATAAAAAATAGGGCACATATTGTAGCCTGATCCGCATCGGAGTGAAATGGCTAAAACCGGATCCGGATCCCGATTAATATATATAGGATCTTTTTAGATCTTTTCTGTTATTACTCTTATTAGCTAAGGGCTTTGCGGTGGATAAGGCATTTTTTATAAAAAGGATCAGTAGCTTATTATGGATCAGATCCTGTGATCAAGCTTGGATCTGATCGGATCTAACCTTTGGATAAGATCCTTACTTATCCACATGGTCGCTTTTAAATAAAGTTATATTTTGGATAAGTACAGCTTGTTAGGCAGTAAACAGCATGGTTATCAACAGGTGACTAGCGAATTGGTATTCTTTGTGGGTAATTTGAGGATAACAGGATTATAAGATCGGCAAAGCCAGGGCTGATAGGGTTTTGCCGGATCCTAAGTTGAGATCGTCAGGCGTTTTCTGTGCCTGTGGATCCGGATAAGCTGTTGATAAACTGTGGAAGCCAGATCAAGGCTTGATCTTCTGGTAGCTCTGGATCTTGAGCATCAATATCCAGCCCCGGTAACAGACAACGTGCGCCCTTTTGTTGCAGTAGCGCGGCGATTTTCGCCCCTGCCAGACAAAAAGTATCGTAACTGGAATCACCTAAAGTGATCACAGCATAAGAAAGTGTGGTAAGATCGCCCTGATCTTGTGCTAATTGATCCGCAAAGGGTTGAATATTATCAGGCAGATCTCCTGCGCCATAGGTGGATGTAATCACTAACCAGATAGCATGCTGGTTTAGCTGATTGAGTTCGGGTTTCAGATGCGTTGTAACGTCATAGCCCGCTTGTACCAGTGTTTCAGCAACTTGTTCTGCCACATATTCCGCTGCGCCCATTTGGCTGCCGACGAGGATTTCGATCATTTGTGCCTCTTGCCAGTGAAATGATTGGCTATACTACTGGAATAAAATTGAATAACGCTAGCGCTGTTTATTCGATTTCGCGTTTTTACTGCATTGCAGGCATAGTAGAAACGACAATTGCACGACCACTGAGCCTGCGTGTTATTGAGGTTAAAACAAAGTATGTCTGACTCTATGTCATTTTCCCAGCTAATGCTGCCGGAGCCCCTGGTACGTGCTGTCACCGAACTTGGATATGAAACCGCATCGCCAATTCAGGCGGCTGCCATCCCCAAATTATTAGCTGGCGAGGATGTCCTTGGCCAGGCGCAAACCGGTACCGGTAAAACCGCCGCCTTTGCCCTGCCATTATTAGCCCGGTTAGATCCGGCGCAGAATGATCCACAAATTCTGGTACTGGCGCCAACCCGCGAGCTGGCTATTCAGGTCGCCGAAGCCTTTCAGGCTTATGCCCGCTATATGCCAGCTTTTCATGTGTTGCCGTTATACGGTGGCCAGAGCTATACCAATCAGTTGAAATCATTGAAACGTGGTTCACAAGTTATTGTCGGTACACCGGGCCGGATCCTGGATCACCTGGATCGCGGCACTCTGAAGCTGGATAAGCTCCGTGCCATCGTGCTGGATGAAGCCGATGAGATGTTGCGGATGGGCTTTATCGATGATGTGCAAACCATTATGGATGCGACGCCTGCCGGTCGTCAGGTGGCGATGTTCTCGGCGACAATGCCAGCCCCGATCCGTGCTATTGCTCAGAAGCATCTAACCAATGCCGAAGAAATTAAGATCGCCTCGAAAACCAGCACCGTAGAGCGGATTGAACAACGCTTTGTGATGCTGGATGCTAACCAGAAGCTGGATGCGTTAACCCGGCTGCTGGAAGGCGAAGAGTATGATGCCAGTATTGTGTTTGTGCGTACCAAAAGTGCTACCGAAGAAATTGCTGAGAAACTGGGTGCCCGCGGTTATGCGGTAGCCTGTTTAAATGGTGATATGAATCAGGCTCACCGTGAGCAAACCATCCGCCGTATGAAAGCCGGCCAGCTTGATATTATCGTCGCTACTGACGTAGCGGCCCGTGGTCTGGATGTAGAGCGCATCAGCCTGGTAGTAAACTACGATATTCCGTATGACAGCGAAGCCTATGTGCACCGTATCGGTCGTACCGGTCGTGCTGGCCGCGAAGGTAAGGCGATTTTGTTTGTGTCGCCACGCGAGCGTCGTTTACTGCGCACTATTGAATATGCAACCAAGCAACCGATCGAGCAAATGAACCTGCCAACCGGTCAGGTGATTGAGCAAAAACGGATTGAAAGCTTCCGTGCCCAACTTGCGCAAACCATTGAAACCCAGAATCTGAGTTTCTTTGTTGATTTAATTAACGACTGGCGCGACAAGCTGGAAACCACTGATGCTGATATGGCTGCCGCACTGTTATATCTGGCACAGAAAGATCAGCCGTTAAATGTGGCTAAACAGTTCCCGGAATTACGTCAGCCGCACGCCCGAGCCGAGCGTAACGACCGTTCAGGCGATCGTCGTGATCGTCCGGAGCGTAGCTTTGGCGACCGCTCTGCCGGTGATCGGCCAGAGCGCGGTCCGCGTCAGCGTCGCGAGCTGCAGGGTGATTACAACACTTACCGCATTGAAGTAGGTAAAGAGCACGGTGTGCGCGCCGGTGATATCGTGGGTGCTATCGCTAACGAAGCCAATATTGATAGCCAGTTTATCGGTAATATCAAATTGTTTGACCATTTCAGTACTGTTGAGCTGCCGGCGAATATCCCGAATGAGATTTTCCAGCATCTGAAAAAGGTGTATGTGCGTAAGCAAAAACTGAATATTACCGTCGATAC
>Ga0075011_10002026_pt1 | contig 11020 bp, 11 predicted proteins | sample TARM_MetaG_T_14_FD_72354 | JGI IMG/M metagenome (GOLD analysis project Ga0075011, IMG submission 72354) | Freshwater microbial communities from Pennsylvania, USA, analyzing microbe dynamics in response to fracking - TARM_MetaG_T_14 | ecosystem: Environmental > Aquatic > Freshwater > River...
GCATGAAGTCGGATGACGAAAGAAGACGCTTGTTGCCGCAGTATCTTGCCGCCGAAGAGTTGGCGTGATAACAGGATGGTGAAGATTGGAAGAGGCTAAGAAAATTTACGCTTACTCTGACTCTTCCAAAAAGCTCTCCTATGGATACGTAATAGACAAGCAATAACGAATAGTTAACTACATCAAAGTTCCCATGACGAATGTTCCCAAAGCGAGTAGCCCACCCTCTCACCAACTGCGCTGTAATCATTGCAAAATCGCTGTTTATTTCTCGCTCGTTATTGGGGGAGAGTTTTTACTGGTCTCTTTTCTTCGACCAGTTTCTTTGTGGTGAAGGGATCATTGTGGTAAGAAGGGTAATGTCCTGATCAATCAGAATGAGAGAAGTATGATAAAGATTACACCGAAACATATCATCCCGTTAACAATCGCATTGCTTCTTTGGGCTACCTTCTCTGTCAGTGCTAACGATAAGACCATCCGCGTCAGCACTTCCTATCGGAATCTACTTTCTAACGCTGAATGTTCAGGAATGTTGGATCGGATAGTCAAAGAGGCATTCCGAAGAACAGGAGTGAAAGCCGAGATCGTGTTCACTTCAACGAAACGTTCGTTGGTTGCTGTAAACGAGGGGCTACTGGATGGTGAGATTAACCGTATCGAAGGCATGGAACTAAGCTGTCCAAACTTGGTACGCGTCCCGGAACCAAACATGCAGATGCACTTCGTTGCCTTTGCTAAAAGAGATATTCCTGTTTCTGACTGGGAAAGTCTTCGGGGGTTGCGGATCGGGATGGTCAGGGGATGGAAAATATTGGAGCGCAACACGAAAGACTTTCCGAAAATTACTCGGCTCACTGAGGTGTCCACGCTCTTTGAGATGCTCGAAATAGATCGCCTTGATGTTGTGCTGTATTCGAAACTGATAGGGTATGAGGAACTGCATAAACTGGGGTACAAGGATATTCACCACTTGTCCCCTCCACTCTGTGTAAAGGACATGTTTCTCTACCTGAATAAGGGTCATGAAGATTTAGTTGTCCCCGTGACCAAGGCCCTTCGCGAGATGAAGCAGGATGGGACTTACGACAAGATAGTCACTGATACGACTTGCCACCAGCATTGATGGAGAATTGCCAAAGCTGTTCTCCTTGAAGTTGTTACATTCAGCCCACCAAGAGCAAGGCGTAACCTTTTGTTATAAAATGAAAATAAGGTGAGGCAAGGAACGTCCTCTCCTTTCCGTCATAAGACAATATTACGCCCCTCAAATCGAGAGGCTTTTACTTGGCAGATTGTCACCCAACCCCCAATTTTTTGGAAAAATGGGACATATCTGGGGAAAACTGGGTACTTTAAGCTTCTCCACAAAGCCTCCCTTGAGTTGCACTATGAATCATTCATAACAAGCACTTAAGGCCAGCAGGATGCTTGCAACTAATGTTCCCATCACGAGTATCCCACCCTCTCACCAACAGCACTGTAATCATTGCAAAATCGCTGTTTATTTCTTGCTCGTTATTGAGGGAGAGTTTTTTACTCTTTGTGAAATCCATCGTGATCTGAAAAGTACGCTTGAGCTGGATGGACTTTTCTTTGAAGGAAGAGAAGCACCTGCGGTGCGGAATGGACTTTTTTTGGAATGATGGGATGAGGAAGTCGCCTTCGGCTCAATTTTAATGAAAAATTCTACCGATGGTGCCCTCCGGGCGGGGTCATATTTTTTGTTGGGGCAAAAAATATAACGAAAAAAAGCCCCTTTCCGTCATCCGACGCCTCGTGATGGGCGGCAAGAATCTGATCACACTGCGACGGCTTCACACCCTGAAAAGTACAGGCCGCATCTCTCCATTTTGTTATTCATCAAGACAAATTTTCGGTTTCGAAGAATAGAGTCGATCCGGCCATCGAAGATGCTATTGTTACCTATGCCACTGACTTTCCCGCCTACGGACAAACCAGAGCCAGCAACGAACTCCGCAAGCTCGGGACGTTTGTTTCGCCTTTCGGCGTGCGGTCGAGCTGGCTTCGGCACGATTTGCACAACTTCAAGCTGCGTTTGCATCGTTAAACTTCTCGAACGAAACGGTCAGGTTTCCCTTGTCGTCAAATCCCGGTTCAATCAATTTGATGGCCTCACGCACGGCCGATAAGGTTTTTCCGGTGCCTGGTGGTCCGTAGTACACGCGAACCATTGAGCGAGTGGAGGTTTTTTTCCTTAACAAAACACGGGTATTCGCAGCGGCGGGGTCTTGCAAGGCCAATGCGCGAAGTCCTTCAAATTCTTCAAGTCCCCAAAATGGGCTAACTTTGGTCGATAGATATTTTGCTGTTACCGCAAGCCGAGTTAGTTCACCATTCAGATCAGCTTCCGTTGTGGACGAAGGCAGTGTCTTTATGGCAATAAACGAGGCGAGAATTTTCTTTAGCGTTGTCGTCCGGATATCTTTCAAGTAAAGAAAATCTGGTGTGATATCAACGGTCGCAACTGTTTCAATTGGAGAAGGAATCAATCCACTTTGATCCCAATCAGCATTAGATATCTTGCGACCATACATTGATGCCTGCCCATCACTTTGCAATGCCTCGGAAGCAATGTCGAAGAGCAGATTGGAAGCCACACCGAGTTTGTTATGGTTTTGTGCATTCTGATAATGCGATGCAAGCCCTAGTACGATTGCCCCAGCTCGCGGAATCGACATTACAATTATGCGCCACCCCGCATTGTTGCGGTAATGATCAAAAAGACTTTTCCTATATATTCCAATATTCAGGTAATGGACATCTCCGAGCCAAGCCTTGTAGTCTGCCTTACCTAAAGAGGCGGCCTCAATTTTTTTCTTGATGCCTTTACGTATTTCGTTCTTCCACAGATTGTTGACATTGTCGTCTGTGTAATATTCGAAATTGTCAACGACTCCCCATTCCGCTTCGGGAAACAGGATGGCGAGTTCGGCCAGTGCCGCAACCTTGTATTCCTCACAGGCCGTCTTGTCTGTTGAACGAAGCAGATCTATTAGTGCCATGTTTATCCCTGAAGGAACCGAAGAGTCCAGTTTTTGAATTAAGGGGTGACAGCCTCTGCCGAGGTCATGACGCTCTTCGGTTTTTTTGTTTTGGTTTTGATGACATCCTTATCCATTCCCAAAGTGGATAGGAGTTTCTTGACCGCAAGACCAATACCTTGCGCCATCAGTGGCGGAACAGCGTTCCCAACTTGTGAACACCTGGCGACATCATACTTTCGCCTTGGGCCGTTGATTGTATACCGGCCAAAGAAATGAAAGTCATCAGGGAACGACTGGAACCTCGCCATTTCCCTTACGGTAATATTGCGCGGTTCGATATAGTGAATGAACTCGTCCGGGTGTGTGGTAACCGTCGACACGATGGTCTTGGGGTCAATAAGCACCTTCTTATCTTTCTTCGTTTTATTTTCAAGAAGGAACGCTTTCGACAAACGCCCAGGAGGCTGTGTCGCATGTGCAAGGTCGTACAGCGTCCGGATTCTCTCACCATGGTTCGAGAACCGATGGGAGTCCGGAATCGATCCCACTTTTTTCCCACGCCTCATTGCCTTGGCATATGCGGATTTGGCGCTGGAATATTTCGCAGAGCTGAATTTGATGGAATCCGGACAAGGCACACGGTCTCCACCATGCAAATCATGAATGGCCTCTTCGGCGGTAGTGTCCTTGCTTGGGTGCAACCCCCAGTGCCTCCTAACCTCAAGTGCGGATTCTTGAAGCGTTGCTACGAAGCTGTTCTTCAAGGTGTCCGGATCCCAATCACAATTTGAAACGCCGATGATCACGACTCGCTTCCTGCCCTGAGGCACGCCAAAATCATTTGCGTTCAGTACATGAAAGGCACCGACATAGCCAAGATCAGCCAGCCGTTCTATTACCGCATCTGCGATTGACAAACTCATTTCGCCAGGTTTGGCCACAAATCGGCGAGCGATGCCTTCTACGTTTTCAATCAAGACGACCCTGGGCCGAACCAGATCGACCATATCCAACATTTGAAACACCAGACTGTTGCGTTTGTCCGCACCGTCGCGGCGTCCACCGACGCTGAAGCCTTGGCAAGGCGGACCACCGGCCATAAGGGTCACACTTCCCCGCAAGGACTGGAGGTGCTCCCGGTTCGACTTGTCCCCCAACAGCGCCACGATGTCATGATTGGTCTTCGGCAACCAGTCCGGCCAAGCTGCGAAACTGGCGTAAGGGGCGGACGGGGACAGAAAGTTCTGTAACAGCGTTTCAAACGCCATCGGATCTCGCTCGATTGCGAATATCCCCTTCCACCCGGCCCCCCGCAAGCCGAGCGAAAGCCCCCCGCAACCTGCGAACAAATCGATACAAGAAAGATTTTTGGTGTTTATGTTGCTCAATTGTATATCCCGAGCCTTGTCCGTTGACCACCGGTTGAGCCCTGCGACGGGGTTAGCCCCGAAGTAAGCAGGGAATCCTGAAATGGGTACCGCTTTTTATTCATGCTTGAATCCTACTGTCCAGGATATGGCAAGTCAATCTCTCATAGGTGGGTAAAACAATTCCATATTTCATACAACCGCTTGAAAAAGAAAAGATAAACTCTTCACCGCTATTTCAACCGGTTATCCTGGCTTGTTCCACATTTCACAACATACTCAGCTAACATATCGCAATAGTTGACAAAAGTTAAAAAATATGCTTTATACTGACCGTAATGCCCTCGAAAAACCACACACACGAGCAGCACTTCCTGCTGTCGGCGAAAGCCCGCAGCCTGTCCGTCCCGCAGATTGCGGAATGGGACGAGGAAACCGTCTTCAAGACCTTCCGCGAACTGCGGTGGCCGAAGACCGGCGGGGAACCGTATTGCCCGATCTGCGGTAGCGTGGACCACTATTTCAGCAAGGGGCGACGGCAGTGGCGGTGCAAGGATTGCGGGCGCACCTATTCGGTGACCAGCGGGACTTGGCTGCATTCCTCCAACCTGCCCCTCAAGACCATCCTGATCGCCATCGTCCTGCTGGCGAATGCGGTCAAAGGGGTGTCCGCATCCCAGCTCATGCGCCACTTGGATGTCCAATACAAGACGGCGTACACCCTGTACCACAAGCTGCGGAGCGCGCTTCTGGGGACCCGGTATGACCAACCGGCCATGAAGGGCGAGATCCAGACCGACGGGGCATACCTCAATCCGTACAAGCGGCCGGCCAACAGGGCCATGGACAGGCCCGATGGGGACCGGGAGTCCTCCATGCCCGAATCCTGCATCCTGGTCATCAGGCAGGCCGGGGAAAAAGGCAAAGGCGCGACCAGGACGCTCACGTATGTGATCGACAAGGAAAACGCCAAGGACATCCAGTATCACGTCGAGGACAATGTCCAGCCGGGATCCACCATTGTTTCGGACGAACACTCGGCCTACGGCAATCTTCAGGTCAACTTCGAACGGGTGGTGGTCAACCACAAGATCTGCTATTGCGGCCCCGCGGGCGAGAACACCAACCAGGCGGAAAGCTTCTTCGCCCGGTTCCGGCGAATGTTCAAGGGGCAAATCCACCGGGCCAGCCGGGAATATCTCGAACTCTACGCCAACGAAGTGGCCTACCGGGAGGACACCCGGCGCTGGGACAACGGCAGAATCGCCTTCGACATGCTTGGCCGCATGCTCACCCTGGCCGATGATTCCCCGTTCAGGGGTTACTGGTCACGCAGCAGACGCAACCCTGCGGTCGCTTCCTTGGAATCGCCGCCATCCTTTCCCTTGGCGGCGTAGCCCACTAGGGACCAGTATTCCATATGGTCGTCGGGATCGCCGTCGACCTTTTCCACGACATCGTAGTGAAGTAGTGCCCGGCGGACTTCCGTCCGGCAATCATCGGTCATGCCTTTTCGTTCCATGACCTGGTCGGCGATGGCCCTGGTGGACAGCGGGCCGCCTTCGGCCGCCTTCAGCGTCCGGATGATCAGGGATTTTAGTTCGCCCCGATCGAACTTCTTGGTGTACTGGCGCTTGGGCAGGACCGTGCCGGGATCGAAGGCGGGGTCCATCAGGCCGATGGCCGTGTCCAGGGCCTTGATGTAGCCGTCGTTCAGCCGGATGCGTTCCCGCATGGCCTGGTTGTCGGCGATCAGTTCCGCCCTGCGCTTGGCCAGGGCCGATGTGGTGTGTGGATGGGTGTTCTCGCTCATGCAGACAGTCTACGCTGCCAGGAGAACCGGGGACAAGACGGGCTTTGTGCGAATGCTACATAATACCGTGGTTGGAACCACAAGCGGGTGTATCGGATCTATTGCGAGTTGGAACTCAATATGCGGATTAAACCCAAAAAGCGTATCGTCCGTTAAAAAACGGAACCTCTTGCTGAGCCAGAGGCGATCAATCAAGTTTGGTCCATGGATTTCATGCACGACCAGTTGCGGAATGGACGTAGCTATCGGCTGTTCAATGTAATTGACGACTTCAACCGTGAAGGGCTGGGCATTGAAGTGGACTTTTCCTTACCCGCCGAACGGGTGATCCGTTCTCTGGAGCAAATCATAGAGTGGCGTGGTAAGCCTCAGACTTTTCGTTGTGACAATGGGCCTGAGTATATCAGCCATCGGCTTCAGGTGTAGTGGTTCATACTTGATCTGACAGTGGTCCCTTTTGACGGACCGCAATTGTCAGATTAGTTCAGCCTTGAAACGTGTTCCGTCCAGATCTGCTTTCCGCCGATCATAGTCGCCATGGGCGTCCTGCCGCAACACATTTTGCCCTGATGGGTTCGCTCCGTGTTGTACTCGAGAATCCATGCGTCAAGATCAGCCTGCAAAGAGTCCAATGAAGTGTAGAGGCTACGCCTAAATGCGACCTGATAAAACTCATTGAGAATTGTCTTGTGGAAACGCTCGCAGATGCCGTTGGTTTGCGGATGTCTGGCCTTTGTCTTGGTATGCTCGATGCCGCACACGCCCAGGAAAAGCTCGTAATCGTGCGTTTCCACATTGCCGCAGTATTCCGTTCCCCGATCCGTCAAAATGCGCAATATCCCCATGTCTTGCTCCTCGAAAAATGGCAAAACCTTGTCGTTGAGCATGTCCGCCGCCGTGATCGGCGTCTTGGTGGTGTACAACTTGGCGGCAGCCCACTTGGAGTAGGTGTCGACGAATGTTTGTTGGTAGATGCGTCCCACGCCTTTGATCGTCCCGACATAAAAGGTATCCTGGCTGCCAAGATAGCCGGGATGCATTGTTTCGATTTCGCCATGGGCCAGATCGTCATCCTTTTTCCTCTCCAACGCCTGGACCTGAGCCTCGGTCAGGACCACTCCAGATTCGGCAGAGATTTTCTCCAGAGCTTTGAGTCGTAGCTTGAAGCTCTGCAAGTCGTGGCGGAGCCAGATTGACCGAACGCCGGAAGGCGAGACAAATGTCCCGAGCTTGCGCAGTTCATTGCTGGCCTTGGTTTGTCCGTATGCGGGGAAGTCGGTGGCGAATACGACAACCGCATCTTCAATGGCCTGATCAACCCGGTTCTTCAAATTCGGTTTGCGCCGACTCTTGTCGAGCAGGGCTTCAACGCCGCCTTCTTCCTTGGCGGCTTGGTATCGGTAAAAGGTGTCACGGGAAAAGCCCATCAGGCGACAGGCCTTTGAGACGTTGTCGAGTTCTTCCGCCAGATTGAGCAGCCCGACCTTGTGTTTTATGACGTTGTGATTGAAACTGGACATGAGGTTCTCCTTTGAGCACTGGGCTCAGCTTGATGGTGGTTACATGTCCATCAAAAGGGAGAACCTCTCGCTTTTCAAGAGGAACTGTCAGATCAAATCGAAACTACTACACTTCAGGCCTGTGACCTGCCCTATCCGTTTGTACCACCCGCGATGTTAGTGCTCTCCCCTTGGCGTTTGGAGGGCTGGCTCCACTCTCCCCCCGGGGGGAGAGTGGCCTCGGGCGCGGGTGGCTTGTATCCCTGAGCGCTGTGAGGCCTGAATGTGTTGTACTCCCAACGCCACTCGTCGATCAAGTAGCGAGCTTCCCTGAGCGTTGTGAAGATTTCTCCATTGAGGAGTTCATAACGTAATTTACCGTTGAAACTCTCGTTGTATCCGTTCTCCCATGGGCTTCCCGGTCCAATAAACAAAGTCTTCACTCCGACTCGTCCCAGCCATTTTCTGACGGCTTTTGCCGTGAACTCCGGCCCGTTATCCGATCGGATGTGATCCGATGCTCCCCGTTCAACAAACAGCCTGCTCAAGCGGTAAAGCACATCTTCCGATTTGAGGCTTCTCGCTACGTCGATTGCCAGACACTCACGAGTATATTCATCGATCACAGTGAGCATCCGAAAGGCTTTGCCGTCATGGGTTCTGTCCATGACGAAATCATACGACCAAACATGACCTGACCAGCATGGACGAAGGCGAATGCAGGAGCCATCTGCCAGCCATAATCGTTTACGTTTCGGTTGTTTTTTCGGGACTTGTAGCCCCTCACGTCGCCAAATGCGTTCCAGCCTCGTGTGGCTGAGCTTCCAACCATCTCTGTGCAGCAGTTCCAATATCCGACGGTATCCATATCGTCCGTATTGGGTGGCCAATTCAATCACTGCGGCAGTTAGTGCAGCTTCATCTGCACGAGGATTGGACGCATATCGTTGCGTAGAACGGACTTGTCCAAGTACTCAGCAAGCTCTCCGTTCTGATACCTGCATCTTTTCTCGAACCCGGTATACACAACGACGGCGGCGCGAAGGGCTCAGAAGTTTCCCTTTGCCGCTTCTTCCAGAATCATTTTGTCCAGATTGAGGTCAGCGACCAACCGCTTCAGACGAGAGTTCTCTTTCTCCAGTTCCTTAAGCTTTTTGGCCTGACTGACACGCATTCCACCATATTCTTTGCGCCATCGATAATAGGTTTGCTCAGTCACGCCGAGCTTGCGGCTGACCTTGGGGACCGTTTCTCCCTGGGCCAAAAGAATTTCTGCTTCACGCAGCTTGGAGATAATCTGTTCCGGTGTGTGTGTTTTCTGATGCCCATTGAAACCTCCTGCTGTCCACATAACCCTAACATTGGGTCTGGACCAGTTTTTCATGGGCGGGTCAACTTGAGTTAAAAGTACGGGGTGCCGTTCGTTGTCTTAATGGCCTTAAGAACGAAAATCGCCCTTTGCGGTCGGGTCATCTGATTTTGTTGAACAATCCTTGATGAAAGCCGTCAGCCACCCAGCAGACTGCTCATTTCGAAGATGGGCAGGAGCACGGCCATGACTACGAAACCGACCATGCCGCCCAGGGCGAGGATCATGATTGGCTCGAACATGGACGTCAGGATCTGGAGCCGCGAGTCGATGCGGGTGTCGCAGTCCTTGGCCACAACCAGGAGCATATCCTCCAGGTGGCCGGATTGCTCGCCCGCCGAAAGGAGCTGCACCGTGGCGTGATCGAAGGTCGGGCAGGACTCCATGGGGCCGATCAGGGGCTTGCCCTCCTGGACGTCTCGGTGGATCTGCTCGACCACGTCGCGGATGACCGCGTTGCCGACCATGTTCCGGGAGATGGACAAGGCGTCGACCAGGGGGGAGCCGTTCTTCAGAAGCATGCCCAGGGTCTCGGTGAACCGCTTGAGGGCCATCTGGCCTAGGAGGCCCTTAAGGACCGGGACCTTGAGCAGGAAGCGGTCGATGGCCGCCTTGCCGCGCGGGCTGCGTCGGACCCGTTGCAGGGCGGCCGTGCATAGGAACGGGAGGACGAGCAGCACACCCCACCAGTCGCGGGCGAAGTCGCTGACCGCGATGAGGATGCGTGTGGGCAGGGGTAGGGCGTGGTTCATGTCGGCGAAGATTTCCGTGACCTTAGGGATCACGAAAAGGAGCAGAAAGATGACCACCAGCACGCCCACCGCCATGGTGAACAGGGGGTAGGCTAAGGAGGTCTGGACCTTGCGCTGCAGGGCGACCTGCTGTTCCATGTGGTCGGCCAGCCGCTCCATGACCAGGCCCAGGGCACCGGACTCCTCGCCTGCCCGGATCATGGTCACGAAGGTCTCGTTGAACAGCTTGGGGTAGGCCGCGAAGGCCGAGGCCAGGTCCGCGCCCTCTCGGATGGATTCACGGATTTCGGAGACGATGCGCGTCAGCTCGTTCTGCTGGCCGCCCTTGGCCACCACATCCAGGACCTTGTCCAGGGGTAGCTCGGCCTGGAGCAGGGTGGCGAGCTGGCGGATCGTGGCGGCTAGGGCCTCGCGCGAGACGCCCCGGCGCAGCCTCAGCCCCGGATTCCATCCGCTCCGCTTGTCCGCAGGGGCCTTGCCGCCGCGCGACTTGGCCACGTCGATGGGATAGAGCCCCTGGTCGCGCAGCTTCTGCACGGCCTGGGCCCTCCCGGGCGCGTCGAGGAATCCCTTGACGGTCTTGCCGTTCCAGGTGGCGGCTTTGTATTTGAAGACGGGCATGGGGGTCGGGGCGCTCCTTGGTTGCGCATCATGGCACAGGTCGACTCCTTTGCGCTACCCCGGAGAGGGTGTTTTCGCCGTCCGCCCGGCCGGGTTCCCATCTAGTTGTGGAGTGTCATGAGGTTGTTCATTTCTAATCCCGACCTGTTCATGGGGGGGACTTTACTACCGATTTCACCGTGTGGTCGGTGCCAATTATAGCGATACAGTCATAACTCAAGCTCTTAATTTCTTGACCGGGAGCAGGTCACTGCGAACAGCAGACATGCTAGACGGTTCGCATATGTTAGGGTACACTTGTGAAGAAGATGTATGTTTAACCCGTAGCGCTTGGGATTGCGAGGGATCAAGGGAATGGGCACGGCTGAATGGATCATGGCGGCGGACGCGCTGTTCGGGTTGGCGCTGGGCAGTTTCGCCGGATGCGCCGGATACCGGCTCGCCGAGGGCGGTTCCGTGTTTCATCCGTCCCGGTCCCGCTGCCCGAACTGCAGGCATGTCCTGGCCTGGTTCGAACTCGTCCCCCTCCTGAGCTGGGTCGCTCAGCGCGGCCGGTGCCGCCACTGTGGGCGGGCCGTCAGTGTGCACTAC
>Ga0075011_10002028_pt1 | contig 10995 bp, 8 predicted proteins | sample TARM_MetaG_T_14_FD_72354 | JGI IMG/M metagenome (GOLD analysis project Ga0075011, IMG submission 72354) | Freshwater microbial communities from Pennsylvania, USA, analyzing microbe dynamics in response to fracking - TARM_MetaG_T_14 | ecosystem: Environmental > Aquatic > Freshwater > River...
CGCTGAAGTGAACGAAAACGTCCGGGCCGTTTTCTTGCTGGATGAAGCCAAAACCTTTGGTTTCGTTGAAAAACTTAACGGTACCGGTGATCATGTTAGACATATCTTTAACCTGTATTCTAAATAATTACTTATGCTTTTCAGCGGATAAAGCTCAAAAACGGGATTAACTTATGAACAACAGGAAAAGATGTAAAACATCATATTCATTGACATAACTTTGGCCCTTTCAAGCTGATTTAGATTATACGTGGCTTTGGGGATTACGCAAACAAATTTGTGCCCCGCCAATGGCAGGGCACAGCCGTTTATAGGGCGGGCGATTCCAGTGCCTGAACCAGTACCTTGAGAAAGCGAGCCGCCTCGCCGCCGGTACAGGCCCTGTGATCAAAGGTCATCGACAGAGGCAGCACTCTGACCGGGCGAGCCTCCCCGTGGATGAACACCACCTTCTCGAACAACTTGCCCGCACCTATGATGGCCACCTGCGGTGGCGTCACGATTGGGCTGGCATAACGACCCGCTATGGCACCGAAGTTGGTGAGAGTAATAGTCGCCCCCTGCAGCATCTCGCGCGGCACAGCCCGCGCCTTCACATCCGCGATCATCCGATCCAGTCCCTGCCGGATGTCGGCTCCCTCCCGCTCGGCTACGTTCTCCATCACAGGCACATAGAGCCCATGCCTGGAGTCGACCGCAATGGCCACGTTGACCTCACTGAACAGCCGCCTTGAGAGCGTATCGCCATCAAACCAGGCATTCATGGAAGGTTCGGCCCGGCAAGCGACACCGATGGCCTTGATGAGCCGCACTGTCACATCTTCGTCTGGACGCCAGTGGCGCAGATCCACTTCGTCGGTGATGCTGACCGGCACCACTGTCTGATGAGAAAGCTCCATCGCCTTGGCCATGGCCCGGCGCGAGCCCTTTAGGAACTCGTTGCCGCTGCTTTGCTGAGCCTCGAATGCCGCCTGCACATCCTGCTCGGTCACCATACCGGCACCGCCACTGCCCTTGATCCGATCGATATCCAGACCCAGTTTCTGTGCCAGCAGACGCACGGCCGGCATGGCCTGCACCAGTGCTCCGCCGGGGGCTATGGCCCCTACCACGAAGTGATCCTCGATATGCTGTTGGTGGGCGCTGACCTTGCCCACCACAGTGCCGTCATCTTCACCCCCTTCAAATTCCACCAGTGGCGCGCCAATGTGAAGTATGTCTCCCTCCTGACCACAGAGTCTGGCAATCACCCCCGCCACCGGCGAGGGCACATCCACCAGCGCCTTGGCGGTTTCTACCGACAACAGCACCTGATCGACACTCACTGTATCGCCAGCACTCACCTTCCATTCGACGATCTCGGCCTCGGCCAACCCTTCGCCTAGGTCCGGTAATTTGAAAAATTTCATGACCAGTTCTCCATCTGCGGGGCAATCACCAAACGTTGGAAGATTCCATGGCTATTTTTTGCTCGGCTGCTGAAGCGCCAAAATTTGAAAAATGTCATAGCCATTTGTTCTCCATCAGCTGGTAAGCCGCATCCGCGATATCCTGCTCTGTGATGAGGTAATACTCTTCGTTGCGATAATAGGGTACGGCGGCATCCACCCCGGTGAGACGCTTGGGCGGCGCCTTGAGGGAAGCCAACGCCTCCTCGGTCACCCGCGCCACTATCTCAGCCCCCACCCCGAAGCTGCCGCACGCCTCGTGCACCACCAGCAGACGGCCTGTCTTGCGCACCGACGCCAGAATGCTCTCCATGTCCAGCGGCTTGATGGTCGCCAAATCCAGCACTTCGCACTGGATATCCTGCTCCGCCAAGAGGCTCGCCGCCCGCATCACCTCCTGAATACAGGCCCCCCAGGCAACCATGGTGATATCCCGCCCCGGCCGCAGGGTGAAGCAGACATCCAGCGGCAGGCCGACACCGTCATCCACCACGTCCGACTTCATGGAGCGATAGATACGATCAGGCTCGAAGAACATGACGGGATCCGGGTCACGAATGGCCGATAGCAGCAAGCCATAAGCGCGCCTAGGGCTGGAGGGAATGACCACCCGCAGGCCCGGAATATGGGCAAACAGGGCTTCAACGCTCTCGCTGTGGTGCTCCGGCGAGTGAATGCCGGCGCCGTAGGGAGAGCGATAGACGATGGGGCAGGAGAGACGGCCACGGGTGCGGTTACGCATCCGCGCGGCCTGGCAGATGATCTGCTCCATGCCGGGGAAGATGAAGCCCTGAAACTGGAACTCGGCCACCGGCTTGAGTCCCTGGGTTGCCATCCCCACCGCCACCCCGGCGATCAGCCCCTCGGCGAGCGGTGTATCTATCACCCGTTTGAAGCCAAACTTGTCGCGAAGGCCAACAGTGGCCCGAAACACCCCGCCGTTGACCCCGACATCCTCCCCCAGAACAACCACATCAGGGTCGTGTTCCATCTCATGGTGCAGTGCCAGATTGATGGCTTCGAGCAGTGTCATTTCACTCATGCGTCCTCCCCCACTCGGCGTCATCAGCCACCGCATTTCCGTGGCATGTCATGTCGTCACACCAGGCAGGCTTGATGGCATCCTGCAGTCTCATCTCATCGATCATGAGCGTTCCTCCCCGGCGTGACGCTGCATGCCCTTGGCGATGATGCGCTGGCGCTGCCCGCGATAATCCTTGGGCAACTCGGCAAACTGATAGTCGAGCAGGGTTTCCGGCGCCTGCGGGGCCGTGCTTTCATAGGCAGCCACGGCGCGATCGACCTCCCGGCTCGCTTCGGCCAGCAGCGCCTGCTCCTGATGCTCGTCCCACCAGCCCTGTTCAAACATGAACTGTCGCAACCGCTTGACCGGCTCCTTGGCCCAGGCGGCTTCCACCTCGGCAGCATCCCGATAGCGGGTCGCATCGTCGGCCGTGGTGTGATCCCCCAGCCGATAGCTGATTGCCTCTATGAGCGTCGGCCCCTTGCCACTGCGAGCACGCTCGACGGCGATGCGGGTGGCATCATAAACAGCTACCACGTCGTTGCCGTCAACCTGGATGCTGCGTACCCCGGCGCCAACTCCTTTCTGGGCCAGGGTGGGTGCGCTCGACTGCAACTTGCGCGGCACCGAAATGGCCCACTGGTTGTTGTTGATGATCATCACCATGGGCAGATGCCAGACTCCGGCGCAGTTGAGCCCCTCCAGGAAGTCCCCCTTGGAGGTACCGCCGTCACCTATGGTGACCACGGCCACTCTGGGCTGGTTGCGCAACTTGAAGGCCGCCGCTATGCCGGCGGCATGGGTAATCTGGGTGGCGATGGGCACGCAGATGGGCAAGTCCTCCGACAGCTCGCCATCGGCCTTGTAAAAAACACAACCCCGTTCGTCCCCGCCCCAATATTGCAGGTTTTTCTCCATGGGCACGCCCCGCACGTAGAGGGTGGGCATGTCCCGGTAGTAGGGCACATAGACATCCTGCTCCTGCATGGCGAGACCGACGCCTATCCCGACCGCCTCGGCTCCCAGATGGGAGGGAAAGGTGCCGAGCTTGCCGGTTCGCTGCAGCGCGATTGCTTTCTTGTCATAGCTGCGCACCATCACCATGTTGCGGTAGAAAGTGTGCAGTATCGCCTTGTCCAGCCAGGTCGGCAGTGTCGCGACCGGGCGCCCTTCCTCATCGAGGTAACGAAGGAAAGGGATGTCGACATGGGTCATAACTGGCTCCTTGCCATTGTCAACGTCACCACCATGAGGTGACCCTTAGAATGTAAATAAGATGTTAACCAAAGAGCAATGTGATTTAACCAGGTAAGACCAGTAGAAACTTCTTTAATTTCAGAAAGACACTGAACTTTTCGGCTGAGCAGAGACGAAAAAGGGAGCCGCTTCGGGCTCCCTTTTGGGTGGATACGGGATCACTCCCACATCAATGGATTCGCGTCACCAGCAGAACGACGCGCAGGTCTATGGCACAGAAGACGGGTTCGGCTCACTCCCACAAACGAGTCGGCACCACCAGCAGCACGGTACGCTGACCGATGGCCACATTGGCGTTGGGGAAGACCACTGCTTCCCGCGTCTTTTCTACCGTGTAGCGCAGTTCACCATCCTCGGCCAGCACGAATCCCTGGGGAAACTCGGTGAAATTGTCCACATCGCTGGCAAACAGGAAGCGAAACTGCTCCGAACGCTTGTTGATCACCCGGTCGATGGCAAAAATGGTGAAGTCATCCGCCCGCCAAGGCTCGAGCACCACCTCATCCCGGGTCACCAGCTCCTGCAGCGCCTGACGGGTCTCGATGAAGCGGGTCATGTCGTTCTCGCCAAACGGGCGCACCTTGCCCAGCTCTACCGTGAAGGCATGGGCACCATGCTGGTGCGAGCTGTAATAGCTGAAGGTGGTAGTGGGGCCGCTGGAGAGCAAAATGGTGCGCACCCCGCAAGCACCGAGGAACTGCACCTGCTCCTTGCAGTGCGGCCGCTCATGGGGGAAGGGGTAGACAGCAAACTTCTCGTGGCGCGAACCGCGAATGGCGGTGTGCAGGTCGTAGTGATAACGGGGTCGGGCAGGATCGGCAAAGAAGCGACTCACATACTGCTCGAGGCGCATGGCACGAATGCGCTCCTGATTGCACAGCCCCTCCCCCTTGCTGTGGGCACCGGAGAAGAGCCGGTTCATGTTCTCCTCCACCTCCCGCAACCCCAGGTTCATGGCGGCCGGGTTGCCAAACAGGAACAGCACCCGATGACGGGCGCTGAGCTCACCGCTGAGCAGCCGGGTCAGCAGCTGGTTGCAGATCTCGATGGGGGCGGTTTCGTTGCCGTGAATGCCGCAGGAGAGGACGATATCCTTGCGTCCCCCGGACTGATCGCCCGCGCCACTGGCAGGCTCCAGGCAGAGCACACCCGTATCCCAGACGCTCACCCGGGAGCCATCGGACAGGTCAAACGCGAAGGGCTCAAGCTGCCACTCGTGGTGGCGGGTCAGGGCCAAAAAATCATGCTGGGGAATCATCCATCTCACCCTTTTGTCAGGAACGCTATGGGCGGATTATACGCAAGGCGTGTGGGCTTAAAATCAGTTTTTAAACAAATTCAAACAGTAAGGATACAAAGCTGGCGACAGATAGTGACAAATCGACAAGGTATGGAGTAAAGGAAGGGGAAATCACGGGAAGTAAAACAGCACTGCGGGGAAGCAATAATATCAGGCAATCATTCACACGCTGGCACGAGCCAAGTCGGGATTAAGCAATCAGGATCAGCAGAAAACAAGGCATCCATGCCCGGCAGATCAACCACGCCAGAAGGGCTTGGTGGTCTCTTGATAACGATCAGATTCGTTCAGGCCGATGTCCTTGAGCAGGTACTCGGGCAGCTCAGAGAGCTGGCGACGGCTGCGGCTGCGTTCCAGCCAGGTCAGTACTGTCATTTTGACGCGAGCAGCCAGATTCGATTGGCTGGAATGCTGGTAACCGGCTTCGGTATAAGTCATGTTGGCCATGATGTGGCTCCTCTTGATGATGTCTGCGCAGGTGCACATTTGTTGCGCAAAGCTTAGTCAGGAGGGACAACCGACTCAATTGACGAATTTTGATACAACACATTAGTAAAGCTAATGCTGCATATCGTCAGCCATTAAAATATAACCAATTGATTTTTAAATATTAAATAACCGTTTTATTCCGCATGAAAAACCGACAGCATATTCTCCTGCGTAGCACATCTCTAACTATGCAGTTTCCTGCCTTGGCTATGCAGTCACCGGATCTAAAGGCGAGGCAGGCAACCTGATGTTTACATCCAGTTGTTAAACAAGAGATCTTTTATTGATCCTTATTTAACAGATAGATGCAAAAAAACACACCCAAATGGCTATCACTTCTGATGCTCGCCAAAGGCATCAAAAAGGAGGCACTTGGCTCACTTCCGGCATACTGGTATGGTTATTTATACAGTAGTTCAGCCAACCCCCTGCCAACTCTCTTTAGAGGATGTGACAGGGGCGACCACAGGACATGCCGATGGACACATTTACTCCGACTGCCGCCCTGCGTCAACAGATGGACGCGCTCGAAGAGGCGCTGGCCTGCCTGGCCCGACAGCTGGGTCAGCTACCCTTGCTGGAGGCTCACGTCTATCCCCTTCCTGCCGTACCCCAGGGGCAGGAACACGAGCCCATCGAGCAGATAGAAGTGGGCTATCTGAGCGGAGAGGAAGCATTGGCGGCCACCCTGGCGGCCTATCAGGACCACAGTGCTCGCCCCGGCTGCTCCACCAAGGCTACCCACCGCCTGCCGGGCTGGCTGCGCTTCTCTGCCGCCAGCGCCAGCCAGCTGCGCCCACTGATCGAGGAGATCAACGCCCGCAAACTCGCTTTCAAGGGGCTGGTGCAACAGGCAGGTGGGCGGGATGAGAAATTCGAGCTGGTACACAGGGCCCTGCCCGGGGTGATCACCTTGCAGGTCTACCGCAAGCTGACCCTGCTGGAGGGTAAGTTGCATTCCCTCGGCTTTACCTGGGCCGACAAACAAAGCATCAACCGCCTCAGCCGGGAGCAGGTGCTGGAGATGCTGGAGCGCAGTCGCCGCTATATTCCAGCGCTCTCCAACAATGAGGAGTGGAGCAAGATGGTGGATCAGGAGGTCTATGACCTTCGCCGCCTGCCTGCCGATGCCGAGCTCAGGATCCGGCGACCGGTCAAGACCCATCCCATGATCAACCTGCTCTGGCAGGACAGGGAGCCCCGCAAGCAGCAGCTCAAGGCGAGCCTGCCCCTGCTGCTCTGCTCGGACACCCAGCCCGGCGTCACCCACCTTGGCCACTACCCGCCCAAACTGCGACAGGCGCGGCGAGATCGCAAGATTGGCGGTGAACCCATCATAGAGCGGTTGCACCTCTACCTCTATCAGGGGTAGCCACGAACCGGCAGACCCCCCCTCTCCTGATGGTGTGGCAAGATGCCAATTCGCAGCTCCGCAGCCCTGGCTGAGCGGCCACCTCTTTGACGGGATCTCCTTTGCAGACACAGACATAAACAAAGGGGGGATCGCCTGCCGGCGATCCCCCCTTGTGCACAACATCAGCCTGATCAGCCCATCAGCAGGGCGCGCAGGCTCTCCACATCCAGCCCGCGTACTTCGGACTGGCCGCTGAGCAGGCCATCGGCCAGTGCCCGCTTCTCGTCGTGCAGGGCGACTATCTTCTCTTCCACCGTCTGCTCGCACACCAGCCGATAGACAGTCACCGGCTGGGTCTGCCCCATGCGGTGGGCCCGATCGCTCGCCTGATCTTCCACAGCCGGGTTCCACCAGGGATCCAGGTGCAACACTGTATCGGCCTGGGTCAGGTTGAGGCCCGTCCCCCCCGCCTTGAGACTGATGAGGAACAGCGGCACCGGCTCGTGCCGAAAACGCAATATGGAGTCCTGGCGGGACTTGGCGGAGCAGCCGCCATCCAGATAGCAGTAATCCCATTTCTTCTGTTCAATGCGCGCACGCAGCAGGCTCAGCAGATCGACGAACTGGCTGAACACCAGCACTCTATGACCGTTGCCGATGGCCTCGTCCAGCAGCGCCATCGCCTCGTCCAGCTTGCTGCTGGTCTGGGACCATTCGGGCATCACCAGCTTAGGGGAGCAGCAGAGCCGACGCAGCCGGGTCAGGCCACTCAACACGTGCATCAGGGCGCGGCCATCGGCACTTTGCACCTGCTGCACCACCTCGCGCCGGGTTGCCTCATACAGCTGGCGCTCCTCGGGGGAGAGACTGATGTGATGAATGATCTCTGTCTTGTCCGGCAGCTCGGTCAGCACCTGCTGCTTGAGACGACGCAAGATAAAGGGACTGATCACAGCCCGCAGCAGCGCCATGTGCTGGGGATCCTTCACCGCCTTGCCGAAGCGGCGCTTGAACTCGCCCAGGCTGCCAAGCAGACCCGGGTTGATAAAGGTAAACAGGCTCCACAGTTCCCCCAGGTGGTTCTCGATGGGGGTGCCGGAGAGGGCGAGGCGAAAATCCCCTTCGAGCTGGAACAGCAGCTTGGCACGCTGGGTGCCGGCATTTTTGATCTGTTGTGCCTCGTCCAGCACCATACTGGACCAGCGGCGGGACTTGAGCGCCTCCGCCAGGCTGCCGAGCATGCCGTAGTTGAGCAGGATCACCTGGCCGGCCCTGGCATCACGGATCACCCCCTCCCGCTCGGATGGGTTTTCGAACACCACCACCTCGAGTTCGGGGGCGAAGCGCGCCACCTCTTCCTGCCAGTTGGTGACCACTGACTTTGGCACCACCACCAGCGCCGGGCCCAGGTGCTGGCGCATGCGCAGCACTATGAGCGCCTGCAGGGTCTTGCCCAGACCCATGTCATCGGCCAGACAGGCGCCGAAGCCATGATGGGCCAGGGTCGCCAGCCAGCGTACCCCGTCCTTCTGATAATCCCGCAGCGGGGTCAACAGTTCGGCCGGGCACTCCACCTCCTGCTGCCACTCCTGTTGCAGGGAGTGCCAGGCGTCATCCCCCTCAGTGGTGATGACGGAGAGCAGGCGGGTGAGCGGATAGGCCAGCTTGTTGTTGATGCGTTGCTCTTCATCCAGCATGGCGCCCAGCATGGTGAGCCGCTCCACCAGCTTGTCACTCAACATCAGGCTGGTCTTCTCGTCGAGCTGGACGGTGCGCTGACCTGGCGTCATCTGGCGCAGGATGAGACGCAAATCGAGGATCTGGTGCTCATCGAGGGCCAGTGCCCCCTCCACCTGGAACCAGTCCTGGCGCCGCTCGATACGCAGACTCAGGGCCGCTTCGTCCAGACTCTTGAGGCGGGCACTGTCCTGATGCCAGTGAATGACCACACCGGCATCCACCAGCTCGGGCAGGGCGTTGACCAGCGCCAGCGCCTGCTCCCCCTGAAGTAGCCACTCACTCCCTGGCAGCCCTATGGGCAGTGAATTACGCAGTTGCTGGGCCTGCCCCTTCTCGGCGAGAAGATCCCGCTGCCAGTAGTGATAATCCTTGATCCCCTGGCGCACTATGGCCTCCCCCTTGCCAAGGGGAAGCGGCGGCAACTCACCCTGCCGGGTCACCAGCTTGACCGCCAGCTGGCCATCCTGCCAATCCAGCTGTACCGAGGGAATACCGGGCCAGGGGGCCAATTCGGCATTGCCTTGCAGACCTGCCACCTGGCTGTGCCAGGGCAGATCGGGGATGGCGTCCAGGGTGCGCTGCAATTCGCTTAAGCCCTCGGCGGGCAACAGGGGGATAGATTCCAGTGCAGGCAGGCGATCGAGCAGCGCCTGCGGGGTGAGAATGAGCTGCCACAAATCCTGTGCCAGCGGCAGTATATGGGCACCGCGCGCCGCGGCGGACGGGCTCAGCAAGGCACTCATGCCCTGCTCGGTGGCGACAATCTGCAACAGGGGCGCACTGACGGCCAGTTGCAGCTTTTGCCCCTTGGCATTGAACAGGCGCGGATGAGTGGCAAGGGGAGCCCAGGCCTCTCGTGGCAGCTGGCCCATGACCCTGGGCAGGGTGCGCACCAGCGCCCAGTCCTCTTCGTCAAGCAGGGCGGCATATTGAGTCGAGAGCAGCGCGGGATCGACCCGGCGACCGGCGGTCCACTCCCCTTTGGTGCTCTGCTTCTGGATCTTGCACTCAAGCTCTGGCCCTTCGGCGTGCAGCAACCAGACCAGCCGCTCCTGCGCCTTGCGCACGCCGCTGGAACGCCCCAACCCCTGCAACCAGTTGAGCCAGCTGGCCGATGCGGGGGTCTTGTCGTCTTCGTCCTGGTCTGCGGATGCGTCATCCCCGTTGGCGGCTCGCAGTTGCTGCAGCGGTGCGCGCTGCGCTCCCTGCCCCAACAGGAGTCGCAGCAGATCCTGGCAAAAGGCCATCAGCCTGTGATGGGGTTGTGCCTCCAGCACATGGGAGAGATCCCACTTGTGCAGTATGGCAACCTGGGGACTTTGCTCCCCGTGCCTGGCAAGGGCGCAGAGATCGAGCCAGAGGTAACCCCAGTGCAACTCTTCCAGCGGCAATTGCAGGGTGTCGAACAGACCGACCGCCTGACCATGACGATCACCGGCCCACTGACCCAGCAGATCCGTCAGCAACGGAAACTGATTACCCAGACTGCGTTGCCACTTCTTGCGCTGCTCGCTGGCGATCACGGGGTCAGCTTGTTGCAACCAACCGAGCCAGAGCAGAGCACTGAACATCAGCGGCCACTGCCCCTTGGCACCCTCTGCCTGCCACTGGCCCAAGGCACCGAGCAGCCGTTCGGCAAGGGGTTGATCTCCCCCCTGCTCCGCCAACTGCTGCAAGGCGGGCCAGTGTGTGGTGACCTCGCCGGCAAGGTCGCCACAGAGCCACTGCCATTCGGCGGCGAACCCTTCGCTCACGCTTTTCAGCTCGGGGACACAGGCGCTGGCAACCGGTGCGAGCGGCCACTGCGCCCCTGGCTCGGCATCGAGCAGCGTTTGCAGGGAGAAGTGCATCAGCATCAGTTGCTGCCATTGCGGGCTGGAGCCCGGCAGCAGGCGATGAGCATCGGTCACGTCGAGCAGGCCAAGCAAATCGGCCGCAAGATAGTAGGTCGGCACCTGACCCGCCTCACCAAGACAGAGCTCCCGTACCAGCGCCTGCGCCATCTCCTGGCCGGTGACCGAGGGCACCCGTGCCCAGTTCGGCATGGGGCAGGCTCCCGAACGTACCGCCAGGATCAACGCCAGCGTTCCCTCAGCCGTCAGACTCCACTGCTGCTCCCCGCGCAGGCGCACCAGTCCCTGCTGCTGCAACTGCTCCAACTTGTCGATCAACGCCCGCCCGAGCGGCATCTGCGCTTGCAGCTGTTCTTGCAAATAGCGGGTACTGGCGGTGCGCTGCAACTGCAGCTCACTGAGCAGGGCATAACAATCGAAAGAGAGGGTGAACGCAGACATCAAGACTCACGGGCAGGTGCAAAAGCGGAATTTTAACGGGAAAGCGGCGGCGGCTCGACCCTTAACCGCGAAATAACTCAAAAAAAGCC
>Ga0075011_10002030_pt1 | contig 10986 bp, 14 predicted proteins | sample TARM_MetaG_T_14_FD_72354 | JGI IMG/M metagenome (GOLD analysis project Ga0075011, IMG submission 72354) | Freshwater microbial communities from Pennsylvania, USA, analyzing microbe dynamics in response to fracking - TARM_MetaG_T_14 | ecosystem: Environmental > Aquatic > Freshwater > River...
GGCCAGGCCGGCAGAGTCTGTGTTTGTTAATTGCTGTAAATTAATCGTTTTGGTTTTTCTATAATGAGTAATATCGGGAAATTTTTTTTCCGATAACTCACTTAACAATAAGTTACCTGTTAGCACTATTGTCTCGTGATTTGCAGCATTAGTCACGATGAAAACTCTCTGTTTTTCTCTGCTAATAACTTAATAACATGATCAATCCCTTTTTTATGAATTAATTCATAAAGTTCTGATTGTTTGGTATTTAACATGCTGATCCCCTCTGCTATCACATCGAATACTTTCCACTCGTCGGTTTTTTGGTTTTTCCGTAGTTTAAAGACCAATTGCGTTACTTGATTTTTGGCGTCTCTAATTCTAACCGAAATCGAAACAATTCTCTTATCCTGATAGTCAGGCATGTCTAATATTTCAATTTCTTGTTGCTTATATTCAAACAATATATGCCCATATGCATTGACCAGGTAGGTTTTAAATACGTCGACAAATTCATTACGCTGTTCTGTAGATGTTTTTTGTAAATAATTCCCAATCACCATATATGCGGCATACTTATAATCGAAATAGGGGATTAACTCTTCCTCAATTACCACTTTTATATAGTCTGGTTCACGCTGCAGACGATCCTGATCCGCTTTAATGCGTGCAAAAGTATTAATTGAAACGGAACGGATAACTTGATTCGGATTGCCCATATCAACGCTGGCATGCGCAGTAGCGCTAACCAATAACAGCATGATAAGGCTAAGTAAGGTACGCATTAGTTGTCCTTATTAATTGAGTAGATAAATTGACCGATAAGATCTTCAAGTACCAATGCGGATTTAGTATCTTCAATACGATCACCATCAGCTAACATGCCGATATCCTCATCAATAAAACCGGGTTGAATACCTATATATTGCTCGCCCAATAAACCTGAGGTTAAAATAGAGAGGGAAGAGGTTTCCGGATAAAAGCCCCGGTTTTCAAACATAGCCAAACGCACAACGGGCATGTAGCTTTTTTCATCCAGGCCAATCTCTTCCACACGCCCGACCACGACACCACCAAGCTTAACCGGCGATCTCACTTTTAAACCGCCCACATTGGAAAAACTGGCATAAAGGGTATAACTACTACCCTCCCCTCGCAGAGAAAGTCCCGCAACACTGAAGGCCAATATAGCTAAAGAAAGCATTGCTGCAATAACAAACGCACCGACCCATAATTCCACTTTTTTCTGTGACATATTATATTCCAAACATAAAAACAGTTAAAATAAAGCGCATTTGCTGTACTAAAACACAAACACCCCTGACCATAAGAATTGCACTTTGTTCTGTGATAAGTCAGCTTCCAAACATAAAAACAGTTAAAACAAAATCCATTGCCAGCACTAATAATGATGACACAACCACAGTTTGCGTGGTTGCCTTGCTGATACCTTGTGCGTTCGGCACGACATAATAACCATTATAAAGTGCAACCCAAGCTATCATAACAGCAAAAACGACGCTCTTTATTATGCCGTTAAAGACATCGGGCAGGTATTCAACACTGCCCTGCATTACAGACCAGTAAGCACCGCCATCAACGCCCTTCCAGCTAACGCCAATTAAATAGCCCCCCCAGATCGCGATCACATTAAAAAAGAGAGTGAGTATGGGTAAAGTGACGATACCAGCCAAAAAGCGGGGAGCAATGACCCGTTTTAAGGGAGAGACGGCCATCATCTCCATACTGGCCAACTGCTCTGTACTTTGCATCAAGCCAATTTCCGCGGTTAACGCAGAGCCAGCCCGTCCGGCAAAAAGCAGCGCAGTAACAACCGGACCTAATTCACGTAATAGGGAAAGCGCAACCATGCTGCCTAAACTCTCCTCTGCAGCATAATCAACTAACACATTGTATCCCTGCAGGCTTAATACCATACCGATAAACAGACCAGCCGTTAAAATAATAGGTAGGGATAAAATCCCAAGCTGGAAAATTTGTACAATAGTCAAAGGAAGCAACTTACCATGAGGTCTTCCCCAAAGCGTCCGCCAGAGCATTAAGCCACTACGGCCAACAGTTTGCGTAAACGCCAGAGTAAATCGTCCTATAAAACGCAGATAAGCGCTAATCATTTGTTCACCTTCTGTAAATCTACGACAAAATCTTCCGCTTGAAAATGGAAAGGGACAGGTCCATCACTTTGTCCATGCAAGAACTGCTGCAATAATGGGTTGTCAGTTTGCTCTAAAAGCAGATCAGCGGGGCCGTGCGCGATGATCTTTTTATCTGCCAGCACATAGACATTATCAGCAATCGACAGTACCTCATTGACGTCATGAGAAACAATAATAGAGGTTAAACCAAGGGTTTTATTCAGCTGTTTAACCAAATTAAGCAACACATTCATAGAGATAGGATCTTGTCCCGTAAAAGGTTCATCATATAGTATCATTTCCGGATCCAACGCAATAGCACGTGCTAACGCAACACGTCTTGCCATCCCGCCCGAAAGTTCCATCGGTTTTAGATCTTTTGCGCCACGCAGGCCAACCGCTTCTAATTTCATTAACACCAGAATAGAAAGTAATGACTCGTCAAGTTTACAATGTTCCCGCAACGGGAATGCAACATTTTCAAATACCGAAAGTTCATTAAACAAGGCACCACTTTGAAATAACATCCCCATTTTCTTACGTGCGTCATACAACTGTTTTTCGGAGCAATTATGAATAGCCAGGCCATTAAAAATAATTTCTCCGCTATCCACGGGGAGTTGCCCACCGATAAGCTTAAGTAAGGTTGTCTTACCAATGCCGCTCGGGCCTAAAATAGCCGTAATTTTTCCGCGTTCAAATTCAAAACATAAATTATCAAACAATAACCGCTCATTTCGAGAAAAGCAGAGATTTTTAATCACAAGATGGTCTGGTTGTTTCATCAAGATCCCTTTTCTCCATATTACAAATAAGAGTGACAGTGTAAAGTTATGAACTTTTTTATACAATTTTTTTAATAAAAGAACTGCAAACTAATTTACAGAAACATAAATATTGACACTTATCATGACCAGTTGACTGAAATTTAAACACAATAAGACGTTAACACTTTATTTTTTAACTGATAACCGAGACAATAGCGAAACAAGCAATCTTTACTCGCCTTACCGTTGGCATTTTGTTATTTTGCCTATGTACAATACGGTCCGCATAAAATTATTTATCGAGAAATTAAATGCTCACAACACCTTATGGGAAAATTAGCCTTGACAACTATCGCCGTGCAGCAAAAATAAAATTACTCATTTGCGACGTAGATGGTGTATTTTCTGACGGGCGAATCTATCTGGGCAACCAGGGCGAAGAATTAAAAGCATTTCATACTAAAGATGGCTTTGGCATTAAAGCTATTTTAGCCTTAGGTATTAAGGTTGCAGTCATTACAGGACGACAATCAAAGATTGTAGATAATAGAATGACCGCTCTCGGTATTCCTTATATTTTCCAGGGAAAAGAGGATAAACTGACGGTATACCAAGACCTGTTGACCACGCTCAATTTGAGCGCTGAGGAAGTCGCTTATATTGGCGACGATGTGGTTGATCTACCTGTTATCGAAGATTGTGGCTTAGGCATAGCGGTTAACGATGCGCATCCATTGGTGCTGCAAGGCGCTGATTTAATCACCCGCACAAAGGGGGGCTTTGGTGCAGTACGCGAAATTTGCGATCTTTTTTTACAGTGTCACAAACAGCTTAATATCACTCAGGGTAAAAGTGAATAAATGAATAAACGCCAGAGTATCCCATTTGTTTTATCACTGTGCGCTTTTTTACTGTGGTTATTTTTTCGGCCAGAAACCAAAGTGCCGATAGCCCCCAAGCAGGCGATTAATTATATAGCTTATAATATCAGCAGCACCCATTTTGATGAAAAAGGGCAAATAGGACATAAATTATTTGCCGATAAGGCAACCAGTTTTGCTGAGCAAGATATCACTGTTTTTGAAAACCCTAAAGTTGTCTTTTATATTGAAGACAAAAAGAATAACAGTACAACAGTTTGGCAAATAAACAGCGAGAATGGCATTCTTTATGAGCAGAAAAAATTGATCTTAGCAAAAGATGTCTGGGTGAAAAACCTCAGTTTAGATCAACTAGTAGAAACGATGACCACTGAAGAATTAACCATCTTACTGGATAAAAAAGAGATAAGCAGTAATAGGTTAGTAATTTGGCAAGGGCCACAAATGCAACAGCAAGGCATTGGTATGTGGGCTTCTCTGGTCACAGAAGAATTAATTGTAAAAGATCAAATAAAAGCGGTATACCTCAATGAAAATAAATAAACTAAGTTTACTATTCAGCACATTACTTCTTTCATTTTCAAGTATTGCACTTGAGTCTGATTATGCTCAAGCGATTAATGTCAGCTCAGTAAGTCAAAATGCACAGATGAAAAAAAATACCATAGTATTTCTAGATGATGTCCTGCTGACACAGGGGACGATTAAAATAACCGCTGATAAACTGACCGTTATTCGCGGTACATTGCCCAACCATGAAATTATGATAGCCGATGGTAATGTCGCTACTTTTTACCAGACCCAAGCTGACGGAAAACCTTTTGACGCACAAGCCAAGCGCATTCGCTATGATCTTGGCAAAGGAAAAATAACACTCACAGGCAATGCCCAGGTTAAACAGCTAGATAGTCAAATTAACGGCTCAACAATAGTGTACTTTCTTGATACTGAAGAGTTAATTGTCAGTACAGGGGAAGATAAAGATGAACGCGTCAACACTGTATTTTTACCTGCGCAATTTGAAAAAGAAAAAACAGAGCCCACTGAAAATAAAACCTCAGAAAAAGAAGAATAATTAAGATGGCCGAATTAATAGCAAAAGGTTTAGTAAAAAGCTACAAAGGTAATACCGTAGTTAATGGCGTCAGCTTAACGGTAAAAACCGGTGAAATTGTCGGTTTGCTTGGCCCCAATGGTGCGGGTAAAACGACCTCTTTTTATATGGTGGTGGGCTTAGTCAAACAAGATCAGGGTACGATAATTATTGATGGCGAGGATATTTCCCATCACCCTATGCATATTCGCGCACAGAAAGGGATCGGTTACTTACCACAGGAAGCCTCTATTTTCCGCCGTTTAACGGTCACTGAGAATATTATGGCTATTTTGCAGATACGCAGCGAGTTAACTCAAGCAGAGCGAGAGCAAAAGTTAGAATCTTTACTGGCAGAGTTCCACATTACCCATATCCGTAACAACAAGGGGATGAGTCTGTCTGGTGGAGAGCGCCGCCGTGTTGAAATTGCACGCGCACTGGCAACTGAGCCTAAATTTATTCTCTTAGATGAACCTTTTGCCGGGGTTGATCCTATTTCCGTTATTGATATTAAAAAGATTATCCAGCAGCTACGAGATCGCGGTTTAGGTGTGTTGATAACCGATCACAACGTACGTGAAACATTGGACGTATGCCAGCATTCCTATATTGTTAGCCACGGTGAAATCATTGCCATCGGGACACAAGACGAAATATTAACAAACGCACATGTAAAACAAGTTTATCTCGGTGAAGAATTTAAGTTATAAGGTATAGTTAGCCACTTAGGCCAGGGAATTGCTTCGTATAAGGAAAAAAGCGTTTTGATGAAACAAGGTTTACAGTTGAAGATGGGTCAGCAGCTTTCCATGACCCCACAATTACAACAAGCAATTAAGTTATTACAACTTTCGACCCTTGAATTACAGCAAGAGATCCAAAATGCGCTCGATGAAAATCCATTGCTCCAACAAGATGACAACAGCACCATGGAAAAGGTCGATAAGGAGCAAGACAGCAGCCAGATAGATACTTCTGAAGCTATGACCAAACAGGAGTTTTCAGATGACTTGCCCGCAGAAAATAACTGGGAAGAGTCCTATACCCCACCACCGACTACCTCTATCTCTTCCGGCACATCAAGTTATGAAGGGGAAGATACAGTTTATCAGGGCGAGTCCTCAAACACCCTGCAGGATCATTTAATCTGGCAGATGCAGCTCACGCCTTTTTCTGACAGCGACCTGTTAATCGCCACAGCTATCATCGACTCAATTGATGATTCCGGTTACTTAACAACAAGTTGCGAATCTATTTTAGAAAGTCTAAGCCCAGAAATAGAAGGGCTTGAGTTAGATGAAGTGCTTGTTGTATTAAAACGTATTCAACATTTTGATCCGGTTGGTGTAGCCGCCCGCTCAACCCAAGAATGCCTGCAGATTCAGCTCCAGCATCTCCCCAAAGATACCCCCTGGCTGAATGAAGCGCTCATGATACTTGAATTGCATATGGATCTACTTGGCAACAGAGACTACCGTACGCTAGCCAGAAAAACTAAATTAAAAGAGACGCAGTTAGCTGAAATCATGCGTCTGATTCAAAGTCTGGAGCCCCGTCCAGGCAACCAAATTGAAGATAGTCAAGCGCAATACATTGTCCCCGATGTTTACGTGAGAAAAATTGCCGGGCAATGGCGTGTTTCATTAAATCCAGATTGTGATCCCAACCTGTCAATCAATCAGCAATATGCCGATTTATGCAAAGGCAATATTAGTAAAACTGATTCACAATTTATTAAAGGCCATCTGCAGGAAGCAAAGTGGTTTATTAAAAGCTTAGAAAGTCGCAATGAAACCCTATTAAAAGTCTCAAATTGTATTGTCCAGCAGCAGCAAGCCTTTTTTGAATATGGTGATGAAGCGATGAAGCCTATGGTATTGAATGATGTTGCGTTTGAAGTTGAGATGCATGAATCAACTATTTCCAGGGTCACTACACAAAAGTTTATGCATACACCAAGAGGCATCTATGAACTCAAGTTTTTCTTTTCCAGTCATGTTGCCACAGAAAGCGGAGGAGAATGTTCATCGACGGCAATTCGCGCTTTAATTAAAAAACTAGTGAGTGCGGAGATAGCAACTAAACCCTTAAGTGACAATAAGATAACTCAGTTACTTGAAGAGCAAGGTATTCAGGTTGCGCGTCGCACCATTGCGAAATACCGCGAATCATTAGGTATTCCGCCATCAAATCAACGCAAACAGTTACTCTAATTTTTGATTAACATTAAGAAATAGCGATTTCTTGATAGTTATTCATGAGCAACCTGCTAAACTCGCGCGATTATTTTACAATGGCTCAGATAGAATATGAAAATATCGACTTTATTGGCTAAAGATTCAGTTCTTAGCAAAGTGAACTGCACCAGCAAAAAAGGTGCATTAGAAAAAATAAGCCATATTGCTGGTGAAAAATTGAATATAGATCCCCAGATCCTATTTAATAATTTAATTGCCCGCGAAAAAATAGGCTCTACAGGTGTCGGCTCCGGCATTGCCATCCCTCATGTGAAAATTGACAGCAGTTTACCTGCAACCGCTGTTTTTCTTCAATGTGAAACAGCCATTGATTACGACGCCTATGATGGCAACAAAGTAGATATTCTTTTCGCCATTTTTGTGCCTGAAGACCGTTGCCAGCAATACCTTGTCGCACTGGGTGAAATCAGCAAAAAACTATTAGATAAACCTTTTTTACGTCAGCTAAGAAATGCAGACTCTGATCAGGTCCTTTTTGAGTTACTGCAGGCAGAGTAAGGAATAAATAGGAGTTGCCATGAAATTAATTATCATTAGTGGACGATCCGGCTCGGGGAAAACTATTGCGCTGCATGTGCTCGAAGACTTAGGTTATAACTGTATTGACGGCGTTCCCTTTCAGCTTCTCGAACAGTTAATTGATACTGTAGATGCCAGGCACAACAAGGTGGCAATCAGTTTAGATATCCGTAATCTCCCCACATGCTCCTCTGATATTGAACTGCTGCTTAGCGCATTAAAGCGAAAAGTTGAGATTGAAATTATTTATTTGGATGCCATCAGCAGCGAATTAATCCGCCGCTATAGTGAAACAAGACGGCTTCACCCCTTGTCGAAAAAGAAATTATCATTATCACAAGCGCTTGAACTTGAAAATGAACTATTGCAACCCATTCGTGACTGCGCTGCACTCAAAATTGATACCACGACACTTTCAATTCATAACCTCAATGAGCGCCTTAAAATCCATCTGCAAGGCTCCACAAAAAGCAACTTACTGATTATCTTTCAATCTTTCGGCTTTAAATATGCCCATCCTGAAGATGCCGATTATATTTTTGATGTGCGTTTTTTACCCAACCCGCATTGGGTACCTGAGCTACAAAAATACACAGGGTTAGAACAACCGATAAAAGATTATCTCGATTCACAAAGTTTGGTGAAGCAGACAATTAACCAAATTGAATACCTGTTCCAATCCTGGTTACCACATCTTGAAACCAATAACCGTAACTATGTTACCATTGCCATTGGTTGTACTGGTGGTAAACATCGCTCTGTCTATGTCACGGAGCAAATTGCCGCACGCTTTAAAAGCAAATATCAGGTACAAGTTGAACATAAGTGCTTAAAAGGGCAATAAACAGATGAATATCATCAAGCAAACAATTACAATACAAAACAAATTAGGTCTACACACGCGCGCAACCATTAAACTGGTTGAATTAGTGAACTCCTTTGATGCGACCATTACAATCCGCCACCAAAATAAACAGGCAGATGCAGACAGCGTACTGGGTTTGCTGGTTTTAGAAACCTGTTATGGTCAGGAGATTGAAATAATTGCAAAAGGTAATGAAGCACAACAAGCTATGCTTGCCGTCACTAAATTGATAGAAGAAAAGTTTTTTGAAGAATAATTTTTAGGGTAAGTATAAGGGAGTCATGAGATGCTGGAAAATACCGATGTAAAAAATACCCAGCAACGTCTCCAGGAAGTAAACAAAGCCCTTTCAAGCGGCATGTTTGTATCAGCACGTAGCATTCTGAAAAAGATGCCCGCTTGTGACGTTGCCCTACTCCTTGAATCCTCCCCACCTGCAAATCGTAAAGTCCTGTGGAATTTAACCGATCACGATCTACAAGGTGAAATTCTCGAAGAACTAAATGAAGACGCGAAAGATGGCATCATCAGCTTAATGGGCGCGGCAAATTTAGTTGCCGCCACAGAAGGGATGGATACAGATGATCTTGCCTATATTTTGCGTGGTATTCCGGACAGTATCTACCAGGCTGTACTGCAGCAGATGGACGAGCAGGACAGACATCGTGTAGAGCAAGCGCTCGCTTACCCGGAAGATACCGCTGGTTCGATGATGAATACCGACACCATCACTCTCCGGCCCGATGTTTCAGTTGATGTTGTACTGCGTTACTTACGTTTAAAAGGCGAGTTACCAGAAGCCACTGATACCTTATATGTAGTGAATCAATATGACCAGTTAATTGGCGATGTCCCCCTGTCAACATTACTGACGGTTGATCCCACCCTTTCTGTCGCCAAAGTGATGAATAATCGCACGGAAACATTACTGGTAGAAATGGACGAAGGTGAAATAGCTAAGCTATTTGAGCGCCATGACTGGATCTCTGCCCCCGTTGTAGATTCGCAAAACCACCTGCTGGGCCGAATCACCATTGATGATGTCGTTGATATTATCCGTGAAAATGCCGAGCACTCAATGATGGGGATGGCAGGTATGGATGACGATGAAGACACCTTCGCTGCCATCCTACCCAGTGCAAAACGGCGAACTGTATGGCTATCACTTAATTTAATTGCCGCATTTATTGCCGCATCTGTGACCAATATGTTTGAAGCAACATTGGATCAAATGGCGACACTGGCGGTGCTCATGACGATAGTACCGAGTATGGGCGGTATTGCCGGCAATCAGACACTTGCACTGGTTATTCGTGGCCTTGCGGTTGGCCATATAGGCAGCAGTAATACACGCTGGTTAATAGGTAAGGAAGCAGCCATTGGTGTTATTAATGGTCTGGTCTGGGCGACTTTAGTGGCGACCGCCGTAACCCTCTGGAAAGGCGATATCGCGGTCGGTTTTATTATCGCTGGGGCGATGTTTATCAACCTCTCTGCTGCTGGTATAGCGGGTGTCGCCATCCCGTTGATTATGCATAAATATAAAATAGATCCCGCGCTTGCCGGTGGTATGGCATTAACAACAGTGACCGATGTGATTGGCCTGTTTTCTTTCTTAGGTATGGCAACCTTAATATTACGTTTATAACAGAGAACAACATTTAACTCCGTACAAACTCTGACCAGGACTCAATGAGATTCAAAAAATCTTCCAGCCCGCAAGATGCCTGAATCTCTAAGTCATAGAAGACAAGATCTCCTTCTAAATCAATCTCATCCTGATTGTTCATCAAGCTGTGATTAATAACCTGCGCTTCATTTTGATTGATTAAAAGCGAAAACTCACTGCCCTGCAATTTAAAATCACTGACAACGCGCTGCTGCAATAAAAGAATATTTGCAAGCAAATCATCTATCCATTCAATATCCTGCCCTTCCTGCTCCAACCAGGTGGCAAAAGCCTCGTGTCCCATAGATAACTTGACCGTAGCTTGTTCACTAATAAAATCTTTTCTGAATTCAAATTCCATAATTTCTCAACATGGCTAATAAAATTAATCGGATAAATTCCCAAGTATACATGCTTGTTAAAAATTTTCTCGCTATATGCAGATGATCATCTCATAGCAATCCCGCTAATTAGAGGATCTATTCAGGAGCAGGAAAAACAGATGAAAGCGATGTATTTATTTCGATAATTTGTTGTCATAATCACCAAAAAATAACAAAACTATTATGAACAGCTTCAGAGAACACCGCGAAAACAGTATGTTATGAATCAATAACAACTGCCTCACTCATTTTAACAAGCATAAATAATGAGTGGATTTGCTATCAGGCTCACCTTCAGAAAATATACAAACATATCGGGCCAATCTGCATCAAAGAAAGCTATTTCTTGTAAGCGTTTTCTTGATTTTTATTAACTACGATTCACATTAACCATATAAAAAACATGCTAT
>Ga0075011_10002032_pt1 | contig 10982 bp, 15 predicted proteins | sample TARM_MetaG_T_14_FD_72354 | JGI IMG/M metagenome (GOLD analysis project Ga0075011, IMG submission 72354) | Freshwater microbial communities from Pennsylvania, USA, analyzing microbe dynamics in response to fracking - TARM_MetaG_T_14 | ecosystem: Environmental > Aquatic > Freshwater > River...
CGACCGGCAGCACCGGATCACGCCCGAGCAGTGGTTCGCGGCCATGCGACGCAAGCCCGTCGACCAGGCGGCGGCGGCGAGGTTGGCGAGGGTGCTGCGGGTGGCTGGTCCCAGCGTGTCGGCTTGACACGGTGTCCGACTTGACAGACTATGTGATTGGCTCGTCTGTCGAGTCGGAACCACGAGGCCCCGAGTGCATCAGCACCGGGGCCTTCGTCATGGGAAGGCCCGCATCCCGACCGTCGTCCGCCGCTAACCCCCGGCTCCGCATCCAGGCCGCCAGGCCGCGCACACCTCATGGGACATGGACCTTGAGCTGGCCTGGGTGCGAGGACATGTAGCGCCAGATCCCTGCGCGCGACGCCCTCCCTGCGAAATGATGGCGCACCACCATCTGCGACAAGGGAGACACACCATGGCCGACACCAGCCTCATCGAATGCCCCGGGTGCCACCAAGCAGGCTCCGTCACTCGGACGGTCAAGTCCGAGAAGATCGGGTACAGCATCGGCCGCCTGTGGCTGGCGATCTTCACGCTCGGGATCTCGCTCATCTTCGGGCTCGGCGTCTCCCGCAAGCGCCGGGTGACGAAGTTCAAGTGCAAGAACTGCCGCAACGAGTGGACGGCCTGACGCCGAACTAGTGCAGCAACGAAGCCCTGGCCATGCGGCAACGGCTTCGTTATGACCGGGGGTGTGTGTGGCGACCTCGCGCACCGGCACCACTCGTTACTTGCGCAACCGCAAGACGGTCCTACGCCAGGCCCGCGCGAACGGGCTCACTCACTGTCCCGGCTACGAGCGACGCGATGGCAGCCACCGCAACTGCGGACGCGAACTCGACTACGACACGCCGCAGGCCGACGCCAGCGCAGAAGCCGACCACATCATCGATGCGCAGTACGGCGGCACCGACGACGTCGAGAACCTCCGCGTCATCTGCCGCGCATGCAATCGCGAACGCAACACCGACAAGGTCGCGGTCACCGTGCCGCCCACGGAGGACTTCCCGCTCGACGCCGCCTGGCTCGACGCGGTCGCGCCCGTCCGCTGACCCTGGGCAGGGTCACCGTGGTGGCCCACCGGCTACGCACCCGCCGCTTAGCGAAATCGCGAGCGTGACGCGGCCGTTTCGTGACCGGGAGGGCTAGATTTGCCCTTCGCAAGGGAGGTGGCGCGTGCCTCTACGCAAATGTGCGGCGTGCGACGGAAATCTGCCCGCTGGGGCGACTTCTCGCGCGAAATACTGTTCCGCGGCGTGCCGTCAGCGGGGCCATCGCTCAAAGGGTGAGCCAGTCGCCCCTCTCGTGCTCGTGCCGGGCGTGACCGAGTCGAAGCCGGTTTCGGCGTCACCCCAGCACCGGCTGCCCGCCCTGGAGTCTGCTGCCGCCCGCCTGGATCGGCTCCTTGATGAGGCTGACCCTCGATCGGCGGCAGCGCTGAACAAGGAGTACCGGGAGACGTTGCGCGAACTGGAGACGGTGCGCGCGCAGGCCCAGGCGAGCGGGGGTGCCGGTGAGCAACGTGGAGCCGGAAGCCGCCGAGCATTTAGCGCGTCGGCAATCTGATAGGGCTGCGCGACGACTTTCCGAGGTCGCCCGCCACGTCGTCATCCCGGAGGGCATCGCCTGGTCGCTGTGGGATGACGTCGCGGCCGTCTGCGAGGAGCTCGGGGATGGTTTTGACGCCTGGCAGGACGGCGCCGGGCGGGTCTCGCTGGGCATCCGCGAGGACGGATCGTTCGCCGCAACGGTCGGCGGCGTCGTGTTCTCGATCCCCCGCCAGGTGGCCAAGACGTTTCTGGTCGGCCGGATCGTGTTCGCGCTGTGCTGCCTCTATCCGGACCTCATGGCCATATGGACGGCGCAGAGGGAGTCGACGGCCAAGAGCGCGTTTCGGTCGCTCGTCGGCCTTGCTACTCGGCCCGCCGCCAGTCGTTACGTCGAGAGGGTCCTGACGGGCGACGAGTTGACGATCATCTTCAAGAATGGCTCGGTGTTCCGCTTCGGGGCGCGAGCGCAAAATTTCGGCCGCGGCGAGACGCGAGTCGACGTCGAGGTGTTCGACGAGGCGCAACTCCTGCGCACGGACACGCTGACCGACATGGTCCCGGCGGCGAACCAGGCCACGATCCCGCACGGGGCGCTGCTGTTCTTCATGGGCACTCCGCCGCGCCCGAAGGACGATGGCGACGAGTTCGCCCAGCGTCGCGCCGAGGCACTCAAGGACAAGCCGCCCGGCGTCGTGCTGGTGCGCGGTGACATGGTCTACGTCGAGTGTTCGGCGGACGAGAGCGTCGGCACGCCGGATGGCCCCGGCCTCATGGACAAGGGTCAGATCGAGAAGGCGAACCCGTCCTACCCGAAGCGCACGCCGTGGATTTCGATTCTCCGCATGCGCAAGAACCTCAAGAGCGACGACGACTGGCGCCGTGAGGCGCTCGGTGTCTGGGATAGCGACGGCGTCAAGTCGTGGCAGGTCGTCGGGCGCACCTCGTGGGCAGGGCGCCGCACCGACGACGCACCAACCTCCGGCACCGTCGCCTTTGCCGTGAAGTTCTCCCCTGACGGCGAGCGCGTGAGTGCAGCCATCGCGATCCGTCCCGCCGCCGGCCCGACGCACGTCGTCTCCCTCGGTGTGACGGCGATGCCGAGCGGCGCCGTCCAGGCAGCCGACTGGCTGGCGAAGCGGGCGGGGACGTCGCGCATCCTCGTCGACGGCAAGGCGGGCGCGGGTGACTTCGTGGAGCAGCTCGTGGCCGCCGGAGTCCCGCGCCACCGGGTGCGTGTCGCGACGACGGACGAGGTGATCACCGCGCACTCCGGGATGCTCCGCGCGATCAACGAGGGCGACATCACCCACGGCGCCCAGCCGGGCCTCGACGCCGCGGTGCGCGTGGCCGGCAAGCGGAAGATCGGCACCAACGGTGGCTTCGGCTGGCAGTCCGTGACCGCAGACGGCGACGTGACCGCGTTCGACGCGGTGACGCTCGCGCACTACATGGCAAACAGGGGCAAGCGGACCACGGGCACGGGCCAGGGACGCACGCTGGGCAACCGGGCGACGGCGACGAGTGGACGACAGGGGGTGGTCATGTGACCTCGCAGCGGATCGACCTGCCGGACCTCAGCGACGACGAGAACCGGGACGTGAGCCGCCTCTTGGACTTCATCGCGTCCAAGGCCCGCTTCAATCGAACGGTCGACGCCTACTACGACGGCGAGAAGACGATCCGCGCCACGTTCAACGGCGTCATCCCGCCGCAGTACTACCGCCTTGGCCTGGTGCTCGGCTGGTCCGCGAAGGCTGTCGACGCGCTCGCGCGCCGCTGCAACCTGGACGACCTCGTGTGGCCCGACGGCACGCTCGGAGACCTCGGCTACCGCGACCTGTGGAACGCGAACCAGCTCGGCGCCGAGGTGAGCCAGGGCATCACATCCGGGCTGATCCATGCGACGTCGTTCGCGACCGCGACGCGCGGCGAGGATGGCGAACACCCCGCGCTGATCCACTTCCATGACGCGACGGACGCGACGGGCGATTGGAATGCTCGCACGCGCCGACTCGACAACCTCGTCGTTGTCACGGGGCGCGGCGGCGACGGTCATGCGAGCGAGTTGACCGTATTTCTGGATGGCCGCACCGTGACCGGCGTCCGCGAGGGCGGGAAGTGGTCGTCGGAGACCGCCGAGCACCAGTTCGGGATACCGGCCGCACCGCTGGCCTACCGCCGGCGACTCAAGCGCCCGTTTGGTCGCTCCCGTATCTCCCGTGCGCTGCGCGCGCACCAGGACGCCGCCGCCCGCTCGCTGGTCCGCCTAGAGGGCCACTCGGACGTGTACTCGTTCCCGGAGTTCTGGATGCTCGGTGCTGACCCGTCGATCTTCCGGAACGCGGACGGCTCTCCCACTGACCGCTTCCAGCAGATGATCGGCCGGATCAAGGGCATCCCCGACGACAAGGATGCCGAGGGCGCCCTCGCGCGCGCGGACGTGAAGAAGTTCTCCGCCGAGTCGCCGACCGCGAACTTGGCCACGCTCAACACGCAGGCGAAGTTGTTTGCCCGTGAGGCGTCCCTGCCCGACTCGGCGTTGGCTTTGACTGACTTCGCAAACCCGACGTCGGCGGAGTCCTACGACGCCTCGCAGTACGAGCTCATAGCCGAGGCGGAGGGCGCGACAGACGAGTGGTCGGCACCCCTGCGGCAGGTGATCCAGATCGCGCTCGCGATCCAGAACGGCGAGCGGACCGTCCCGGACGCGTACCGCTCGATCGACTGCCGGTGGCGCGACCCGCGGTATACCTCTCGCTCGGCACAGGCCGACGCCGGCTCCAAGACGATCGCCGCGGTGCCGTGGTTGGCCGAGACGACGACGGGTCTGCGCGTGCTCGGCCTGGACAGGCAGGACATCGATGAAGCGATGGGCGAGCGGAGGCGCGCGCAGGCGCTGGCCCGGATCGACGCTCTGGCTGGCGTGACCGATGGCGCTGTCTGAGGCGGAGAAGTACCGGCTCGCGCAGAAGGCGATCCGCGGCCAGGTCGTCAGCGCCGTGAACCGGCTCTACGCGGAGGCGCTCCGCCACGAGCTCGGACCCGAGGCGATCCGCGACTTGTTCCTTGACCGCATGCCGCTGCTCGTGGAGCGCTTCGGGGAGGACGCGGGCTTCCTGGCCGCGGAGTGGTACGACGTGCTGCGGTCCCGGCATGGGTCGGCGGCGTACTACCGCGCGGAGATGGCGCCACTCACCGAGGACTGGCAGGAGATGGTCGAGGCTACGGTTCGTCGCACGGCCGGGCATCTGTTCACCGAGACCCCGGAGCGCATGCTCGCCGGGGTGGTCGACACGGTCGACAAGATCGTCGGCGAGGCGGCATCGCGAACGGTCGCGCACAGCGCCGGGCGCGACCCCGACAGGCCGAGCTACAAGGTCACCCTCAGCCCGACGGCGTGCGAGTACTGCCGCGACGTTGCCGCTGAGGTTGAGCGGCTCCGCGCGGGCGACCAGCCGACGCGCTGGTTCCACGGCAACTGCCGGTGCTCCGTCGAGCCCACCTGGCGCTAGTCGCCACCTAATCTTCCCGCCCGCATGGGCGGGGCACGCGGACGCCGGCGGTCAACAGGCGGCTCAGGAGGAACATCATGACGGACGAGCTGAACGAGAACCCGAACCAGCCCCAGGGCGACGGCGGCAAGGCGTACACGCCTCCCGCCACGCAGGCCGACCTCGACAAGATCGTAGGCGAGCGCGTCGCCAGGGAGCGTGCCAAGTACGCCGACCACGCTGACCTGAAGGCCAAGGCGGCCCGACTCGCTGAGATCGAGGCGGCCAGCAAGACCGAGGCAGAGAAGGCGGCCGACCGGATCGACGAGCTGAAGAAGCAGCTCGCCGACGCGCAGTCGGCGGCGCTGCGAGCCCGCGTCCAGGCGAAGCACGGGATCTCCGACGAGGACGCCGCACTGTTCCTCACTGCCACCGACGAGGACACGCTCACCAGGCAGGCCGAACGGCTCGCCGAGCGTGAGGCCGAGAAGGCGGCAGACCGCAGCAAGAACGGCAACCGCGCCCCGCTCCTGGGACGCGCCCCCACCAACTCGGTCGGCACCGACGCAGCGAAACGAGAGTGGCTGCGCTCGATGTCTGACCGGGACTGACCGCCAAGGAGGCAGTCGTGGCAACCCTGACCACGAGCGACCTGACCCTGCCCACGCAGATCGTGGACGGGATCGTTGAAAAGACCAAGACCGGATCGACCATCGCCGCACTGTCGGGCCAGACCCCGATGCGCTTCGGCGCCGTGACGATCGTCACGTTCGACGAGGATCTGACCGCTGAGTTCGTCGAGCAGTCGGGCGCGAAGTCGGCGAACACCGCCAAGCCGGGCTCTGTCGTCGCCGTCCCGCACAAGGCCGTCGTCAACTTCCGCACCAGCGACGAGTTCCTGATCGCGGACGAGGACTACCAGCTCGGCATCCTCGACAAGTTCGAGGAGAAGTGCGCGCGCGCCCTGGCCCGCGGCCTGGACCTCGGTGCGTACTACCGCATCAACCCGCGCACCGGGACCCCGATCGCGACGTGGACCAACTTCCTCAATGCGACCACGAACCGCGTGGAGATCGGCGCCGCGTCGAATCCGGATCTGGACGTCGAGGCTGCGGCCGGACTCGTGATCGCCGACGGCTACCGCCCCACCGGCATCGCCCTGGACCCGTCCTACGCCTGGACGATGTCCACCGCCCGCTACGCCGATGGCCGCAAGAAGTACCCCGAACTCGGCCTCGGCGTCGACGTGACCTCGTTCGAGGGGCTCGCTGCGTCGGTGTCGTCCACCGTCTCCGGCAAGGCCCGCGACGGCGACCTGGCCGACAACAGGGTGCGCGGCATCGTGGGCAACTTCGCCCAGGGCATCAAGTGGGGCGTCCAGCAAAGGTTCCCGTTCCGGATGCTCGATGCCGGCGACCCGGACAACACCGGCCGCGACCTGGCTGGCCACAACGAGGTCCTGTTCCGCACGGAGGTCATCTTCGCCTGGTACGTCGACACCGCGCAGTTCGCGGTCATCGAGGGCGCCGCACCTGCCCCTGCCGCACCGTGAAGCGCCTGACCGCGCCGAACGGAGCGGTCGTGCGGGTCGCCGACGAGAAGGCGGCGCGGCTGGTCGCTCAGGGGTACAAGCGGACCCCTGAGCCGACCAAGCCCGCCTCGCCTGCCAGGGCGCCACGCAAGACCGCCACGACCAAGCCCGACGACGACTGACGGGAGGCACGGGGATGGGCATGTTCATCCAGCCGAGCGACCTGGCGCCGTTCGCGACCATCGACCAGGCGAAGGCCGAAATGATGATCGAGGACGCCGAGGCAGTGGCAGTGATGCTCGCCCCGTGCCTGCCCGACCTGCTAGCTCCCGCCCCGGGCGAGACCGTTGCGGACATGGCGCGCAGGGGCGCGAAACTGTCTGCCGCTAAGGCGATCCTGCGTGGTGCCCTGCTGCGATGGGACGAGGCCGGGACGGGCGCACTGTCGGCCCGGCAGGAGACCGTGGGTCCGTTCGGGCAGATGCTCTCAATGGACACCCGCCAGACCCGCAAGGCGATGTTCTGGCCGTCGGAGATCGAGCAACTCCAGGGCATATGCGCCGGGCCCGCGACGGCGTTCTCGATCGACACCGCTCCCGCGCTGGCGTCGGCGCACGTGCCGTGGTGCTCCGTGAACTTCGGGGCGTCGTGCTCGTGCTGGGTCAGCATCGCGGGCCGCCCGATCCACGAGGGCGGCTGATGTTCGGCGAGCCCGCCACCCGCCGGCGCCGCGAGCTGACCGGCTACGACTCAGCAAACCGCCCGCTGTACGAGTGGGTATCGAGGATCCTGCCTGTCGGGTGCGCGCTCGATCCGGGTGGCTCTCGCGAGCCGGTCGAGGTCGGTCGCGCCCAGGTGATCACCACCCCCAAGGCGTACTTCCGCGAGACGGTCGACGTCGTCGCGGGTGACGAACTGATCATCCGTGGCCGCGTCTGGAAGGTCGACGGCGACCCTGCTCAGTGGGCGTCGCCGTTCGGCTCCGGACTCGCCGGCACCGTCGTCGAACTCACCGCCACCGAGGAGGGGGTCTGACTGATGGCCAGCGTCCGCGTCGACCCGGTCAAGACGGACCGGAAGGGCGTCGAAGAGATGCTCATGACGGACCCCGCGATCAAGAAGGCCGTCCGCGCGGAGGCCGACCGGATCGCGAACCGCGCCCGCGAGCTTGCCCCGTACGTGACCGGCGCGTACCGCGACTCGATCGACGTCGTCGAGGTGGTGACGTCCGACATGCGCATGAACCGCCAGATCGCCCGCGTCGTCGCCCGCGCACCTCACGCAGGCAGGGTCGAGGCCTTGCACGGCACCCTCTCCCGTGCGATCGGGAGGTGACCCGATGGGACCAGTAGGCATCATCTGGCCCGACATGGAGGCCGCCGCCGTCGGGTACCTGTCCGGGGCGCTGGCAGACCGTGACGAGCTCTACGCGCGAGGCGTGTGGGTCACGGCACAGAAGGAGTCCGGCCGCGCCCGCCAAGTGACGATCCGCGACGACGGCGGCCGTCTGCTCGGCGACGTGCGCGCGACCGTCCGCCTGGGCGTGAACGTGTGGGCGGACAACGAGTCCGACGCGACGGCCCTGGCAGCGCTGGTGACGGCGCTGCTCAACGCCTGGCCTGACGGGAAGCCCGTGCTCCGCGCTCGGGCGACGCGCGCCTACCCGGTCGCCGACGCAGCCGGGCCGCTTCGGCACCTGACTTGCGAGCTCGTGGTGCGCGGCACCGCGCTCTGAACCTCCGGCGCCTGCCGAGGACAACCCATCGCCTGATCTGCGGCAGGCACCCAACCACCGGAAGGGCAGATCATGCTCAACGCCAGCAACGTCCGGCAGGCCATTGCCGGGGCCGTGTACTACGACGGCACCCGACTGGCCGCCGCGCCCACAGGCACGGCCTCGGCCGTCACCGACTACGACAACCTCGGCTATGTGTCCGAGGACGGCGTCACCCTGACTATGCCTGGCTCGGGAGACGCGACGGCCATCAAGGCGTGGCAGAACGGCGCGACCGTGCGGACCATCCGAACCCCGTCCGAGGACCAGCCGGAACTCTCGCTGACGCTCCTGGAGACCAAGGTCGAGGTCATCGAGGCCGTGTTCGGCGTGACCGTCGAACGGGGCCCGACCGAGGGTTCGTTCGTCATCAACACGAACGCGACCCGGGGTCACGCTCGGCTCATCTTCGACGTGATCGACGGCGACGAACTGATCCGTATCTACGCCCCGAATGCCATCGTGACCGAGGTCGGCGAGATGGCGTTCACCAACGGCGACCCGATCGGCTACGAGGTCACCATCGCCTGCGAGTACGACGACGAACTCAAGGGCCAGGCGAAGGTCTGGTCGACGGCGCTGCGCACCGTCGCCCCCGTCGCCCCCGTCGCCCCCGTCGTCTGACACCCCCACGAACCCCACCGGGTCCGGCTCCCGCAGAGGCCGGACCCGGTGGTCCACATGCCATCTGCGAACCATCTGCGGAAGGAACCGCCATGCCCACACTCACCACGGAACACGGTCGCGAGTACGAGGTCGACGGCAAGCACCTCACCTGGACGACGGACGCCTGGGAGGACGAGAAGCCGACCACGATCCGGCTGCCCCTGCGCATCAAGCTCGGCGCGATTCTCAAGATCGCCGAGGCGGGCGACCTCAACGACAACAGCACGCAGCTGAAGATCCTGCTGTCGATCGTCCCGGCCGCACGCAAGGTGCTGGAGGACATGGACGTCAACGACTTCCGTCAGATGTTCGAGACCTGGCTGACGACGTACAACACGCTGACCGGCACGACACTGGGGGAATAGTCGGCCTGACCTCCTTCCTGGCCAAGCACCGCGGCCCGGCCGAGCACGACTTTCGTGCCCGGTACGGGCTGCGGCTGGACCAGGTGGGCGGGCGGGCCTGCTCCTGGGGTGAGGCGCGGCGGCTGGTCGAGCAACTGGCCACCGACCCCTCGTCCCACCTGTGCGCGTCAGTCAACGAGTGGGCGCACCCCTTGTCCCGCGAGGCCGCACTGTTGGTCGACCTGTTCGACCTGACCGCCGCTGCGCACTCCGGCAAGCGCAAGCCGAAGCCGCACCCGGGCCGCCCATGGTCGTCCCGCAAGAAGGAGCGGTACGGCAACACGGGCGGTCGCTCGCGGGCTGAGGTTGAGGCGCTGCTGAGGCGCGCACGCAAGGGCACCTGATCTAGACGCAAGGAGACGCCCGGTGGTCGTTGTTGGCAGCACCCAAGTCATCGTCACGCCTAGCGTCAGGGGCTTCGGGGCCGCCCTCAACAAGCAGGCCGGCTCCGAGGTCAAGTCGTCCGGCATCGGCGCGACCATCGGCGGCGCCTTCAAGACTGCCGGGAAGGTCGCGGCGGTCGGTCTGGCTGCCGCGGCTGTCGGTGCCGGCGCGCTGGCCACCAGGGTCGTCGGCGCGTTCGGCGAACTTCAGCAGAGCCTCGGCGGCGCTGAGGCGGTGTTCGGGCAGTACGCCGACACCATCAAGGCCAAGGGCGTGGGCGCGTACAAGGCGCTCGGGCTCTCGCAGTCGGACTACCTGGCGACGGCGAACAAGATGGGCGCCCTTTTCCAGGGCAGCGGCATCGAGCAGCGGGAGTCGCTCGAACTCACCTCGCGCGCGATGCAGCGGGCCGCCGATATGGCGTCAGTCATGGGCATCGATATGGGCATGGCGATGGAGTCCGTGGCCGGTGCGGCCAGGGGTAACTTCACCATGATGGACAACCTCGGTGTCGCCATGAACGCGACGACGATCGAGGCATACGCCCTGGAAAAGGGCATCAACTTCAAGTGGAACACCGCCAGCCAGGCCGAGAGGTCTGAGATGGCTATGGCGATGTTCTTCGACAGGACGTCGCAGTACGCGGGCAACTTTGAACGCGAGGCCACCCAGACGATCTCTGGGGCGTTCGGCCTCATGAATGCGTCCTGGTCGTCGCTGGTCGCCGGGCTCGGTGACGCAAACGCCGACGTCGGCAAGCTGACAAGCAATGTCATCGACGCTTTCGGCGCCGTCGTCAAGAACGTCGGGCCGGTGCTCGGCACGCTCGCAGACAGCATCCCGGGCGTCCTGACGCAGCTCGTGTCCGAGGTCGGCAAGATCGTCCCGCAGGTGCTCACCCTGGCCGGGTCCCTCATCCAGGGGCTCGTCTCCGGGATCGTCGCCGCGGCGCCCGGCATGGTGTCGGCTGCCGTGCCGATCGTCATGTCGCTGGTGACGTCGCTGCTGGGGATGCTGCCGACGATCATCACTGCGGCCATGCAGATCATCGTCGCGCTCGCCAACGGCATCACCGCCGCACTGCCGACGCTCATCCCAACGATCGCGACCGTGCTCGTGCAGATCGTGCAGACGCTCATCGCGAACCTGCCGATGCTCATCACCGCGGCACTCGGGATGGTG
>Ga0075011_10002033_pt1 | contig 10979 bp, 6 predicted proteins | sample TARM_MetaG_T_14_FD_72354 | JGI IMG/M metagenome (GOLD analysis project Ga0075011, IMG submission 72354) | Freshwater microbial communities from Pennsylvania, USA, analyzing microbe dynamics in response to fracking - TARM_MetaG_T_14 | ecosystem: Environmental > Aquatic > Freshwater > River...
GGGTGCTGTGTTTCAGCCTGGCGTTAGGATGTGAAAGTGTGCCGTTTGGAAATGAACGGCAGCGAAGTGTTAGATGTTACGGCGTGTTAGTGCCTACTTAAGCGTTCATCAGTTTAGACTGCCGTCAAAACTTATGAACGCGCCTTGGGTGCGTTTTACCTCCTTTTGGTGACCGATTTATCCGGTGGATATGCCCTACCATATGACGCCACGAAACCTTCGCGCAAGCTTCTGCGAAGGGATATTTGCTCCTCCCGCCGATTTCCCACGCGAGCGTGACGCAAGCAGCCGCCGAGGCAAGGCCAAGCCCTTCGGGCGGGCGCTTCGCGATCCGGCCTTGCCCCGACGACTTTGCCTGCGTCGCCATCCGCGAAGGCGACGGCGAAAGGGATGGCGGAATCGACTCTGGCTCAAGGGATGTATGCACCGTTTTCTAAACAATAGTGAACCAGTTGGGGATGAGCGTAATTTTGTATTAAGATTACAAAAGGAAAAGAGTACATTTAGGCAAACAGAAAGGCTGAATCCGGCCTTGTTTGCGGCGTTATTTTAGATTGGCCATTGTCATGAAGCCAACAAATGTTGGCGTAACAATTCAAAATGTTCCAAATGGCGTACAGTAAAAAGCAATACCTTTCCTTCGGTTGCAGCCCTTTGTGCACTCGCTGAGAAATGTTGGGCATTGGTCACTACCAATAGTCGGCAGTTATCACCCATAGCGTAGGCCGACTTAGCCCTCAATAGTTCGGAAACTGCATCAAGACCAAGTGCTGCCCGTCCTTGGGTATGTTTACATTGGATTAGTAGGTTGGGAAGCCCACTTCCTGGTGGGGCCTGAGCTAATCCATCTGCACCCGCATCCCAACTACGGGGTGTCCTGTTCGTCAGATACCCAAGCTTCCGGAGTCGTCCCAGGACCCAAGCTTCGAATTCTTCCGGCTCCATTAGCCCATACCCTTTTGACGGCTCTTTAACGATAGGATTCCCTTGTGACTTTCACCCCGGTGTCTGGGCACCGTGCAGCGTGTTGTCGAGGATATTCTTCAGATCCGCTTCCGTCGGAGCGGGCGGCGCCAACAGCGTTCGACTCAACGTTCTTTTGCGCTCCAACATTTGATTGAGATTGCAATCAAAACTCCCACTTTCCCCATACGTCGGATGGACTGCGAGCACCTGATGGATCGTCACGGGACGACGTTGGCCGATACGATAGGCCCGATCCGAGCATTGGTCTTCCACGGCGGGATTCCACCACCGGGTAAGATGAATGACATGGGTCGCCGCCGTAAGCGTTAGACCGATCCCTGCAGCCTTGGGGGAGAGAAGGATGGCGTCAAAACCATTGGGGCCTTCCTGAAAGGCTTCCACCCTCTCCTGCCGCAGCGGGCCGCGAATCTGCCCGTTGATGATGGGAATTTTACCGCATCGGTATCGTTGTTCCAGCAATTCGGACATGATGGATTGTATTTCACGAAACTCTACAAATATGAGTGCCTTTTCTCCGCGTTCGTGGATCAAGTCCAGAATCTTGAAACAGGACAGGAACCGGGCGGATTGGGCAATATAGGCATCCGCATTTGATCCGTCGTAGGACTGCCAGAACGGATGCAATGAAACGGAACGAAGACCCTGTAACGCCTTGAGGACTCCGCCGGGCTGACCAACCTGCATCGTGGCCTGGGCCACTATCTGTTCATACATGTTGGCCTGGACCGGGGGCATATCGAGCAGATGTGGCGTTTCCCTCTTTTCCGGACGTTCGTGCCAATGCTCTTCCTTGTTGCGTCGGATCATCACCGGCGCAACGGCAGGCTCGTCAAGCCTCGCCTTGAGTTGTGCCAGGGCATCATCGTCCGTCGCGCCGCCGGGACAGTAGTCGGCAATGAATTTCTTGAGGGGTCCAAGCCTCCCCGGATGTACCGTGTCGAGAATGCACCAGAGGTCCTGCAACGAGTTTTCCACCGGGGTTCCGGTCAAGGCCAATGTGAAGTCCGCCTTTAAAGCCTTGGCCATGTCCGTCATCATGGCACGGGGATTTTTTATTTTTTGGGCCTCATCGAAAACGACCGCCCCCCAGCGGACCTGCCCGAAAACAAGAATGGAGTCTCTCAGAGTCTCATAGTTGGTGAGCACCCAACCGCTTTCCCGCAACTCATTGGCCGCATGCTCGGGGTCGCGCCGCGCCTGATCCCGAAAGAACTTGCCATGTGCAGGAACAAGAGGCCCGAGCCCCGGCTCGGCCAGGAATAGACCGCATTCCTTGGCCCAATTCTCCAGAAGTGTCTTTGGTGCCACGACGAGGAACGGCAGACGGGGGGCGAAACCGGCCCTCACCTGCTCCCGAACCCACCCCAAGAACACCAACGTTTGCAGAGTCTTGCCAAGGCCCATATCATCGGCAAGCAGTGCGCCGGGGAGTCCTTCCCGATACCGATGTTTCAACCAGTCCACTCCCCTTGTCTGGTGTTCATGCAGAACGATACCCGGCATCAGGGGGGGAGTGGCATCTGTTACCTTGCGATTGCCTCCTGCCTCCACCGTGTAGCCAAGCTCATCCAGATTGTCGGCGATGGTGGGCACCAGAGGCTCCCCGCCGGACGATCCCCCCGGAGAAACTGGTTTCCCAACCGGGGGAATGGGGTTTGGTGGAACCGTCGGCGAGATGGCCGCAACACAGCCTGCAACCGCACTGCAGGAATTCTCGTCGACTATGATGGGTAGCCCTTCGAATATGATTCGATCCTGCTTCCGACCCAATGCGGCTTGCATCTCTTCATGAAGGGCCGACAATTTCTCTACGGGAAGAGTAATCACGTCCCGGCCGATCAGGATGCCGACAACCGATGGGGCCTCACCTCCGGGGAACCAAGGTGCGCCAGCCTTAGTTTTGACATATGTTCCCGCCTTGGGTTGCCACGCCCCCAACCCCAGTACCCGCTCACTCAAGAATGCCGGGGTTTCGGCAAAAACAGATTCCAGTTCGTCTTCATCCAGTGCATCGCCGAGGCGTTCTTCCAGTCGACGGCGCAGCTCTGCCCGTGGATTGTGCAAAAAGCCCAAACGTCGGGATTCCGGTTCATGGTTCATTTCCATGACGACCTGTGCCGCTTCCCGCAACGTACGTGGCAAGACCACCACCCAGCCGTTTTGCAGACCGTAGCGCTGCCCAACCTCGGCCTGGTTGTAAAACCGCTGGGAGAATTCCTGCTGCACGGCCGGGGGCAATATGCTGTCATACCTCGGATCGGTATCTTCAAACTCTTGACCGGAATCTTTTCGGGCAACGAACAAAGGGGAAAAGGTCAGGCCATCGCTGCCTTGCCGGAACTGCAGGCTGAACATGTCGGGCCGAACGATGTTTATATTCCGCAGAAAGTCTCCGAGCACCACGTCCCCAGGCAGCAACTCACGGATTGCCGCCCACCATAGGAACCGATCGTCCAGGGACGTGATGGGAGACGCGATGTACGTATCGATCATGGCGGCAATGCTGAACAGTGGATCAGGAAGGAGCGACGGGCCATCCGGCCCCATTAGAAAGACACCCTCCCGGTGGCATCCATGCAGCGGAACGCCGTTGTGACGGACAAAACCATACTGGACTTGAAAATTCGGGCTGGCGAGAAGCCCGTGCGTGTCCAGCACCAGCCGCGCTTCTACCGCAGCAGGCAACCCCAGCCCTTCGGCCTCCCATCGATCCATGCGGGCTATTGCTTCATGGGGAACCTGCACGGTGTACTCATCGGCCAGTTGCGCCTCTTCGGACTCCAGTAGCGAGTTCAGCCCTCCCAAACGGGCAACGCCCCCCTTGGGAAGGCTGACTTCTCCCGGTGTCCAGTCCGCATATGCCAGGGAGGTCATGTTATTCCCACATCGGAACTCGACGCCCAACTCCCCGGCGGAATATTCCAACAAGTAATCGCACATTGCTTCCCCCTAGCAGTACATGTCAGTGTACAATGTGATGTTGGTCCTGCTTCTGATATAATCGTGTATCTTGCGCTGCCAGTTGCACGTGATGGAACTCGAATGCCTCTGTTCAAAGACCCCCTTTGCCCGCAAATCTACGGCCTGATACTGGGGGAGATACAAACCTGGCGCTCCATAGTCCATGGCATCCCAGATGCGGCATGTTCCATTGTGACTCCATTCGGCAACGATCAGGCCGCCTATGCGCATCAGCAACACCGATTGGTTCGATACAGCCCCAGCCAGTTGACCAAAGGCGTTTCCCGACCGCAGATGTCGACTTGCTACCGAAGCTGCTGCAGTACCCAGAACCACCCAGGCTTCCTGAATGTATCCGCCAGACAGATACGCAGACCAAAATTTCTTCCGATAGGACCAGATACTGTCTGCTGTAGCGCTCAGGATATTGAAAAAATCTTCAAGGGACGCCTTGACCAGCCAGGAAAGGATTACACCGCGGGCCTGAGGCGCGACGGACTGCCATGACCGACTCACGATTCGGGGATCTCCTAAATGTTGGACCAAGAATCGTTTAATATTTTCAACCTGATTTGCATCTCCTCCACCGTTAGCGAATGGCAGGAGCAGGGCATTGGCGAGCGCTACACCTTGCCCAAAACGGGGGCCCTCCTTCTCATGTCCGGAGGGCCGAGCGGAGATATCAAGTATCCGGCGAATCCGGGTTGGCAATGTTTCGGCTCGAGCGGAAGTCGAGATCGAATGAAGAAGATGGGTATAGGAAGACTCCATGAACTTCCCTCTTTCCAGTACGGCATCAAATCCTACATCTTCGAGGAGAGCCTCGACAGGTTGTTCCGGCTTGGCTAATTCCTCCGCAAACATGGTAGGTCCATCCGCATCAAGCAAGGCATAACGACGGCACCGCTGCCATGCCTCCTGTCCCTTAGGTGATGAATGCTTTGATAAAACGACTTCAAGCCCTTGCCGCAGCAGATGGAACGTCGGTAGTGCGCTGGGGTAATGGAGAAGAAAGTTGTAAAGGAGGGCAAGCAATTGTCTCGGCCTAGCCCGGCCGCCAGCCCAAGTCAGGTAATCTTGAAGTACCTGCTTGTCTGCAACAAGTTTTCCAGGCGTTGTAGCTGGATGTGTGAACAGAACCCAAGGAGCCCACTTGAGATCGGAAGTTGTTGCATTGCGAATGGTCCCTGTTTGAACAGCCTGTTCCAATGCAGAGTAAAGGCGGTTCAAATCCATTGTGGGCCTTCGAACGGAACCTGATTTTCCAAAACGAGTTTCCAATTTTTGCCGCACCGCCTTGGTTCGCTCTGGAACCAAAGGCGTTTTTAGCGCTTGAGGTGTCCGCCAATGCCCTAATGCTTCGCGCAAACTCACGGGGTCCCTCCTTCCCTGTCGGGCATCGGCGGCGGAGAGGCTAATATAAACCGCAAATCAATTCGACGATTTTGAGCTTCCGGGGTCACCACTTTGTGAGGTACCACCGGCCGGGTATCGGCATAACCACTCACTCCGAACAACGGTTCGTCATCCTGATTTTTGATTTCGTCCAGCTTGGGCTCAACCTCTAGTAAATACTGATAAGTCACAATGCCACGTTTTGCAGACAAGTCCCAATTGTCACGAAATCGCCCGTTGTGAATGGGGACATTGTCAGTATGCCCTTCGACGAACACCAAATCGATTCGGCCTGGATAATATTTGTCAGCAGGACAAATTGAGGGACGCTCGGCATCCCGTTTGCCGGAGTAACACGGGAGAAGGTCACTTAGGTGTTTTGCTAGAATTGTAAGAGCCCTTTTACCTCCATCCTGAATGGCAGCTTTGCCTGAAGGGAAAAGAACATCCTCAGGGATATGCAGAAGCCCTTTGTCCTTGTCTACATGCACCTGAACACCCGCTTTTAGCAGGCTATCTTTGAGATCTTGCAATAACTCTTCGCGAGCTTTTCTGCTGTCAGTCAGTTTTTTGTTAATATTCTCTGTCTTACTTTTTTCCTCCTGAAAATTGAGCACAAAAACCATCAACGTGATAATAAAGATGAAGAGAAGGCCACACATCATGTCACTGACTGAAACGAGATAACTCCCCCCTTCGTCTTCGTTAGATTTGCCCCCATGTGTTTGCAACCATGCCATAACGATGATCCTAAGCCCTCATATCTCGGCGCGTATTTTCTAATGCTTCTGTCAGCTCCTCCACTGTATCCTGCAACTCTTTGATCGCCGCCGCCAATGTGTCCAAGGCCTTGCCAGAGTGCTCGTCTAACTGTCCCAGGTAGACGCTTGTGGACTCGGCAAAGGCATTCATGCCCCCGTCAAGCTGGCGAAATACGTTTTCCAATGTTTTGTCCACGTCGGTGAACCGGTTTGAGTAGTCGTGCCAAATTTCCTGCAATCTCTTTTGCATTTCCTCGTAACGAGCCAACCCTTGATGAAGCGCATCCATGCCTGCAACAGCCTTGGTTCCTGCATCCTGTATGCTTCTTGCAGTTTCCGCCAAGTTGTCGGTAGCCCTTTGTACTCCCTGAACCCCACCATCAAATCGCTGCCCCAGAGTCTGCACTGTGTCGGTAACCTTGTGGAATTCATCGAGTAGCGTTTTGGCTTTATCCACTACATCAGCGGAGACCGCCCCGGCAGCTCTGACGGACTCGACACTGTTATCCATCGCCCCCACCGTCTCCCGTAGACGTTGCGCCGCATCGTCGAAAGCCGATTTCATGTCACCATTGAGTGTTTGACCAGCTTCGTGAACAGAATTTCCAAGAGCCTCAATGGCATTCTGTATGCCTTGGCTAAAGGCTTGACTCCCGGTCGCGTAGGACTCGCGGACCTGCTCGGCAATAAAGGCTGCCGCACCCTGCATTTCACGTTGAGCTTCGCCCATTTGTCCGACTAGGGGAGCTAAAGACTTATTCATTTCACCCAATGTGTTGGAGAGGCTGGCAATTTCTTGACCTGCGGCACCGGTCATGCTCTGGGTGAATCGCTCCACCACGTCCCGCAACATTGAATCGTTTGTGTCGGAGCGATCCTGTCGCATACCTTGAACTTCGGATGCCAGACGATCCAGCACAGGCACCAATTTTTGATTCACCCCCTGGTCAATGGCGTTGGAAAGATTGGTGGCGACCTCAGTGGCAAACGATTCCAAGTATTCTGTTTGTCTCTTGGTCTGAAGAGATTGCTCATACCCAAGGGATTCGATGGTCAGGCGCTTAATACGGCTGTCGAGTTCTTCGTTCCACTTGAGAATATCCCCCTCAAGTCCGTGCACCATTTTCTTTTCAAACACGGAAAACAGAATGGAAGTCAGTAACCCGAAGATTGAGGTCCAGAAAGCGAGGGAGGCCCCACTCAGCAATCCCTGGAGAGAGGCTTGAAGTTCGGCACTGTTTCCTGAAGCCAGCCCTTTGCCAGCAATCGTTATGCCGCCGACTAGACCTATGAACGTCCCGAGGATGCCGAACCCTGTGAGGTAGTTCGGGACAGCGCCAAAAAATTTGAGATTGAGTCGATGGGAAACGATGCTATCAAGGTTAAAGCAACAACCGGATTGATCCGTGTTGTAAACGATTGGTTCCCCCATGGGGCCGGGCAAGACCAAGGTCTCCTTAAATTCGGACCACAGTCCCCCAAGCCCAGAGGAGAGCATCCGTTCATTGAATTCATTGAATTTGTGTGCGAATTCCTCCTCTCCAGAATACGTTTGGAGCTTCGCTGTTGCCTGTTGTACCCAAACTCGAGGTTGCTTGATTCCGCGTGACAGCATGAGCGCCCCGTACAATGCGATTAGAGAGACAAAGGCGCAATATCCGACCACAAAGTTGAGCGAAATAAGAAAATGGCAAGCTTGGTTCCAAAATTCCACTCTCTCCTCCCAGTAAGCCGAAGGGAAAATCCTACAACTTTAATATTTAGGGCGACGACAAATGCCTTTTAAAGCAATTTCAGCCAAACGTGTTATTGATATGCTGATACTCTTTTGATGTCCATATGGTGTGGCAAGAGGTGCAATTATCCAACGCCGTTGACCTCATTTTTTATAAATAGTCCCCAAAATCTTTGATTGTTATCAAGACGCTAGAAGTGGCCCAAGCGCAAGCACAGCACCAGATATCTGTCGACAAAAGGCGACGAATGGAGGTGTTTTCAGTTGCGGCATCTCCACCTTGACTTGGCTCAGGACTATAGTTCTCACTTTTACCCTATTGAACCGGCGCTGCTTGCTCAAGGATTCGTGCGACACTCAGCAGTTCTTGCTTGGAAACGAAGCGTCTGCCGTTCTGTGCACGTTGGTTGTTAATGGCTGTCAGCTCCAACGGCGTTTTAATCAGAAATTCCACTAATTCTAAGGGACTCATTCCTTGGTCATCACACTGCCAAGCAAGCTCGGGGACCAGTTGCAGCAAGCGTTCGACAGCATGAATATTGCCAGACCAGCTCGCGGTGTGCATGGGGGATCGGCCGTCACTGGTAATATTGGCCAGGGAGCAAGGATGATCTAGCAGAGCATCCACGCAACTGTTCACCTGCGACTTGACCGCTGAGTGCAGGGCAGTCATGCCATGCCAATCTTGGATATCTGGATCGGCACTGGCCTTCAGCATAGTCAGAACCAATTCGGTATCCCCATCCTCCGCCGCCAACATCAAGGGGGTTTGCCCTTTGAGATCGCGGATATCCAGCTGCTTCGGAACCATCTCGGCCAGTTGCTTGATAAACTGTCGCCAATGCTCCAACATGGTTTCAAACCGCTGCAGGTCAGCCGACAATTCGGGAGGAGTCCTTTCTTGCAACCACGGCAGTCTTTTTCGGAAACCTGTACGCATTTTCACCAGCAACATTAACACCGAGTTCCCTTCTACGTCAGGAAGATTCGATTTCAAGTATTGCCGATTAGCCTTGATCCATTCTGTCCAGCCGACTTGGTCACCGTCTGAAAACAGCTCAATCAGGCCATCGGTCATTTTCTCAAAGATTTTCAAAGACCGAGGTCTTTCTGTCGGGACACCAGGATATGTTTTATAGAGGGAATCCCAGAAATAACCAAAAACAGTGCGTGCAACTTCCTCGATAGGAGGAATCTGTTCGTTGTCTTCCAGTATTCCTCCAGCAAGCATTTCACGGAAATATATTTCCTGGTTGTTGACGATCAGCTTCTGATTCGCCAATTCCACCGCAAAACAATCCCGGGCCACATCTCCGCGCAATGGCCCGTAATTACGCTCCTGCGCCGCCTCTAGAGCCTCCTTGAACAACTTTCCAGCACCAACGAAGTCGTTACAGGCCAGCAAGTGCTTGGCCTTGTACTGCAAGAGGGCTGCCCGCCAGAGGTCATACCCTTCATTGGACTCGGCTTCATCGAGTAAAGCCTGAACCTTGGTCCGAGTGTCTTTCGACCAATTTTTGCGTTCACCGTTTAGGTAGCTACTCAGTTCAATAAGGATGGCCGGGATTGTTTCTGCAGGCGTTTCGGCCAGCTCGCGCAACCGCTGAATGGCAGCGGCTTTTGCACGAGAACTGAGGCTCGGATTACGAGCTACTTGGCTGATTACCCAGTAGCGGTCCTCGTCTTGCAAAGCCCGCCAGGGAGAAGACTTTCTCATACGTTCGATCAGGCGCAAAAGACTTTCGTTTTCATCGAGAGCCGCTTTAACTTGATCAATATTTCTCATTACGACCGACGCCATCGACAATTCATCATATTCAAAGAGATCCTCAAGCTCCTCCCCATCCTGTGTTTCGTAGAAACGGCGAGTAAGGAGTTGCGCGACCTCCAGATTTGCAGTGTCGTGGCATGAAGGCAGGATGGAAAGAAACAGACCGAGCTTGTGCCAATTAGGGAGTTGCGCTTCGAACCAAGCGTTCTCGGCGTCTAAGCCCTGATCTCGGCGATTGTGCCACGCGTCTACGGTCAGATTGTAAATCAGCTTATAGATGTTGAACAACTGCAGCAGCTTGTTTTTCCGAGGATCCGCACACTGTCGATCCACGCCGGGGCAAAGGAATTTGAGCATGCGCACGTAACCGTCCTGCACCATGCGTGCAAGCAGCAGACGTTGACGGATGGTGTGATTGGATGGGGCTGCGTATCTTTCGATTAGACATTCGACGAATGTCATCTGTACATCTTCATCGACATTACCGTCGAGAATAGCCTCAAGGCAGCCAGGCTGGGTTATCGGGATTTCCAGACGCAGCCTGTTGGCAGTCAGCCCTTTGCGTTTCACAAAGTCTAAAGCACTGGAAAACTGCTCGGCAGGCGCACTATCCTCATTGGGCAAAAAAACGCCCTTGAAGTCCAAAACCGCGTCGTCCGAAAAATATTTATTAATGGTTCCGAGTTGGAGCGTGGTCGATTTACGCCAGTTGTACAGAGAACGGCGCAGCCCATCCTCTTCTCCATAAGTCGACTCACTGTATTCATCAGCTAATTTTTCCAGCGGCATTCCCAGTAAATCCAACAGCCAATCCACCACCTGAGCGACGGGTAAATACAAACTCGGCTGGCCATCCGATTGACACGGCTCGGGGAGATACCAGAATCGCCCCCCCGGCATGCCCTTGTCCAGGACCTCTTCAAGACTCCAAAAGGCCACGTAGCGTGCCAACCCTGGCACAAAAAAGTAGCCCAACAACATCCAGAGCACCTGACGCTGGTCGGCATTGAAGGTCCATGTGTTCAACTCGACGGTTTTATAGGCATTGGCAAACTCCACAAAATTCCCAAGGGCGCTCTCCCTCGCTTGGTCATCCATATCTAGCGCATCGAAAATGCTCCGCATTATTTCAAAGGCCATGGCCTCATGTGCCGCCAGGCGGTCCTGTGCGGCAGCAAACTTGAGCTTTCTTGTTGACCGATACGGCTTACCGCCCAGACTTTGATGTATTTCCAGCATAATAGCTTCAGGTAAAGGCAGGGTACTCATTGTTTTCCTCCAAGGTTGTTAACGATGGGGCTATTCTGACAAAAATCATTCAACCGGTCTCTGAAAGACATAGTCCCCCCCCCCAACCCCGCTCTTGTGG
>Ga0075011_10002035_pt1 | contig 10972 bp, 10 predicted proteins | sample TARM_MetaG_T_14_FD_72354 | JGI IMG/M metagenome (GOLD analysis project Ga0075011, IMG submission 72354) | Freshwater microbial communities from Pennsylvania, USA, analyzing microbe dynamics in response to fracking - TARM_MetaG_T_14 | ecosystem: Environmental > Aquatic > Freshwater > River...
GGTTATAACGTATTGTTATTAATGGATAGTTTAACGCGCTACGCCCAAGCACAGCGTGAAATTGCTTTGGCTGTGGGTGAGCCGCCTGCCACCAAAGGCTATCCGCCTTCAGTGTTTGCTAAGCTGCCGCGTTTAGTTGAGCGCGCCGGCAACGGTGGCCCAGGTCAAGGTTCAATTACGGCATTTTATACTGTGTTGACGGAAGGGGACGATCAACAGGACCCCATTGCCGATGCATCGCGGGCGATTCTTGATGGTCACATAGTCTTGTCGCGTTCGCTTGCGGACTCTGGGCATTATCCCGCCATTGATATTGAAGCCTCTATTAGCCGGGTAGCACCTATGGTGATCTCCAATGAACACTTGGAAGCGATGCGCCGCGTGAAACAAACCTATTCCTTGTATCAGCAAAATCGTGATTTGATTTCCATTGGCGCTTATGCCCAAGGCAGCGATCCTCGAATCGACAATGCGATACGATTACAGCCGGCGATGAATGCTTTTTTACGCCAAACCATGCGTGATGCATTCAGTTTTACCGATAGCCAAGTCATGCTCGGGCAACTTGCCGCACAGTGCAAATAATGGCGTCATCGAATTAATCGAGGTCTAGTATGGCTAACGCCGATCCCTTGTTGTTAGTGTTAAAGCTCGCCAATGATGCCGAAGAACAAGCGGCATTATTGTTAAAGTCGGCGCAGTTAGAGTGCCAAAAGCGGCTGAATCAACTCAGTGCACTGAATAACTATCGCTTAGAATACATGAAGCAAATGCAATCCCAGCAAGGCCAAGCCATTAGCGCCAGTCATTATCACCAGTTTCATCGCTTTATTCGTCAGATTGATGATGCTATTACTCAGCAAAATCGCGTTGTGGCCGACGGTGAAAAACAAAAAGAATATCGACAACAGCATTGGTTGGAAAAACAGAAAAAACGTAAGGCAGTGGAATTACTGTTAGCGAGTAAAGAGAAGAAGCGCCAAGTTGTTGAACAAAAACGAGAGCAGAAAATGACCGATGAATTTGCTTCTCAGCAGTTTTATCGCCGTCATCAGCGTTAGTGTAATGGTGCGTTAAATGATCGGTATCTTTGCCATTCACTAACTCGTATGAGTTCAGTTTTCTGTTGCCGCTTATGGTGCAGAACATTTGTTCGACTTCTTTCCCTGAGTTTTATTCTTTTCAATATGCTGCAGTAAAAACTGAAGTTTTGGCATCTTATTTGCTTTGATTTAGTCCATGACCCTGCAACCGCAGTGTTTAATTGACGTTTCTACCTAGCCATTTTCTTTTCTGCTGGGTGATGTTTGGGAGCACTTATGCAACAAATGACCAATATCCTGTTGAGTAAAACAGGCAACTCTGCGGCCAATTCCGCTAAGACATCTTCCCAAGAGTCTAATAATGAAGACTTTTCATCTACACTTGCGTCTGTCTCCGCTAGCTCATTTTCTATTTCCGCGCCTAAAAAGGCTACAGCGAATACTGACGATAAAGTGCAGATCGCCTCTACTGATAAAGTAAATGATAAAGACATATCAACGGATGATGCTGACGTAAATCTCATCTTCGCCCAGATCAGCATGGCAAATGACATGAAGAAAACGGCATCAGAGGGAGAGAGTTTGCCGTCTGACTCTTCCCAAGGGGAAAATAATGAGTCTGGTGACTCTTTATTGAAAAGTGATGCATTCAGTACCGTTGAGCTGTCGGGTGTACAAGCTTCAATGAAAGCGATTAACACAGAGCTTCCAGTTGTCGACATCTCAGGCTCAGCGCAAGGTAAGGCTGATATTTTAACGTCAAGTGAAGTTAACCTGTCAACTGAGAAAAGTAATAGCAAGTCCTCAAACGGCGATCTATTGAGTCTCCAAAAGGTATTGGACACTGATACTTCTTTTTCCTCTGAACTCAAAAAGCTAACTGGCCAACTTCAACTAGATACAGGGGCTTTAAATGAGACTGATGCCACTAATAAAGTATCTGCTGATAAAGAATCGGTAGAGATAATGCAAAAAAATACTCTAGTAGCCTCCAGTGGAACATCAGCAGAGATATTACCCGTTGAAGCAATCCAGGGTAAGAAAGTATTACTTGATGACACTTTAGATGCATTGAAGTCACAGTTATCTACGGATAAAAGCGTTGAATCTCATTCTGCATTTTTAAAGGGACAAGTCATTCCGCCGAACAGTAAAACATCTGAAAATTTGGATTTATCTGAATTTGTAGATACAGCAGAGACCGCGGAAAAGGCACCATCAAAAAATATAGAAAGCGTGTTATTGAAAGAAGCGGATGTGACTTTACTTAAACGCGATAAATCATTTTCAACGGACAAATATGCGCATCAAGTTGCGAGTCTAAACACTGAACAGGGTGGTACAAGGTTGGATCTTAATTCTGAGACTCTCGTAACCTTAGACGACGTAGACGAATCAACGTTGAAGCCTAATACAGCAAGCCAAACCTTGAAGTCAGAAACGCTAGCGACATCGACGATTAAGAATGAAATGGCTGCAACATCTATAATCGCTGATGAAAGAGTGGATACATTGGACTTGGCAAGTCCCAAGGTGGCTGATACCTCTAACTTTGGTGAGAACGATGCGGATGACGTTACTGTTGCCAGTAATAATTTAGCAGTGCGTAATGCTGAGATTGCAATACCTCAGCAGGTGAGCAGAAATGCGAATGTTGATGTTGCGGTTAGTAAAGTAGAAGTTCAGCCTATAGTTACAACACTGGATGCACAAAACATCTTAGGTAACGCTGTTGATCCTAAGGACAGCATGGTGAGTGATACTGAGGTCAATGCTGATATTTCAAAAGTGACAATGGATGCGGGGACTTTGCTAAAGGATGCTAAATACAGTGTGACGCTTGATGCTCAAAGAGATGCTAAGCCATTTGTTATGGGTGATGAAGACAAGGGATCAACAACTGACATCAAGTCATTTTCTTCTTTAACTCAGTCATCGACGCCACTACAAGTTAATCGTCAGGAAACAATGCAAGTTCAGCTGTCATTACGTCAAGGTGTCGATCAGCAGAATCAAATGCAAGAGATGATCCAACGGTTTTCACCCGTGATGAAGCAACAGTTGATCACTATGGTGAGTCAAGGTATTCAACATGCTGAAATTAGGCTCGATCCCCCAGAGCTTGGACATATGTTGGTGAAAATCCAAGTGCATGGAGATCAAACCCAAGTACAGTTCCATGTCACTCAGACACAAACGCGTGATCTGGTTGAACAAGCTATGCCGAGATTGCGCGAGTTACTGCAAGAGCAAGGGATGCAATTGGCTGATAGTCATGTGTCTCAAGGTGGCCAAGGTGAACGTCGAGAGGGTGGTTTTGGTGATGGTGGCGGTTCAAATGGGGCTGATGTGGATGAAATCTCAGCAGAAGAGCTACATTTAGGTTTAAATCAAGCCACTAGTGTAAATTCAGGTATAGATTATTACGCTTAAGTAGGTAACCTATAGCAATGACTAACATAGTTACGTTTCCATGTTAATTAAACGTAAGTGTTTCTGCTTAAATTAAAGAGAATAGTGAATGGCTAAGGAAGAATCGTTAGAACTTGAGAACACCGAAGCTCCCAAAAGTAAAAAAAAGCTCTTTATTTTTATTGGAGTGGGGGTTTTAGTTGCACTGCTTATTGCTGGCGCCTTGTGGTTTTTCCTTGGTAGTAGTTCTGAGGACGCAGCTACGCCGACTGACGGAGCAGTCCAAACAGAAACACCTACTGAAAGTGGTGCGCTCACTACAGCTTCATATGTGCCTATGCCACGCCCTTTCTTATTCAACTTACCTGGGCCTGACAGAGCGCGTTTAGTTGAGATCAAAGTACAACTTATGGTGCGTGGTACAGACGATGATGTGCTGACACAAAAACACATCCCCCTGATTGAAGATGCGCTGTTAACGACCTTTAGCGGCGCTGATGTACAAAAACTCAGTACGCAGGCGGGGAAAGATGAATTACGTCAGTTAGCACTCTTGAGTGTGCAAAATACTTTGCAGTCGGTTACTGGCCGTAAAGTTGTCGAGAAAGTGCTGTTTACTGGTTTTGTGATGCAATAACCCTTTAATTTCAGCACCAAAAGAGGCGAAGGCAATATAGTGAGTGATTTATTAAGCCAAGACGAAATTGATGCGCTACTGCACGGGGTTGATGACGTCGATGATGATGAAATTGACGCTGTCGGAGAAGATGCTCGCTCTTACGACTTCTCTTCCCAAGATCGAATAGTTCGTGGGCGTATGCCGACGTTGGAAATCGTGAATGAGCGTTTTGCACGCCATTTGCGTATCAGCATGTTCAATATGATGCGCCGTGCTGCCGAAGTGTCGATTAATGGTGTACAGATGCTCAAGTTTGGCGAGTATGTACATACGCTATTCGTTCCTACTAGCTTGAATATGGTGCGTTTTAGTCCGCTCAAAGGTACTGCATTGATCACCATGGAAGCTCGATTGGTGTTCATCCTAGTGGATAACTTCTTTGGTGGTGATGGGCGTTTCCATGCCAAGATTGAAGGGCGTGAATTTACGCCAACAGAAAGACGTATTGTACAACTGTTGCTCAAAATAATTTTTGAAGATTATAAAGATGCTTGGGCACCTGTAATGGATGTGGAGTTCGATTATTTGGACTCAGAAGTCAATCCGGCCATGGCCAACATTGTCAGCCCTACCGAAGTTGTCGTGATTAACTCATTCCATATTGAAGTCGATGGTGGTGGCGGTGATTTCCATATCACTATGCCTTATTCCATGATTGAGCCTATTCGCGAGTTGCTCGATGCTGGTGTACAAAGTGATAAGCAAGATACTGACATGCGTTGGTCGCAGGCATTGCATGATGAAATCATGGATGTGAAGGTTGGGTTTGATGCCAATATTGTGGAACATGAATTAACGCTCAAAGATGTGATGAATTTTAAAGCGGGCGATATTATTCCGATTGAGCTGCCGGAATATATTATGATGAAAATTGAGGATTTACCGACATATCGTTGTAAAATGGGCCGTTCTAGAGATAACCTAGCGCTTAAAATATATGAAAAGATCCCTCGGCCAGAGACAGTTAAATCCGAGCTACAATTAGTGACGCGCAAGGGTAAATCTCGCGATATATCAGAATTATAAGGTGAAGTAATATGAGCACAGACGATACGGATGATTGGGCTGCAGCAATGGCAGAACAAGCCTTAGAGGAAGCTAACGCGATTGAACTCGATGAATTAGTTGATGATTCAAGACCTATCACTAAGGCAGAAGCGGCAAAATTAGATACTATTTTAGATATCCCCGTCACTATCTCTATGGAAGTGGGCCGTAGCTACATTAGTATTCGTAACCTGTTGCAGTTAAACCAAGGTTCTGTGGTTGAGCTAGACAGAGTTGCAGGTGAACCCTTAGATGTGATGGTTAACGGTACGCTGATTGCGCATGGTGAGGTTGTGGTAGTAAACGATAAATTCGGTATTCGTTTAACCGATGTGATCAGTCAAACCGAGCGAATTAAAAAGCTTAAATAATACGAGCTGTATAAGTAGTTGGAAATTTAAATGAGCACATCGGTAATACACAGTGTAGTGGCAGCGGTTCAAACGAGCGCCGATAGCCTCGAAGGCGCAGCGAACATGACTCCAGTCGTTCCTACAGCTGCAAAAATGGCTGAACCTTCTCAAGTCGCAACCCTAGCGAGTATGTTAGGTGGCTTAATTCTGGTTTTACTCTTAATTTTTGCGTTAGCTTATCTACTGAGGCGATTCAATTTAGTACCCACTGCCAACGGTGTTCTAAAAACGATAGCCGTGACTTCTCTTGGTCAAAAAGAGCGTTTAGTCTTGGTACAGGTGGGGGAACAGCAATATTTACTTGGCGTTAGCTCGCAGCAGGTGAGTTTGATTGATAAGTTAGCTGAACCTATCCATATAGAGTCTGATTCCTTTGCGAGTCGGCTACGTCAGGCGAAATTAAAACAATGACAACACGTATCCTCGCGTTAGTTGGCTTAGTTATTCTGTTATGCATGCCGTCGGCATGGGCTGCCGATGGTGTTTTGCCTGCGGTTACCGTAACAACAGGACCTGACGGTTCCACAGAATACTCGGTCACAATGCAGATTTTACTGTTGATGACATCGCTGAGTTTTTTACCTGCGATGCTCATTATGTTGACTTCTTTCACGCGGATCATCATCGTTCTGTCAATATTACGTCAAGCCATTGGGTTACAACAGACGCCGTCTAATCAAGTCTTAATTGGTATGAGTTTATTCATGACCTTCTTTATTATGGCGCCAGTGTTTGACCGGATTTATGACGAAGGGGTTAAGCCTTACATAGAAGAGCAGTTAACCTTGCAGCAAGCGTTTGAAAAAGGCAAAGAGCCACTCAAAGGTTTTATGTTAGGGCAAGTCAGGACCACAGACTTAAAAACTTTTATCGAAATTTCAGGCTATAAGAACATTAAGTCGCCCGAAGAAGCCCCGATGAGTGTGTTGATCCCCGCCTTTATTACCAGCGAGTTGAAAACTGCTTTTCAAATTGGCTTTATGTTGTTCGTGCCATTTTTAGTGTTAGATCTTGTGGTGGCCAGTATCTTAATGGCCATGGGTATGATGATGTTATCCCCTATGATAGTGTCGCTACCGTTTAAGATCATGCTGTTTGTGCTCGTCGATGGTTGGAGCTTAGTCCTAGGGACATTAGCGAATAGTTTCGGGTAGCCAAGGGAGAGTCCACACATGAGTCCAGAGGCGCTAATTGATATTTTTCGTGAGGCTCTATCCGTTATTGTCATGATGGTGTCTGCCATTGTACTACCTGGGCTAGGTATCGGTTTGATTGTTGCTGTGTTTCAAGCCGCGACTTCGATCAACGAACAGACATTAAGCTTTCTTCCGCGATTATTAGTGACACTTTTCGGTTTGATGTTCATGGGACATTGGTTAGTAGAAACCCTAATGGACTTTTTTGTCGAGATGGTTAATCGCATCCCGCAAGTAATAGGCTAACCCAATGGAGCTTCTGCTCGATACCTTAATGCAGACCATTGCCGCTTATATGTGGCCGCTGTTTCGTGTCACCAGTATGCTGATGGTAATGGTGGTATTTGGGGCGGCAACAACACCGAGCCGCGTACGCTTATTATTGGCTATGGCGATTACCTTTGCTATAGCACCAGTGCTTCCTCCCGTTCAAAATGCCGATTTATTTTCACTCAGCGCAGTATTTATCACAGCGCAGCAAATCATTATTGGTGTTGCCATGGGGTTTGTGACTCAAATGGTGATGCAAGTTTTTGTATTAACCGGACAGATTATTGGTATGCAAACCAGTCTCGGTTTTGCCTCTATGGTGGATCCCGGTTCTGGTCAGCAAACTCCGGTTATTGGTAACTTTTTCCTATTGTTGGCGACATTGATCTTCTTAGCTGTAGATGGCCATCTGTTGATGATCCGTATGCTGGTGGCGAGCTTTGAGACCCTACCCATTTCTAATCAAGGATTAACACTCACTAGCTACCGTGCTCTAGCAGATTGGGGTTCGTATATGTTTGGTGCGGCATTAACTATGTCGATATCCGCGATTATCGCCCTGTTGTTAGTCAATTTGTCCTTCGGGGTGATGACCCGCGCCGCGCCGCAGTTAAACATTTTCTCTATAGGTTTTCCGATCACTATGATTGGCGGGCTGTTTATTCTTTGGTTAACCTTAACACCTGTCATGGAGCATTTTGATGAAGTGTGGGCCGCGGCTCAAGTGCTGCTTTGCGATATGTTAGCGCTTCAATGTAACGCAGATGGCTTGATATGACTGTATTAGGAGCAGCCCATGGCTGAAGAATCAAGCGGTGAACGCAGTGAGGAACCCACAGGGAGGCGTCTAGAACAGGCGCGGGAAAAAGGGCAGATTGCGCGTTCTAAAGAACTCGGTACAGCAGCAGTATTAATTTCGGCAGCATGTGGTTTTTATATGCTAGGTCCTAGTCTAGCCACGAGTCTAACTCGGGTGTTTGAGACGGTTTTTACCATGGACCGGGCGCAAATATTTGATACTGAAGAAATGTTTAATGTCTGGGGCGTTGTCGCGAGCGAAATCGCATGGCCCATGGCAAAAATTATGCTGTTGATCGTAGTTGTTGCTTTTATTGGCAACGTTGCCTTAGGTGGAATGAATTTTTCGACCCAAGCTATGATGCCTAAGGCCAGTAAAATGAGCCCTGCAGCAGGTCTAAAGCGCATGTTTGGCGTGCAAGCAGTAGTTGAGCTGACAAAGGGGATTGCCAAGTTTTCTGTGGTGGCATTTTCTGCATATTTGCTACTGAGCTTTTATTTTAATGAAATTCTGTTGTTGTCTAGCGACCATCTTCCTGGCAATGTTTACCATGCATTAGATTTGCTCGTGTGGATGTTTATCTTGTTATGCTGTTCTATTTTGTTAATTGTCGTCATCGATGTGCCATTTCAACTTTGGAATCACAACAAACAACTTAAGATGACCAAACAAGAAGTTAAAGATGAGTATAAAGATACTGAAGGGAAGCCTGAAGTCAAAGGGCAAGTACGGCAGATGCAACGCGAGTTGGCTCAGCGTCGAATGATGGCCGAAGTACCCAATGCCGATGTCATCGTCGTTAACCCTGAGCATTTTGCTGTAGCGATTAAATATGACGTGCAGCGTTCAGTCGCGCCTTTTGTTGTTGCCAAAGGTGTCGATGATGTCGCATTTAAAATTCGTGAGATAGCAAGGGCCCATAACGTGACAATCGTCTCAGCCCCGCCATTAGCAAGAGCTATATACCATACGACTAAGTTAGATCAACAAATTCCTGAAGGATTGTTTACCGCAGTGGCGCAGATTTTGGCCTATGTATTCCAGTTGCGCCAGTACCAAAAAGGCCGAGGTCGCAAGCCTATTCCAATCCCACTTAATCAACCCATTCCCGATGAGTTAAAATATTAAGATCTAAGCTAAAAATTCTTTGAAGTCGTGATATTATTGTGCGCCAATACGCTATTGGCGTACTTTTTGCTTTCATGCTGTCATACGTCAAAGTTTAGGTAAATATGAATGGATGTTAGAGCGACCTTAGGTCAAGTAAAACAAATGCGCTTGAGCACGTTTAAAGGTATAGGCACTCCTATACTCGTACTCGCAGCATTGGCCATGATAGTTTTACCTATCCCTCCATTCTTACTAGACATACTTTTTTCATTCAACATAGCCTTAGCGCTCATCGTATTATTAGTCGCAATTTATACTGATAGACCGTTGGATTTTGCCGCTTTCCCAAGTGTTCTGCTAGTGGCGACGTTATTACGCCTTGCGCTAAACGTCGCTTCTACTCGTGTAGTGTTACTCGAGGGGCATAATGGTGGTGATGCGGCTGGTAAGGTCATTGAAGCCTTCGGTTCTGTGGTGATTGGCGGTAACTATGCCGTTGGTTTAGTTGTCTTTATCATTTTGATTATCATCAACTTTGCTGTGGTTACTAAAGGTGCCGGTCGTATAGCAGAAGTGAGCGCCCGCTTTACCTTGGACGCTATGCCTGGTAAGCAAATGGCTATTGATGCCGACTTAAATGCCGGAACTTTGAATCAAGATCAAGCAAGATTACGTCGCGCCGAAGTGACCCGTGAAGCTGATTTTTATGGCGCGATGGATGGTGCTTCAAAATTCGTAAAAGGTGATGCAATTGCGGGTATCATGATTTTAGTGATTAACATCTTAGGTGGTTTCATCATAGGTATTGTTCAACATGGCTTAAGTTTCTCTGAAGCGGTTGAAATTTATACCTTGCTGACCATTGGTGATGGTCTGGTGGCGCAGATCCCAGGTTTGTTGTTGTCAATCGCTGCTGCCTTGATGGTGACCCGTCAAAATGAATCGGGCGACATGGGCCAAATGATGATGAGTCAGATGTTTGACAGTCATAAATCATTGGGTATCGCCGCTGGAGTGTTGTTTGTCATGGGTATTGTCCCTGGCATGCCGCATATGGCGTTCTTAAGCTTCGCCTTTATTACTGCTGGTGCTGCCTATTTTGTCTATAAGCGCAATGAGACGAAACGCATTAAAGCCCTAGAACAAGTCAAATCTGGCCCGATTGAGAGACAAGATAAAGAGCCTAAAGAACTGGGTTGGGACGATGTGCATCATGTTGATACTATTGGGCTTGAGGTTGGATATCGCTTGATCCCACTGGTCGATAAGGGCCAAGGTGGCGAGTTATTAAGCCGTATCAAAGGAGTCCGTAAGAAGTTATCGCAAGAGTTGGGCTTCTTAGTGCCTGCGGTGCATATTCGCGATAACTTAGATTTGTCACCTAATGCCTACCGCATTTCTCTAATGGGCGTAGTCGTTGGTGAGGCGGATATTCGTCACGACTGCGAATTGGCGATTAATCCTGGCCAAGTCTATGGCAAGCTCGATGGTATCGAAACGCGCGATCCAGCTTTTGGTCTTGAAGCAGTATGGATTGCCCCTGAATTACGTGAGCATGCCCAAACATTAGGGTATACGGTTGTCGATGCAGCTACGGTTGTGGCAACCCATATTAGTCAATTGCTGACCAATAATGCTGCTAAGTTGTTAGGATACGAAGAAGTGCAACAGCTGATGGATATGCTTGCGAAACACTCGCCTAAGCTGGTGGATGGCTTTATTCCTGATGTAATGCCACTAGGACATGTCGTAAAAGTGATGCAGAACCTATTAAATGAAGGGGTTTCAGTCAGAGACTTGCGTACTATAGTGCAAACTTTGTTAGAATACGGCACTAAGAGTAATGACACTGAAGTCTTGACCGCTGCAGTGCGTATCGCGTTGAAACGTATGATCGTTCAGGAAATTTCAGGCCCAGAGCTCGAAATCCCTGTCATAACTTTGGCGCCAGAGTTGGAACAGATGTTGCATCAGTCAATGCAAGCAACCGGTGGTGATGGTCC
>Ga0075011_10002036_pt1 | contig 10970 bp, 9 predicted proteins | sample TARM_MetaG_T_14_FD_72354 | JGI IMG/M metagenome (GOLD analysis project Ga0075011, IMG submission 72354) | Freshwater microbial communities from Pennsylvania, USA, analyzing microbe dynamics in response to fracking - TARM_MetaG_T_14 | ecosystem: Environmental > Aquatic > Freshwater > River...
AAAAAAACACCCCCGATCACGGGTGGGTTTTGCGCCGCCAGCACACAAGCCCCTCCCCTTCGGGACCCATAAGGCATACGCCCCGACAGAAGAAACAGGAAACACTTGACGTCCGTTGCGCATGCAGATATATACCCCTTCGCAAATTGCCAGTATAGCTCAGTCGGTAGAGCAACTGATTCGTAATCAGTAGGTCGTCAGTTCAATTCTGACTACTGGCTCCAGAGAATAAAAAGCCCTTGCGGAACACATCCGCAAGGGCTTTTCTCGTTTTTGGTAAGCTATGAGTAAGGTCACTTGCGATTCGTTTCCCAAATGCAAGTTGACACTCTATTTGAGAATTTTGCCATTTCAAAATGAGAAATCAGTCTTGCAGAAGGTGGGGCTTGATCCATCACAGCCGCTTTGCCCCACTACCGCATTGCCTGCCGCACGCCCCTTATCATTATGCGAGTTGAAGCTTCTCTGCCTGCAACTGGAAGCGGACCTTCCATAAATACCATTCCTGCATAAACACGATGCCGCCAACTGTCGGGCGGCATCGCGCGTAAACGCAGACATTCTCGAAACGCATGCTAATACGCCGTGAAGGTCGCCTTGGGGCGGAAGCAGATGGGACACTTCTCGAAATCTTCGCCCTTGTGGATGTAGCCGCAGATGGGGCAAAGGTGGAATTTATCATCATCCGGTGCATCAATATCGTTGTATGCGGCCAGGTACCGTTCGGCATGCACGGCCTCGGCAAGCTTGGCGCGGGTGAACACGTTCACGGCCTTCAGGTTGCCCTCTTCCTGCGCCTTTTTGATAAAGGCCGGATACATGTCAGAGGCTTCGTATATCTCGCCGTTTGCCCCGGAAATGAGGTTGAGGTCGCATGCATAGGCTAAAGGAGCCGCTGCGGTCGGCTTCTGGTAGTCGGGGTCCATTTCTGCAACAACAGCATATTCCAGATCGATATGGATAAGCTCGGCTGCTGCCGTGGCGGTAAAGAGACGGGCAATCTGGTCATAGCCCTGCTCCTTTGCGGCATTGGCAAAGGTCATATACTTCGTATATGCGCCGGTTTCTCCGGCTATGGCAGCCTTCAGGTTCTCTAGTGTCGTGCCTACAGCGGTTTTGCTGTCTGCAACCACGTTGAAATTCGTCGAATTCTTAACACTGGGTGCCTGTGCTCGAACTTTCATAAATAGCACTCCTCTCTTGTTTTGTGTTGAGTATCAGCACATCATCTTAATGTCCTTATGCTCAACATACCGCCTAGAGAACAACACGACAATCAGTTTTGCTCCCGTCACACTCAACACGCCACGACACGATCTAACGTGGGCCACCATTTCTAAATCAAAACTAATCCTGAACATGCAACATACCGTTGCCTACTGCCTCAGGTTCTGCGTATGATTTTCGCAACAGGAGCAACGCGCGTGTTCAAAGACCCGGTATCCGCCTGCATCGTAAAGTTGATCCTCACCCTTGAACCCAACCTGTGGGCGGTGGGCACCGGCTTTGTCCTCTCCGGCCCTGAAGGCCCATGTCTCGCAACGGCATTTCACAACCTCAGCGGCGGTATTTCCGCACAGGCACGGTTCGGTGCACACATTCCGCCACGGCCAGTTCTGGTGGATGTTGTCTACGCCGGAGAATCCGTCGCACATTTTATGCCCTACGCTGATGGCAAAAGTCTGTTCAGGGTGCACAAAAATCTGATGACCCGCAGCGGGGATTATCAATGCGATGTAGCGGTGATGGATATGGCCCTGCTGCGCAGCCACATAACGGACAAGGCGGACGATAATCCGCTCTGGGAGCAGAAGGGAATCTGTGCAATGCATGCCGACTGCGCGGATGCCTACGTGCAGGGGGAAGACATGTTTCTCCCTGCTGGCCGCAGCGTCCTTGTCTTCGGCTTTCCGGGCGGGCGGGATTTCAATGGACAGCCTATAGCCGTCAGCGGCAGCATCGCCGCCCATGACGGAGACACAGCGCCATACCTGCTGCTATCAGGCCACACCAGCGCAGGCTGCTCAGGTGGACCGGTTGTGGCACGCGAGTTCGGTGGGTACTTCCGCCATGAAAAGGAATGTCTCATCCGCCACACACCCTCCGCGCCGCTGGTCGATCAATGGATTGGCCTCTACAGTGGCAGGCTGGAACCTGCAGCTAACGCAACAGCAAACAAGGGCCCGCAGGAAATCACACAGGTGGGAGTGGTCTGGTCGGCGCAGACGGTCCGCTCCGTTGTGCAATTCGGGGTATGTGACAGACTGTAGCTGGCCGCTCACTGCCAGTTGCCCCGCTGGACTGTTTCCTGTTCAACAAGTTCCAGCTTAACAAATCCCTGTCTGGCAAGCCTGCCTATTTTCCTCCAACCCGTATTTTCCCATTTTCTTGTAAAGCAGTGGTCTGGATATGCCGAGCAGTTTTGCCGCCTTGGACCTGTTCCCTTCCGCAACCGACAGCGCATAACACAAGGCACGCTTTTCCGTCTGCTCCACAAGCTCTGTCAGGTCAAACTGCCCCTCGCCCGAAGAAGGCTCAGCCCACAACGGCTGCGCTGTGCTCTGTATGAGAATCTTATGTATATCCGTTTCGTCAATACGATCATGCCTGACCATGACAATGGTTCGCTCAAGCACGTTCTGCAACTCGCGGATGTTGCCCCGCCACACATGATGCTGCAACGCAATAAACGCCTTTTCCGTCAAACGCTTGTGAAATATACCATGTTTTTTCGAAAGCTTGCGCCAGATATTTTTGGCAAGACGAGGAAGTTCTTCCGGCACTTCGCGCAGCGGGGGAATAAACACCGGAATCACATTCAGCCGGTAGAACAGGTCTTCGCGGAACTCGCCCGCGGCAACCATTCTTTCCAGATCACGGTTGGTTGCCGCCACCACCCGCACATCCACCTTGAACATTTTCTCGCTACCAAGCCTGTCCACTTCCTTTTCCTGCAAAACCCGCAACAGCTTCGCCTGCGCGGACAGAGGCATATCCCCTATCTCATCAAGAAAGATGGTGCCACCGTCCGCAAGTTCAAACTTGCCTTTACGTCCGCCCTTACGGGCGCCAGTGAAGGCCCCGTCCTCGTAACCGAACAATTCAGCCTCAATAAGGGTCTCCTGAATGGCGGAACAGTTCAGACGGATGAATGGTCCGTTACTGCGATGGCTGTGCACATGAATGCTTTGCGCAAAGAATTCCTTGCCCACGCCCGACTCTCCCCGCAGCAGCACGGTTGCTTCGGTTCTTGCAGCCTGCATGGCGGCTTCCTTCGCCTGCTTCACCGCGGGTGCCACTCCCATGATGTCATCAAAGGTATGCTCGGTATCCGCACTGGCAGAACGCACGGCATGCATGTTTTTCAATTGCTCCCGCAACTTCGTGATCTTGTCCGTAAGCGCCTGCACCTCTTCCATGTAACGAAAACGGATCAGGCCGATGGCTCCCACACATTCATCGTTCTCGATAATGGGAATGCGCGAAACAACATACGGAGTACCGGAAATATCCTGAAAGTGGTCATGCTCGGCAATACCGGTCTGTGCCACGATATGCATCCGGGTATTATCTATGATGGCTGTGACATGATTGTTGATGACCTCCTGCTCGTTCACATTATGCAGCTCCTTGAAACTGTCATTGATGTAAACAATGCGGCCATCCTTATCCACAACCATAAGTCCGTCTGCTGAATACTCTATAATCTTTCGTTGAAACTCGATCAGATGTTTTATGTCCGTAAATAGATCAAGATGATCAAACATGCCGACATCCTCCCTGCCATATGCATGCAGAGACAACCCCGCGCTGTCTCCCTTACTAATAGTCACTCCTTCCTCAATTCAAAGCGCCCCAGACATGCAAGTACATACTCACTATATGCATGTGAATACTGTCACATCCCGTTACAGCCTGTCACGAGCTATTGCACTTCACTCTTCCCTCCTCGCTTTTTAAAATTAAATTGTCGTAATATTAACAAGATAGACACTAAAGAGAATTGATAACCAACAGCTGGCAGTGGATTTATCGGAAGACCTGCAAAAGTAAACACCTCATCATGTAAGAGTAAAAAATACTAATATCGCGGTAACTAAGCATTTTCATTAACAACCTTACAACTTTTGCACTCTCACCCGTCGCAACCCACAAAACCTCCCGCCCGTGCTGGTGTTACGTCCAGTTACACTCCCCGCATGGCTGCAAGACGCTCATTCAACCCAAATACAACTCATAACATGCTAAAATAAAAAGTTTTATAACACCGCACAGCTCGTTACAACCGATCTTGGCACGCACAATGCTATTGCAATTTTCATACAGAGACACTGGCTTAGGACCTACTCACCATCTAATTGGAGGCTGATATGGCTAAGACATTCAAGGAAGTCATGGCGGAGGCAGGGATCTCCATGGACTTTCAGGCGTGCGGCAGCGCGCCGGACAGCATCGTCGACCGGGAAATCCGCATAGAGCCACACAAGAGAGTGAAGAAGCTCAAAGCGCTGTTCATGCAGACCCTTTCCAGTGCGAACAACGAGTTCCCCTACTGGTACACGCGCGAGTACATGAAGCTGGACACGGAAATTCCTGTTGTACGACGTGCCAAGGCACTCAAGCGGGCCTTTTCGAACCTGACGCCGGTCATCTATCCGGGCGAAAAGCTGGTCATGCACAAGGCCCCCTACTTCCGGGGCTCCTTCCCCATGCCGTGGCTGTCTGAAGGCTTCTACGTTGCAAAGGAAGATGAACTGTATCAGGAAGCCATGAAGCGCGGTTCCGCCTCTGCCGACGAACATTCCAAGTTCGGTCAGGGCGGCGGCAACGTTGTTGCCAGCTTCGGCAAGGTTGTATCCATTGCGGGCAAGTTCGGCATGCGCCAGGAAGAAATTCCCGCGCTGGTCAAACTCGCCAAGATGTGGGTCGGCAAGTCGGTCGATGACCTTGGCAGCAAGTACGAGCAGATGGTTCCCAACTACGAGACCAAGGAAGCGATCATGCGCTCCATCGTGTGCATGTTCGACTCCGGCTACACACTGCCTCAGGGCCGGGAAGTCATCAACTACTACTACCCGCTGGAATACGGGTTCGACGGCATCATCAAGATTGCCAGAGAAATGAAGGACAAGGTTGCCGGCCGCGCAGACGGCGACGGCATGGTGGGCATGAACCGCCTCTACAACTACGAAGCCGTCATTCATGTTGTTGAAGGTGTTCAGAACTGGATACTCAACTACGCCAGAGAAGCCCGCAGACTGGAATCCATCGAAAAAGATCCTGTACAACGTGGGGAATACGCCGAAATCGCTCAGTGCCTTGAGTGGATCGCGCACAACCCGCCCAGAACCTTCCGCGAAGCCTTCCAGATGATCGAAACCGTTCATCTGGCCGTTCTCAACGAAGATGCGATCTCCGGTCTCTCCCCGGGCCGCATCGGTCAGGTTCTCTATCCCTACTTCGAGCAGGACATGGCAGCAGGCCGCATTACCGAAGATGAGGTGATGGAACTGCTGGAACTCGACCGTATCGTCAAGACATCCATCGACTGCTTCGCCTCCATGGGCGTTGTCGGGGGTGTTCTTTCAGGGAACACCTTCAACACCGTTTCTATAGGCGGTCTGGACAGGGAAGGCAAATCCGCCGCCAACAGGCTGGAATACCTCATTCTCAAGGCCGCTGCAGCCAACGCCATGCCGCAGTCGACCATTGCACTGCTGTATGACGAAAAACTGCCGGAAGACTTCCTGCTTCTCGCGGCGGAAGTCATCAAGACCGGTGCGGGCTATCCTGCATTCATGAATGCGCCTGTCGCGCAGGAATTCCTCGTCGGCCACTACGGTCCCGAGGGCATGACCGTTGAAGAAGCCCGCGCCTGGGCAATCGGCGGCTGTCTTGAAACCTCTGCCTGCTGCTGGAAGCCGCTGCACCTGAACGGCAAGGAATACTTTATTCCCGGCGGTTGCGGCCAGCCGACCTCCGTCGGCGTGCACTTCGTCTCCATGCCCAAGATTCTGGAGCTGGTGCTCACCAACGGCACGGACAAACGCACCGGCGAAAGAGTCTTCAGGGCGCACGACCGTGCACTCGACTCTTACGAGGCCATCTGGGAACAGTTCAAGCTGTACTGGCAGGAAGCCTGTGATGTGCTCGCACTGACCAACAACATTCAGCATGATGTATGGCGCAAGAATAACATGGGCGTTTTCCAGTCCATGCTCAAGCCCGACTGCCTCGATACCGGCCACCTGATCAACGAGCTGGGCTACCGGTACAACGCCACCTTCAACGTTGAATCCACCGGCACGGTCACCTGCGTCAACTCGCTGGCCGCCATCAAAAAGCTCGTTTTCGACGACAAGTCCGTTACGCTGGAAAAGCTCACCGAAGCCATGCTGGCGAACTTCGGCTTCAAGACCGCCCACGAAGTGAACTCCTTCTCCATTGCCGACCAGCAGAAGCTGGAATCGGACACCGGCAAGTGGGACAAGCTGCACTTCATGTGTCTGCAGGCTCCCAAGTACGGCAACGACGATCCGTATGCTGACCGCATTCTTCAGGACTGGGAAACCTTCTTCTGCCCGGATTGTTACAACTACGAATCGCTCTACGGCCACCCCATGTACGCCTGCCAGATCTCCGTTTCCACGCACGGTGCCATGGGTTCGGCAACGCTGGCCTCGCCCGACGGACGTCTGGCCGGAACCACCTTTGCGGATGCCTCGCTTTCCGCCTACCCCGGAACCGACCGCAACGGACCGTTCGCACTGATGAACTCCGCCGCCTGCTGGGACCATGCACAGTCTCAGAACTCGCAGCTGAACATCAAGATTCACCCCAGCGCCATCAAGGGACCGGAAGGTTCACGCAAGCTGATCGAACTGACCCGCGCATACATGCGCAAGGGCGGGTTCCATGTTCAGTACAACGTGGTCGATTCCAAGATGCTGCGCGATGCGCAGGAACATCCGGAAAACTACCGCGACCTCATGGTCCGCGTGGCAGGCTTCACCCAGTACTGGGTTGAAATCGGCAAGTCCGTTCAGGACGAACTTATCGCACGAACCGAATACGAAGGAATCTAGCCATGAAACTCGAATATCGTGACACCCGTGAATTCGTCCCGGTGGATGTGGACAAGGGCCTCGACCGACTGACCGGCACCATGGTCAAGGCAGACGCCATTGCTCCTGAAGGCTACACCCGCCTGCCCAAGTGCAAGTTCTGCAGCAACTACTCCGAAACGGACGCCAACATCGGCACCTGCGAAGCAAGCAGCCAGCCGTCCAAGTTCATGGCGTACGGGGACATGACTGCAGTCACCTGCGAGATGTTCAACAACATCTAGCCGTTCCGGCACCGGCCGGAGGCGCCCACCTCCGGCCGGCATCACAACAGGTCTCAGGTGTTCGGCACCGTTGCGCACCCGCAAAAATGACGGGGGTCTATCCGAACGCCCTGCTGCCTGCCACCCACCACTGCCACCAATCAGGAGGGCAATATGGGAGACAAGAGAAAGCTATATGGCAGACTGGTCGTCGCAGCCTCGTGGCTCGCACTGTTCTGCCTCTTCGGATACCGGGCCACCTTCTCCATCCTCAAGGTACCCATGAGTGCCGATATGGGATGGACGCAGGCCGAAGTGACGCTCGGGTACTCCTTCATGATGATGTTCTATGCACTGGCGGCGTTCTTCTGCGGCATGATTCTCGACAAGTGGGGAACAAAGCCCGTGTATTTCCTCGGTGCCATTCTCGGTGCCGCGGGATTTTATGTAACAAGCATGGTGCACAGCCTGTACGCCTACTACGCCGCTTACGGCATTCTGGCGGGCACGGCCACCGGCATGCTCTGGGTTTCTTCCACCATCTCCATACGCAAATGGTACGTGGGCAAGACCTACGCCAAGATGTTCGGCATCGCCTTTGCCGGGGCTCCCATGTCGCAGGTGGTCATGAGCCTGTTCGTGAAGCAGTCTCTGGCCGGAGCGCAGGGGGACGCATGGCGCGATGCCATGCAACTGCTGGGTGTGCTGACACTGTTCTGTCTCGTCATCGCAGCCCTTCTGGCCAAAAAAAGCCCTGAACAGTACGGAATGGAACCTTTCGGCGAAGCCCCGGGCGCCTCTAAGGCCAAAAAGGAATATGTCTGGACCGTTAAGGAAGCATTCTCCACCTACCCGGTATGGGGTGTTATCCTCACCTTCCTTACCAGCATGCTCGCCGAGTTTCTGGTGTGGACACAGGTTGTCAGCTACTGGACATCCGACCTCGGCATGTCCCTTGGCAGCGCCACCAACCTGTACATCACCATCGGCATAGTCGGCATCTTCTCCATGCCCATCATGGGCATCATCGCGGACAAGGTGGTTCAGTCCTCATCCTGCGAAGCACAGGGACGCAAGCGCATGCTTGTGTTCGGCCCGCTTACCGGCGTTATCGCATGCGGCCTGCTGCTCCTGCAGACCCCGCAAAGCACAGTACTCGGCCTCATCTCCTGCTTCATATTCGCCGTTTACTGGGCCGTGGTTCCGGGCGGTGTGGTGGGCTACACGGGGGCGGTATACGGACGCGCCACCCTAGGCCGCATATGGGGCCTTGCCACTCTCATAGTCATGGGTGTGGGCCCCTTCATCGGCCCCCTTATCGGCGGTTACCTGAAGGACGCTTCCGGCAGCTACACCTATTCAATCGTCTTCGCCATGTGCGCCTTCGTGGTTTCCATCCTCTTTGCAACCAGCCTTCCGCTCTCCACGGATGTGGCCGTGCGTGCAGAAGAAGCAAAGGCATCTGCCCACTAGCCATGCTCCCGTTTACTCCGATTCTCAGGACAAAACCGGACGCTGCCCTTCGGGGCGGCGTCCGCCTTCAACCCACCGGCGGCCGCCAGCCGCTTCATACAAAGGATGCAGAGCACGATGCACAAGACTATCGATGAAATCGTCGTGGGGACAAGGCAGGCATCACCAACCGGCATGGTGTTCGATATACAGGGACATTCTGTTCATGACGGTCCCGGAACACGAACCACGGTTTTTCTGAATGGCTGTCCGCTCAGCTGCATCTGGTGCAGCAATCCTGAGGGTCTGCACAAAACGCCGGTGCTCATGCACCGCGCAAGCCGCTGCCAGAAGTGTGGCAACTGTATGACCAGCTGCCTTATGGGGTCGCCGCACCTGGAGGACGGGGTTCTGACCTTCAACCGGGAGTTGTGTGACGCCTGCTCCACGCATGAGTGCATCTCCACCTGTTATCATGAAGCACTCATCACCAGCGGCAAGCGCTATTCTGTTGACGAACTGGCCAGAATCTTCCAGCGCGACCGTCAGTTCTGGGGTTCCCGCGGCGGAGTTACCTTCAGCGGTGGCGAACCGTTGATGCAGAAACGTTTCATCTCCGCCCTGCTCAAGCGCTGCAAGGAGATGTTCATACACACCTGCATAGAGACCACCTCGTGTCTCCCCACAGATTTCTATCTGGAAATCATGAAATACGTGGACTGGGTCTTCACGGATATCAAGCACATGGACAGCGCATGCCACAAGGAACTGACTGGCGTGGATAACCAGCTGATCCTGAAGAATATTGCCCTGCTCGCGAAGCTGGACTGGAACGGCGTGATCATGCCGCGCGTTCCCATCATTCCGGGCAAGAATGATTCAGAACAAAACCTGAAAGCCACAGCAGATTTCATTCAAGGCATCGGCCTTGATGCCATGCACCTGCTCCCGTTCCACCGCCTCGGCGAATCTAAATACACCCAACTTGGGCGCTGTTACACCATGGCGGACCAAGCCTCTCCCTCAGACGAGCACATGCACCGCCTGAAGCGCGTTGTGGAATCGCGCGGCCTGCTCTGCTTCGTCGGATCGGACACCCCATTCTGAGACTCTGCGGAACACCGTGGCCCCCTTTCCGGCGTTCCGCACAAGGAGTAAACGACATGTCATTCACTATCGAACATGAATCCCTGATCTCGCAGATCGTTGAAATTGAATTGGAGATGTTTCGAACGGTCAACTCGACCGTTCATTCCCCCTGTCAGGACTATCTGAATACATTCAAGACCATGCGCTGGATGCACCATTCGGTACTGCCGCAGGCAGTACTGGAATCCTATCTTGAAGATCTGCGTCTGGCGAAAGGAAAGGGGCGCAACTTCATGACTGAAAAGTATGCCCGCATGGAAAACCGCATTCCGCCGCTGAAGGAGTCCCCGAAGCTGGATGAAATAGTCTCCATAGAAATGGACTGGATGCGCGACATCGCAGAGCGATATCCGGCCACGTTTGAACACCGCGGCGAGGGATTCCGCACCAACATTGCCTGCGAGTTGGAAATGCTCTCGGACAAAACCCTCGATTTGCTTCATTGCACGGTAAAATCCGCGCAAAAACAGCATCGCAATCTTGTTGAAGAACGCTACACAAACCTGTTCCGCAAGACCGGAGGCATGTCCCTTCGGGAGCGTGAGGAAGAAGCAGCGAAAACCGTATCCGACAAGGTATTGGGCAAATGAACCAGAACCATTGAAGCGCTGCTGCCACCCTGATTTTCATGACACGGATCTGGCTGCGCCAGATGGATCCGACAAATTGGATGGATCGGAAGGCAGTCAATACCTGTGCCGGTTCCATGTCTCCACTGCCCGGAGCCGGAACCGCTTCCTCGCTCCGATGCGATGCGAAGAGAACACAGTCCAGAAAACGATCATCCAAACAAGCGCAAACCAGTCGCAGGCGAGGTACGTGACCGGCTCCTCCACAACACTGCCTTCGCCCTAAAAAAAATCCCTCCGGTTTCCGGAGGGATTTTCATATAGATATATTAGAACCTTCACATTAGAAGGTCAGGCCCGGAAGTTTGATATACATATTCACGCTTGTATCATCAGGCATAACAGACACTTCGGCAATAATCTCGAAACACTGATGAGTGTAGATCAACTCGACGGTCTTCTCCAGATCGTTC
>Ga0075011_10002037_pt1 | contig 10968 bp, 10 predicted proteins | sample TARM_MetaG_T_14_FD_72354 | JGI IMG/M metagenome (GOLD analysis project Ga0075011, IMG submission 72354) | Freshwater microbial communities from Pennsylvania, USA, analyzing microbe dynamics in response to fracking - TARM_MetaG_T_14 | ecosystem: Environmental > Aquatic > Freshwater > River...
GGGGCTATCTGCGCGCCTTTGCCGAGGCCGCGATGGTGGGCGGGCTGGCCGACTGGTTTGCCGTCACCGCGCTGTTCCGCCGCCCGCTCGGCCTGCCGATCCCGCACACCGCGATCATCCCGGAGAACAAGGACCGCATCGCCGATGCGCTGGCCGGGTTCCTCCAGTCCAATTTCCTCACCCCGCAAGTGGTCGCCCGGCGCATGGCCGGGCTCGACGTGGCGGGGCTGGCGGGTAGCTTCCTGACCGCCCCGCGCGGGGGGCCACGGGGCGGACAGAGCCGCATCGCCGCAGGGGCAGCCAGCCTGATCGGCGACGTGCTCGAATCGCTCGACCGCGAGAAGCTGGGCGGCATGGCCAAGCAGGCCCTGCGCCAGCAGATCACGCGGATCGACCTGGCCCCGCTGCTGGGCCGCATGCTCCACGCGATGATCGCCGACGGACGCCACCTGCCCCTGATCGAGGCCCTGCTGGTCAAGACCGCGCAAACCCTCGAAGCCAATGAAGGCCTGCTGCGCACGATGATCCACGAGCGCGCCAACGCCCTCGTGCGGTGGATCAAGCTCGACGAGCGGCTCGCCAACACGATCCTCGACGGGATCTACAAGCTTCTGGCCGAAGCCGTGGTCGATCCGGCCCACCCGCTGCGGGTGAAGATCGCCGAGGGACTGGAAACCCTCGCCCACGATCTGGTCGAAAATCCGGCCATGCGCGCCCGGATCGACGCGATGAAGGCCGAGGCGCTGGCCAATCCGGCCTTTGCCGACTGGCTCGAAGCCCTGTGGGAGCGCCTGCGCACGGGCTTGCTGCGCGCGGTGCGCAGCCCCGGCGGCACGCTTGGCGGGCAACTGGGCATGGGGCTGGCCGAAGCCATGACCGATCTGGGCCGCGCCCTTCAGGACGACGCGCGCCTGCGCCTGCTGATCAACCGCTTTTCCCGCCGCACCATGGTCGGCATCGCCAGCCGCTATGGCGGACAGATCGTCCGGCTGGTTTCCGAAACGATCCGCCGCTGGGACGCCCAAACCGTCACCAACCGCATCGAAAGCGCGGTGGGCCGCGACCTTCAGTTCATCCGCATCAACGGCACGCTGGTGGGCGGGCTGGTCGGCCTCGTGCTCCACACGCTCGACCAGCTTCTCTGATCGGCCCTCAGGCGCCTTCTTGTGGGAGCGGGCGCAATACTTTCGAGACCAGCGCCTGCGACACCCCCAGAACCCGCGCGATCCCGACCTGGGTCAACCCCTTGGCGCGCAACTCGCGGATCATCGCATTGCGGTTTTCGCGCGGGGAAGATGGCCCGTTCAGGCTGCTGGCTGCGGCGAGGGCCGGGCCGATCAGTTCGCGCGTGGAAACCCGGCCATCATGGGCCGTCACGCGCAGGCGGGCGAGCCCCAGCCCTTTGTCGATGGCCAGTTCAAAACGGGCAATCGCCGGATCGGCCAGCATGGCCTCGCACAGGCCGCGCACCTCGTCTTCGAGACTGGTGCCCTCGCCCTTCGCCGCATTCTTGCGCTTCTTGCCCATGGCGCCCCCCCTTTGCGCGATCCGGCCAGCCGATCCGCAAGTGATGAATTATGGAATATTCATCATATCACGAATTCTTCGTCACTCCAGTCGCCCGGCGCGATGGCCATGCTCAGGCGCGCGCGCGTGCCCGGCAGCGCCGCCCCCGGTCGCATCGGCTCATACCCCAGTTCGGCCCCGCGCGAACGGGTGAGCGCGCCGATCAGCCGCGTGCCCAGCCCCGTGCCGCGCACGCTGCCATCATCGGGCATCCCCTGCCCGGTATCTTCGACCGTCAATTCCAGCCGCATGCCCGCCGCCGGATCCTCGCCCGGCATGAGCCGCAGCGAAAGCCACACATCACCTTCGCCATCAGCGGGATAGGCATATTTGCAGGCATTGCCGACCAGTTCATTGGCAACCAGCCCGATGGTCACCGCCAGATCGGTCCGCAAGCGCAGCGGGTCGGCCACGACATGGACCCGGCGCGCGCGCTGCGTGGTCCAGGCCTCGCCCATGTCCTGCGCCAGGGCCGCCAGATAGTCGTCGATGGCGACGAATTCGACATCGTTGCTGGTATAGAGGCGCCGGTTGACCTGCGCGATCGTGCCGATGCGCTGGTGCGCCCGCTGCAAGGCCTCGCGCGCGGCATCGCTCTCGACACTGCGCGCCTGCATCGAAACAAAGGCCATGACCATCTGGAGGTTGTTCGCCACGCGGTGGTTGACCTCGTGCAGCAGCGCTTCGAGCCGGGCATTGCTGGCGCGCAGATCATCCTGCGCCTTGTCGCGCGCGCGGCGCAGGGCGGATGCTTCGAGCACTTGCGCAAAACTCTGCGCGAGGAGATCGAAGAAATCGTCGCCCACCGCCTTGACCACATAGTCCTGCGCGCCGGCCTTGAGCGCGGCAACCGCAATGCGGCTTTCCTCCGAGCCGGTGACATAGACCACCGGCGGACAATCGGGCAGCCCGCGCAGCGCCTCAAGCGTGGAAAGCCCGTCGCGCCCCGGCATGTAGTGATCGACTGCGACCAGATCGAAGCCGCCCCCCGCCGTCAGCGCCAGCCCCTCGTCGCCATCGGCGGCAGTGGTGACCGCATAGCCCTTGCGGGACAGCACACGGGCGACGAGGCGCCGGAGCCCCTCGTCGTCGTCGATATAGAGAATGCGGGGTTGGTGCTGGTTCAAGCCCCCTCCGCATCCGGGATCTGGATGACCGAGAGAAACAGCCCCAGCTGGCGGATCGCGTCGGCAAAGCTTTCGTAGTTCACCGGCTTGGTGATGTAGACATTGCAGCCCAGATCGTAGCAGCGCTGGATTTCCACCTTGTCGTCGGTGGTGGTGAGCACGACAACCGGGGTCCGCCGCAGCGCGCCTTGCGCGCCCTTGATCCGCGCGAGGATGTCGATCCCGCTCATGTCGGGCAGGTTGAGATCGAGCAGGACCAGCGCCGGGCCGTTGTGGGTGGGCCCTTCGGCCCCGTCGAGCAGGAACGCAAGCGCCGAAGTGCCATCGACGAAGTGATGGATCTGGTTGGAAATACCGGCCCGGCGGATGTTCTTCTCGATCAGGCGGGCATGGCCTTCATCGTCCTCGATCATCACGATATTGACGGGACGCTGCTTATCCATTGGCTTCGACGCCTTTCCATTCCAGAGGCAGATTGACCCGGAACGTGGCCCCCTGCCCCAGTTCCGAAACCACCTCGATCAATCCCCCAAGGCGATAGGCAAGCGCACGGACATGCGCAAGACCGATGCCCTCACCCGGTTGGTCCTGAACGCCCGAGCGGCGAAACAGGTCGAAGATGCGTTCATGATCCTTGGCAGCAATGCCGCGCCCGTTGTCGATCACCTCGATGATCGCGCGGCCCCGCCGGGCCTCCCCGCGCACGGTGATCTGGCCGGGCCGTCCGGGCATCAGGTACTTGAGCGCGTTTTCCATGAGGTTGGAGAGAATCTGTTCGAGCGCCATGCGGTCGCTCACCATGACCGGCAGGCTCTCGATGGTCAGCGTGGTGCCGGTCTCGGTCAGGCGGTGCTGCATCGTCTCGCCAATGCCGCGCACGAGCGCGCCCAGTTCGATCCGCTCGGGCGCCAGAGTGCGCCGCCCCTCGCGCGAGAGGCGCAGGATCGCATTGATCAGGCGGTCCATCTTCTGGGTCGAACTGCGAATGAAACCGATGGCCTCGGGCAGGTCCTCGTCGATCGCGCAGCGCACTTCCTCGCGCGAGGGCGCGGGCATGGACGTGGGCATGGAAGCGGGCGGCAGGTCCGCCCCGTCCGGGTTCGAGGCATGGAGCGCGCGGGCCAGAACCTGCGTGGCGGCTTCCAGTTCGGCGGTGAAGCCCATCACGTTGACCAGCGGCGAGCGCAAGTCGTGGCTGACGATATAGGCAAAGCGCTGGATCTCGGCATTGGCGCGCTGCAATTCGACCGTGCGCGAATCGACCAGCCGCTCCAGATCGGCATTGAGCACGCCCAGTTCGATCCGCGAGGCGCGCAAGTCACGCAGCGTGCGCCGAACCAGCCCGATCGTCACGATCGCCACCAGCGCGATCAGCACGCCGGTGATCGTGACGACCAGATTGAAGCTGCGCAGGCTCCGGCTCTGGCGGCCCTCGCGGTCGCGCAGGAGGCCATGTTCCTCATCGAGCATCGCATCGGCCAGACGGCGCATTTCGCGGATGCGCAAGACCGAAGGATCGTGGAAGAAATCCTGTGCCCGAAGCGGCCCCGCCTGCAAGCCTCTCTGGCGTTCAGCGGCCTGAGAGGCGGCATAGTCTGCCAGCAACCTCCGCATCCGGGCCACGTTGGCCACCTGATCGGGGTTGTCGACCGTCAACGCGCCGAGCATGCCCAGATCGGCCTCAGCCCCGGCACGGGCCTTGTCGACCATGCCATCGAACTTGGGATCACCACTGATCAGGCCACCGCGCCGGGCGGTTTCCATGCGCTCCGCCTTGCTGGCGAAGGCGCCGATGCGGGCCTGCACTTCGAGCGTATGGGCCACCCAGCGCTCGTTGTCGGTATTGCTCCGCTGAATCCACAGCGCCATGCCCACCGCCACAAGCAGCGCCAGAAAGCCGACACCCAGCAGCCAGAGAATGATGCGGTTGACCCGGGCGTCGCGGCCCAGCGAGGCCAGATTCGTCGATTGCATCGCTTCCCTTCCAGCGCGCTTGCGCGCCTCAATGCCGCGGTGGCGCGAAAGTTCCCGTCACGCGTCCCCAAGTAACGCAAAAACCGAGTGACGCAAAAAAGGCGCCTCCCGCAAGCCCGTAAGGGAGCGGAAAGGCGCCTTTTTGCAACCGCGACCGGGGACGATCCCCGATCCCGGCCTCTTTATCGACGGTCAGACGACGCGACGAACCTTGTTGCGGTGCTGACCGGTCGTGGTGTTGCCGCGCGGGCGGAACCGGCGCTTGGCCGCGCCTTCGGCCCCCGCGTCATGACGGCCACCGTCATGACGCGGGCCCTCCTGACGCGCACCTTCCTGACGGGCACCTTCCTGACGGGGGGCATCCACACGGCGGCCTCCACCGTTACGGACGCCCTCGCTGCGGGGCCCTTCGTTGCGGCCCCCATCGCGACGCGCACCACCTTCACCGCGACCGGCATCACGACGCCCGCCATCACTGCGACCGCCATCACGGCGGCCCGCATCGCTGCGGCCCCCGTCGCGGCGACCGGCATCACGGCGACCATGGCCCTGTTCGCGGCGGCCCTCGTTTTCCTCGCCCGCCGGGCGACGGACCGGCGCGGGCAGACGCGCGGCTTCGGCCAGGAAGTTCTCGGGCAGCGGCATGACTTCGGGCTTGACCTTGGTCAGGCGTTCGATGTCGCGCAGGTAGGGCTTTTCATCGGGCGCACAGAAGCTGATCGCCACGCCATCGGCCCCGGCGCGCGCGGTGCGGCCAATGCGGTGGACGTACTGTTCGGGCACGTTGGGCAGTTCGAAGTTGAACACATGGCTCACCCCCGACACGTCGATGCCGCGCGCGGCGATGTCGGTGGCGACCAGAATCGGGCACGAACCCTGGCGGAAGGCTTCGAGCGCGGCGGTGCGCTGGGCCTGGCTCTTGTTGCCGTGGATCGCGCGGGCGTCGATGCCCGCCGCACCCAGATTGCGGGCCACGCGGTCGGCGCCGTGCTTGGTGCGGGTAAAGACGATGCCGCGATCGAGTTCCTTGCTCGCCAGCATGCGACGCACGGTCAGCGAAAGCAGCGCCTGCTTTTCGGGCTGGTTGAGGAAGCTCACATACTGTTCGACGCGCTCGGCCGTGGTCGACTGCGGCGCAACCTCGACACGGACCGGGTTCTTGATGAACTGCTTGCCCAGATCCTCGATCGACTTGGGCATGGTGGCCGAGAAGAACAGGCTCTGGCGCTTGGCGGGCAGCAGGTTGGCCACGCGCTTGAGCGCATGGATGAAGCCCAGGTCCATCATCTGGTCGGCTTCGTCGAGCACGAAGATCTCGGTGCGGCCAATGGTCAGCGCGCGGCTGTCGATGAGGTCGAGCAGGCGGCCGGGGGTGGCCACGAGCACGTCGATGCCGGGCACCAGACGGCGGGCCTGCTTGCCGATGGGAATGCCACCGAACACGCAATCGACCGAAAGCTTCAGGTTCTTGGCATAGCCCTTCATGTTCTCGGCGATCTGCGCGGCGAGTTCACGGGTGGGCGAGAGCACCAGCATGCGGCACGAGGCCGGCTTGCGGGGCTGCGGATCGGCAGCCAGGCGGTGGAGCGAGGGCAGCGCGAAGGCAGCGGTCTTGCCGGTGCCGGTCTGCGCAATGCCGAGGAGATCGCGCCCTTCGAGCAGCGCGGGAATCGACTGGCGCTGGATCGGGGTGGGATCGGTATAGCCCTTGGTTTCGAGCGCACGAAGAATGGGCTCGGCAAGGCCAAGGTCGGAAAAATAGGACATGAAATTCCAATGCTTTCAAGTGCCTCCCGGAACATTGTAGCCAAACATGGCCTGCAAACCGGGGCGCGGGTCGAACGTGCGACCCCTTGCGTGAATAGGGAGGCGGGTGGGGCACGATGCGCTTGGCCGGGGCGGATCAGGCCATGCAACTCGGCCGATCTCACGCTTGCCCGGGCCTCTGGCACCGACCGCACTTGGCAGCCGGGACATCGCACCTGCTCAGAGGCATATAGACCAAAACCGCCTGTTGCGCAAGGTTCTTGGGGAAAACCCCTCGCGCGCCCTCCTTCCGGCCCCCGTCCGGCCCGCACAAAGCACCTTGCCAGCACCGCCCCTCGCGCTTATCGGCCCATTCACGTCACTTGGGGAGTAGCCGCCGCGCATCACGCGGTGCCCAGCGTCAACATACTTGGCCGAGAGGCCATGGCGCGGGAAGCGGCGCACCGGACAGGCCTTCACAGGGCCAGACCGGGCGCCACGGGCGAGACCAATGGCAGCTTCGCGATTCGCTCGGCCGGGCGGGATGGCGCAGTTGTCGTTTGTCTCGATGGTTCGCCCGGCCCCGGATTTCATGCTCATGGCGCCTCTTCTCGAAGCCTTTTCCACCTCCACCGCCGTCGTCGCCCTCGCCGAGATCGGCGACAAGACCCAGTTGCTGGCCATCGTGCTGGCCACGCGCTTCAAGCGCCCCCTCCCGATCGTGGCGGGCATTCTGGTGGCCACGATCGTCAACCATTTCCTCGCCGCCCTCGTCGGCGTGGTCGCCGCCGACCTGCTCGACGGGCAATGGTTCCACTATGCCGTGGCAGCCGGGTTCATCGCGATGGGCCTGTGGACGCTCGTTCCCGACACGCTCGACGACGAGGACGACACCAAGAGCCCGGCCCGCTTCGGCGCGTTCCTGACCACGGTGGTCGCCTTCTTCCTCGTCGAGATGGGCGACAAGACGCAGGTCGCCACGATCGCGCTGGGCGCGCGCTTCCACGATGCGGTCGCGGTCACCTGTGGCACCACGCTGGGCATGATGATCGCCAATGTGCCCGCCGTGTTCCTCGGCAATGCGCTGATCGCGCGGGTGCCGATGGTGGCCGTGCGCATGGTCGCGGCGGCGCTGTTCCTGGGCATCGGCGTCTGGCTGCTCGCGCAGACCGCCGGGCTGGTCTGACAGAAGCCCCTGCCCTGCTTCCGAAAAGCCCGGAAGCAGGGCCTCCCCCTTATTACTGGCCCGTTATTACTGGCCTGCGGGCTTGTCGCCCTTGGCAGGCGCGGGTTCGGCATCGCGTTCGCGGGCCAGACGCGCGTCGTATTCCTTTTCGAGCTGTTCGACGCGGGCCTGTTCGTCGGCGGCATCCTTGTCGATGGTCTGGAGGCGACGTTCGCGCTCCTGCTCGATCAGCTTGCCGAACTGCACGTCGCCGCTCTGCTTCTTTTCGGCATAGGCATCGTGGATCAGGCGCGTGGTGCAGCCCGAAGCCCCGCCCGAGCCGACCGGCGAGCACGAATTGATGCCCGTAGCGCCGACCGTCTCATAGGCCCGCACGCGGTCCGTCCAGGTCTGGTTGCGCGGATCGTTGGGATTGTCGCGCAGGGCGGTGGGGATGCGATAGCGTTCAGCTTCGTCCTTGCGGGCGCAGACCGTGATCTCGCCAGCGGTCGAAGCCGGGCAAGGATCGTCGCCATAGACGATCAGCTGGTTGACCTTCTCGCCGTTATCGACCGGGCCATCGACCTGGCCAGCATCAACTGGATTAGCGGTCTTGCCCGGTGCCGCCGCCAGAGCACCCGACGGGATCGCCGCCACGGCCAGAACAACCGGCGCAAGGGCCAGAAAACGGAAGCGTGAGGCAGCAAAGGACATGATCGGTCTTCTCTCCAGCGCGCAAACCGGACCGCCAGAGGCAAGGCGCTTCCGGCGGGCCTTCATGGGCTTGCCCGACTATACGCCGGACAGCCCGAAATTGATAGATGAGGCAGGCAGACGGGAATGGCGCGCCCGCAGGCACGCCTCCCTCAGATCCGCTCCGACAGCTTGATCGCCGCGCGGCACCCCAGACGGATCGCATTGAACAGCAACGGATAGGCCGGGGTCTTTTCCGCGCCCGCTGCCAGCGCGGCGTCGCGGTGGGCGCGCTCGTCGTCGCGGAATTCGCGGATCGCGTCGGACAGTTCAGGGTCCGCATCGCCCAGTTCTTCGAGCTGCTCGGTATAGTGGCGGTCGATCTCGGTCTCGATGGCCGCCGTGCAGGCCATGGCCGCGCGCGGCCCCATCAGCGCCGTGGCCGCGCCGAGCGCAAAACCGGCCACCGACCACACCGGGCTGAGCGCCGTGGGGCGCACCCCGCGCCGGGCGATCAGTTCATCGAAACGGGCGCGATGATCCTCTTCCTGACGCGCCATTTCCACGATCTCGGCCGAGTCCGGCCCGCGATCCCCCATGACCGCCAGTTGCCCGGCATAGATCCGCGTGGCGCCAAATTCGCCCGCCTGGTCCACGCGGATGATCCGCGCGATATCGATACGGCTCATTGCCTCAAGCTCTCCCTCAGGCTCGCTGGGCCCGTCCCCGCACTGCCAGCACCAGGATCGCCAGCGCCGCAGGAACCGAGAACAGGAAGTTGTAACCGGCCATGCTGATGTCCATCAGTGTCCAGGCCGGAGTGTCGCACCGCACCAGCGGCGCGGCCAGAATGGCGGCGAGCGGATCGCCCTCGATATGGTTGGTCGAGCAGGTCGTGATGCCCTCCCACCAGTGATATTCGACGCCCGCGTGAAAGGCCCCGATCAGCCCGCTCGACAAGACGCCGAGCCCGGCCAGGATCACCAGCACCGTGCTTTCCGGGTGTCCCCGGCGCAGCAGGGCCAGAATGGCCAGGGCAATGGCCGCGATATGGCCATAGCGCTGCCACCAGCACATCTCGCACGGCGCCAGGCCGAACCCGAACTGGGCGACCAGCGCGGTGGCCATCGCCACGGCGGGAACCGCCAGCGCCAGCACCAGCGCGAGGGATGCCGCACGCGGTGCGGCTGGAGCATGTTGAACCATCGGGTCCGCCTTTACTTCCTGTGCAGCGCGGCAAGCGCCGTGGGCGTGGTCCGCTCCAGGGTCTGCACGGCATAATAGAGCTGGAAATCGTCGATGCCCTTGGCCTTGAGTTGCTCGGGCGTCATCTTGAAACGCGGATCGTCGATCTTGTCCTTTTCGAGATCCTTGTCGTCCTTGATCTCGTTGATCAGGTGGCGGCGCAAGTCGCTCTCGCGATAGGAGCGCAGCGCGCGCTTGCGCAAGTCGGGGTCGGAAATCTGCGGCACGGCGATGTCGGGCTCGATCCCGCCTTCCTGCACCGACCGGCCCGAGGGCGTGTAATAGCGCGCCGTGGTCAGCTTGAGCGCAGCATCCTTGCCCAGCGGGATCAGCGTCTGCACGCTGCCCTTGCCAAAGCTGCGCTGGCCCATGATCAGCGCCCGATGCTGGTCCTGAAGCGCGCCCGAGACGATTTCGGAAGCCGAGGCCGAGCCTTCGTCGATCAGCACGATCATCGGCAGGCCCCGCGCGATGTCGCCGGGATGGGCCGAATAGATCGCATTGTCGTCGGCCTCGCGCCCGCGCTGCGAAACGATGGTGCCGCTGTCGAGGAAATCGTCGGACAGGGAAACCGCCTCTTCGAGCAAGCCCCCCGGATTGCCGCGCAAGTCGAGCACGACGCCCGCCAGATGGCCGCCTGCCTGAGTCTTGCCGGCCTGCGCCTTGATCGCCTGAAAGGCCTGCGCGACTTGCGCCCCCACGTTCATGCTGAACGAGGAGACCGAGATCACGCCCACGTTGTCCTTCACCTTCCACTCGACCGGCTTCAACTCGATCACCCGGCGCGTCAGCGTGAATTCGAGCGGCTCGTCATGGCCGGGGCGATAGACCGTCAGCTTGATCTGGCTGCCGGGGGGGCCGCGCATCTGGTCGACCGCCTCGTCGAGCGAGCCGCCATAGATCAGCTTGCCATCGAGATGCGTGATGTAGTCCCCCGCCTTGATCCCGCCCAGATCACCCGGCGTGCCCTTCATCGGCGCGATGACCTTGACCGCGCCATCGTCGAGCGTGACCGACAGACCCAGGCCACCATAAGCCCCCTCGGTCTGGGTGCGCAGGTTCTCGAAATCGCGCGCCTCAAGATAGGCGCTGTGCGGATCGAGCGTGGCCAGCATACCGTCGATGGCGCCCTTGATCAGGGTGTCGTCATCGACCGGCTCGACATAGTTGGTCTTGATCTTCTCGTAGATGGTCGCAAGCTTGGCAAATTGGGGCCCGGTGCGTGAATCCACGGCCGCAAGGCCCGCAGTGGCCACCGGCAAGACCGCAACCGCGGTCACCAGCGCCGTTGCGCGCAGCAGGGAAGCAAGCGGTTTGGCCATGGGCAAGTCGGACTTTCCTTGCGTAGAGCGCTGAGCCCCTACGGATTTCAGGCGGCAGGAGTGCCAATCGAAGGCTTGTATAGCGCCCGGTGCCTGAACGCCAGATGGAGTTGGCCCCTCACCCCTGCCC